>JAEEGL014219273.1_pt1 | contig 13075 bp, 7 predicted proteins | sample 9134231 | NCBI WGS metagenome assembly JAEEGL01 (sample SAMN16246548, study PRJNA631951) | gut metagenome | biome: gut microbiome; feature: rumen; material: fiber-attached | host: Bos | place: Iran: Karaj | collected 2018-10 | reverse complement strand
CGCAGAATGCCTTGTTTTTATAAATGGCAAGATTTTTAAAGAGCTTCCTTTGCCTGCTTCTGTCCCTCGGATTCTGATAGTTCATTTCCAGAAAATAGGACAGCATGCTCATGGTAAGAGTTTTCCCGAACCTTCGGGGCCTAAGCATCCGAGCCACTCCTATTCCCGGATCAAGAAGTTCCTCAAGATACGATGTCTTGTCAATGTAGACCATGCCGTTACTGATGAGATTTTCAAAATCGGATATGCCTATCGGAAAAACCGTCCCGGAGGCCGCTGCGTCCTTCTTAATTGCCATATCCGTTCCTTAAAAGCGCAAACGCCAATTTATGCATTTTCTTACTGGTCAGCCGCCAAAGCTCCGCATCCATAATATTGCTTTCTGCCAGTTGGCCCAATTAAATCCTGCTCTGAATATTAAAACATGATACCGCTCCATCTGGTCAATGACTTTCTGGCGGACATCATAAATTTCTCACCTTGAACCGCCCATTCCTAAGTTTGCGCTCATCACCTAATCGGCTCTGTTCCGGACTTTTTCCGGAATACTATCCGGATAACGGGCCGTACCATGAAATCCTGCCTGTCCGCTCTTTCTCCCAGAATGGCGATGTCGCCGGCGCTGTCGGCATAAACCTGACTGCCGCCGTCCAGTCCCGGAGTGCGGAGCCAGTATGAAACGCCGGAATCCGATGCTCCCGCAAGCCCTCCTCTTTCCAGGGCATAGGGCGTGGCGGCGCAGCGTCTCTCTTCTGCGGAACTGAAATACTCCGCGGCTTCATCCGCGCTGAGACAGAACACCTTAAAGGCGGGAGCATGATTTTCGGCTGCGGTCTCGGAGTTTTCTGCGCTGCTGTCCTCGCAGCTATGATCCTCGCTCAAGGAGAGCGCCTCCGTAAAGAGAGGCTCCTCCAAAATCCGTTCCCTTTCCATAGCGGAAAACGCCGTCTCCAGGAATTCCCCGTTCAGCCAGGCGCAGAGGTCTGAGTCCGCCCAGAAAACTCCGGATCCGTCATGATGAAACTTACGGGCATCCAGAGCATGGCGGCTTATAAGAAGAGCGGAGGCAGTCTCGCAATCCGGACTCGGGTTCCCGCTTGCGGCGTTTTCCGAAACCCGAAGGGCCAGCCATTCCAGCGGTGCGGGAGTCCCGTCAGGGAAATACGGAAATTCCCCCAGGGTGCAAAGGTCTCCGGGCTTAAGATCCAGGGGGTCCATCATCTTAAGCCGGCAAAGAGCTTCCTGGCTTAACAGATCCCGGGCCAAGGCTGACGCCTGAGGATTCTCCAGAAGAGCCGTAATCCCGTTCTGATGCGCCCGGACAAAATCCAGGAGGACAAGAGGATCCTGCTTAAGCCGGGTTAAATAATCGGTTAAAGCGCTCGCGTCCTTAAAGAAATGCTCGTCTATGGAAAGGATCTCCTTTTCCGCATTGAGAAGCCGGAGAACTGCCGGGCCGTAATGCGGATCCAGGGCGAGCTTTTCCAGGTTCTCCCGGTGCTCCGAAACAAAAAATCTGGTCATTTCCGGAGCCTCGGAAAGAGAGGCCAGCATAATTTCCGCAAAACTTTCAAACTGCACAGGATCCGTGAATACCCGGGGGCCGATAACAGCCAGACGCTCCAGACTGTCATAAAGCTTTGCGATATCGGAGGCGATGTCGGGGAGCTCCCAGGTCAGCCGATCCAGTTCCTCCCGGTAAAACGTCACAAAGGTCTTGAACGAGAGCGGGTCTTTCGCGCTGTTTTCACTGATGAGGGACAGATATGAACGCAGGGATTTGATGCCGGTAAAGCGGAATTCCCCGATGGTTACGGAGGCCTTGGTGAGCTTGTTAAGCTCCCCCAGAAAATCGGCATTCTGCGCGCTGGAGAACATCCTCCAGGCGTCTTCCTGCGTGTCTCTCAGGTACATAAGCTCGCTTTCATGGCCGTCTTTTTTCGCCTGCTGAACAGCCTTGCGAAAGGATTCAAGATCCAGAAAGCTGTAAGAGCTGATTCCGAGATGCAGGGTTACCTCGCCATGCATAATGCGGTTCACTGTTATGACAGAGGCCTCATCCGGGAAGGCTTCTTTAAGATATTCCAGATCCTCCCGGCCTTCATAAAGCATTCTGGCCAGAGCCGGGAAATCATGGTTAGCGGCCGCTTCCGTCTCCTCCAGCAAAGCTTCCGGCGCAGGGTAAACGCGGCCGTTAAAAATAAGGGAGCGATCCGGAGTCAGGAGATAGGCTGCGGCCATAAAGAGTCTCTCCATGGTCCAGCCCTTACGGCCTAATAATTTGCTGACCTTGTCCAGCTTGTCATCAAGGCAGTGAATGGCAAACGAATTAACAAAAAGCTGAATATAACGCTTTTCCAGAAACACCATCAAAAGGGCGAACAATCCGCCATAATTATACTTCTCCAGCTTATCATCGCCCTTATAAAGAGCCATGTTAAATCCTTCCCTGAGAAGCCAGTCTCCCAGTTCCGGGACTTCGCGGAACATCTTCAGGAGACATAAGGAAACATTAAAAAGAAATTCGGCATAGGCATAAACATCATTTACATCATCTCCCGTAAGGCGCGGGGCATATTTCAGGCACGATTGTCTGTAATAGGATTCGTATTTAAATACTTCGGCGAGATACCCGGATCTCAGGGCCCCGGCGCCAATGTAAGGACTCCGCAGCAATTCCTGAAAAAATGACCTTTCATCAGTAAAAATCTGGTTGTTGAAAACGATGCCGATTTTGGGCCAGTTTTTGCTCTGAGGAATACCAAGGTCATGACTGCTGCAGGCCGCGCGGCATGCAGAGATGTCAATCTTCAGAGCCGGACGCACCCCGGCCTGCGGATAGAGAGCCGGCATGCCTGTCCGATAATATTCGCCGTTGTGGTTCACGGTCATTACCAGAGTTTCGTTTTCTCCCGGAACCCGCAGCCACCAGATGCAGTTCTTCCCCACGGACATCACCTGCTTTTGCGCGGCATAGGGGGTGGGCTCGGCTTTCCTGTCCCCGGTGGCGGTTAAATAGAGGATGACTTCGTATTGATCAAGACAGAACACCCTGTCCCGGGTGTCTTTCCCGGAAGCGGTACTGAAATCCTCGTTTTGGTAACTTAAGTTCAGATCTTCCTTTATGATCTGCTGCTCGTTCTCTGAAAACGCTTCATTGAAAAAGTCCCCGTTAAGCCAGCTTCTGAGGGTGCTGGTCTCCCAGGTTACGGGGCCGGCTTTGGCATTAAAGGGCTCAGCATCCAGAACCCGCTTGCTTACCAGCACGAGAAAGTTTTCTGCAACATACCCTACCAGCCATTCAACGGAGGATTTTTTGGCGGGATCGTCCTGCGGATAACGGCCGAAGGTCACCGTATCCCCTTTTCTGGCTGTGATGAGCCCGTAAAAGTCGTTTAGTTCGGTAGTTGTCTTCATCATGATGTAACTTAACTCCAGAAGGAAGGCTCCGGTTCGCGCCCCGATTATCAGATGTTCCCGGAGATGCCCTTCCCCCTTTGTCCCTCAATTCTTATTCCATCTGTCCCGCTATCCCTCAGCAGCAATGCCACAGCCGGATCCCTTATGAAGAGGAGACTATTTCACCGGATCCTTTCCGGACTTTCTCCTGAACATTATGCGGATAACGGGCCGCACTGCAAAATCATGCCGATTCGCCCTTTCTCCCATAATGACAATCTCGCCTGAGGCATCGGCATAAACCTGACCGCCGTCAAGTCCCGGCGTCCGAAGCCAGTAAGAAACCCGGGGATCCTCGGAAGAAACCGAAAGAGCCCCTCTTTTAAGAGCAAATGGAGTCCCGGTGCAGCACCTCTCTTCAGCGGTACCGAAATACTCTGCGGCTTCCTCCGCGCTGAGACAGAAGACCTTAAAAGCAGGAACAAAGTCATTTCCGCTTGCTGTTTTGCGGTTTTCGTTGTTATCGCTGTTATCCCCGTTATTTTGCCCCTCGCTTAAGGAGAGCGTGTCCGAAAACAGCGGCTCCGCCAAAATCCGTTCCCGCTCCGCAAAGGAAAACGCCGTATTCAGGAACTCCCCGTTAAGCCAATAAGAGAGGTCTGATTTCTCCCAGGAGGCTCCGGAGCCTTCATGATGAAACTCCCGGGCATCAAGAGCATAGCGGCTTACAAGAAGAGCGGAAGCGGTCGCGCAATTCTGATCCTCCGTAACCCGGAGGGCCAGCCATTCCAGCGGGGCCGGATCGCCGTGGGGAGAAAACGGAAATTCGCCCATGGTGTAAATGTCTCCGGGACTGAGATCCAGAGGCTCCGTCATCTTAAGCCGGCAAAGCTGCTCCTGATTTAACAGATCCTGAGCCAAAGGAGCGGCCTTCGGATGATCCAGAAGAGCCGTAATCCCCTTGCGGTGCGCCCTGACAAAATCCTTGAGGTAAATGGGATCCTGCTTCAGCCGGGTTATGAAATCACCTAAAGAGCCAGCATCCTTAAAGAAGTATTCGTCTATGGAAACGATCTCCTTCTCGGCATTCAGAAGCTGGCGAGCCGCCGAACCGTAATACTGATTTCCGGTAAGCTTCACAAGACTCTCCCGATACTGGGAAACAAAAAAACTGGTAATCTCAGGATGATCGGAGAGACTGGCGAGCGTTTTTTTCGCAGTATATTCAAAAAGAGCCGGATCCGTAAACACCATTACCCCGACAACTGCCAGATGCTCCAGATTGTCATAAAGATCCTTAACGTCAGATTGCAGGAGAGGCTTCTTCTGAACCTGGCGATCCAGATCCTCCCGGTAAAAATTCACAAATATCTCGAATGCCAGAGGATTCCGAAATCTTCTGTCAGCGAGCTCGGACAGATATGAGCGCATCTGCGGCACACCGGAAAAAAGGAATTCCCCAAATGATACAATGCTCCCCGTCAATTTATGAAGAGCCCCCAGAAAATCTTCATTTCGGAACTCCGAGAACATTCTCCACTCTTCTGCCTGCAGGTCTCTCATGTTAATGAGCTCTCTGAGATAGCCTTCCTTTTTTGCTCTCTTAACGACCTCGCGGAAGGAATCAAGATCAGAGAAGCTGCAGGCAGTGCCATCATCCAGACGAAACATCGCCGAACAATATAAAATACCGTTCACCGCAGTAACAGAAGCTGCATCCGGAAAGGCTTTTATAAGAAATTCCAGATCCTTGCGACCTTGGTAAAGTCTCCGCGCCAGTGCCGGAAAATCTTGCCGTGCCGTACTCATCAGATCATGAAACAAATGATCCGGAGATGTGAATTTGCAGCCATTAAAGACCAGAACGCGATCAGGCGTCAGGGCATAGGCCACGAGCAGAGGTATTCTCTCAAACGGACAATCAGGGACGAATTCCGCGGCGTCATCCAAAGCTCTGTCCAGAGCGGTAAGTGAAAACCCGCACGCATACTGATACAGACAGCCTCCTAGCAATAACCTCCGCGCAACGGACATAAAACCGCGGGACTTCTCTAATGTTTCGGGATCTGCAAGAGCCAGAGAAAGTCCCTCTTTAAGAAACATCTCACCCAAGTCCGTGATATCCGGGAAGGCCTTCCGAAAGGATGACGTAATGCGGAAAAGAAAATCAGTATATGCTCTGATATCCTGAAGAGGGGCGCCTGTAAGATGCGAAGCATAATTCAGACACAAATCTTTTTCGCGCGGGCTGTCCTTAAAGGCCTCGGCAAGTTCCCCGGAAACAAGAGCGCGGAGACCGATCTCAGGCCAGCGAAACAGATACTGAAAAAGCTTTCTCTCCGTTAAAAATACCTGACCGGCAATGCTGATGCCGCCCTTTGGATACCACCTCTCCCCGGGGATGCTTTCTGCCGGTACCCGGCAGGCAGTACGACAAGCCTCAAGGTCTATTCTGAGAGCCGGACGCACCCCCGCCAACGGATAGATGGAAGGATAGCCAAACTCGTTGATGCTGCCGTCTTTATCTACGTGTTTCGCAAAGCCAGCGTCATAGCTTCCCCGGCTGCGAAGGCACCATTCGCATCTATCGTCCTTGGTGAAAACAAATTTGACTTTTCTGGCATAGTCTGTTGGCCCGGCCCATGGTTTCGCCACCGGAAACCTTAAATAGCGTCTGACTTCATCATCACTGAGACAGAATACCTTGTCTCTGGCGCTCTTGGTTCCTGAGAGCGCCTCATTGCTTCTGAAGCTTACCTCTGCTTCCGCAATATACTCCTGCTCCTTCTCAGAAAATGCTTTCCGCAAAAAGGTTGTGTTCAGCCAGGCTCTGAGAGAGCTGCGTTCCCAGTCCGCCGGGCCTTTTTCATTATTGAAGGGATGCGCATCCAGAACCCGGCTGCTTACCAAAAGGAGATGATGCCGGGAGACCGACACCACCTGCCATTCAATGGGAGACACGCCGGAGTCAGCTTTCTGAGGATACCGGCCAAAGAGCACGGTATCCCCCTTTCTCGCCATGACAAAATTGAAAAAAGAATTTCTGTCCAGTTCGGCATCAGTCATTCTGCTTCTCCGAATCCGCGGGATTACGGATTACCAGGCTTTTCAGGTTACTGCCGCCGAGAGAGATTCTGATAAGGGGCCGCACAGCAAACTCGCCAGAGCTGACATCCTCTCCCAGAAGGCAGATATCTCCGGCAGTGTCAATATAGGCGGCGGTGGCCGGATCCAGTCCGGGAGATCGGAGCCAGATGAAGCAATTACGGGTTTTCGGAGAAGCTGTGGCGGCCCCGTTCTTTGCTGCATACGGTGTAGCCTGAGATATCCTGGCGGCTGAGGTCTTAAAGAGCTCCTCCGCTTCCTCCGCGCTGAGACAGCTTACTGCATCCGGCGACTTCAGGAGGAGAGCCTGCTCCTCTTTGGAAAAGGTCTGTTCCAGAAATTCCCCGTTTAGCCACGATCTGAGATCGCTGTTCTCCCAGGAAACGCTCCGGGACTCCCCGTGAAAAGGCCGGCACTCCAAAGCAAAGCGGCTTATGAGAAGGGCCGCTGGTGCCGGAGATCCCTCTTTGCCTCCGGTCATGGCAGCATCTTCATCAACTTTAAGAACCTGCCATTCCACAGGCGCCGGGAGCTCGTCCTCATCCTCCGGATAGCTGCCTAATACCACAATGTTTCCGGGAACCAGAACCGGAGTCTTCGGGACATCCGGAAGCTTATCCTCCGAAATTGGCTTATCCTCCGGGAGAGACTTTTCTTCGCAGGGAGGATCATTTTCTTCAGGCAACGAGACTTCCGGAGCCTTGGGAATCTCGCAGCCGGCCGCCGTAAGAAGCTCTGCCGCCACTGATGCCGCCCGGGGATTTTTAAGAAGCTTAAGGAGCGCGTTCTTATGCACCGCCGCAAAACGATCCCGGAGACCGGGGGATTTCATGATATCGGCAACAGCAGTCTTAAACTCCTCAGCATTCCAGTAGTATCTGTCGTCAACGGCGATAAGCTCCCTGTCCATCTCCAGAATATGTTCGGCCTCCTTTCTGGCCGCGGGATTCCGGAGGGCCTCCTCCAGGGATTTCCGGTGCTGGGAAACAAAAAGCCGGAGACCCGCAGGATTGGCGAGATACTCAAACCGGCTCCTAAAGTTCTCCCAGGAAAATAATGCGGGATCCGTGATCACCAGATCTCCCAGAAAGAGCAGCCGATTCAGCTGAGTGTAAAGCTTGTTCAGTAATATTCCGGTCATGGGATACAGACTCCCCGCCTTCTTAAGCGCCTTCTCATGGGTCTTAAGAAAGCTTTGGAAATATAAAGGGTTAGCTTTAACAGAATCCCTAAGGTCATTGAGAAATCTCTGAAACGCCGCCTCATCCTGAAAAACATACTCATCGATGATAACAAACTCGGTCACTATATCCCGGAGGTGCTGATACACATTGATGCCGCCATCCCGGGAGAGCTCCTTCAGTTCTTCGCCGTACATGGCATCAAGCAAGCGGAGCTCGCGAAGCCGCTCTTCACTGAGCAGTTTGTCAATGAAATCACGGCAGTAGCGGCTGCTTTGGAAGAAGTACTTTTGTCCGTTAAGATCAAACGTAAACGTTTTTGCCGCGGCAGCTCCGGTGCTGTCCGAAGCCCCCGTTCCAGCGAATTTCCCGCTGTAATCCATATCGTTCCCCTCCTTCTTCCTGAAAGCTCCCCGCGGTCTCTTAAGCCCAATCGACCATTCCCGGCTGTTATCGAACCGTGCTATTCTACATATAGGTAACGGTTTCCGTAAGCGGTTTTCTGCTGTTGTGGTTTGCCAGCGGCCCTGCTCCCTCGGCGGCAAAGCCCAGATCCATAAGCATCAGGATCTCCTCGTTCTCCGGGAGGCCCAGACTCTCCTTAAGGACATCCGGATCAAAGAAGTTGACCCAGCAGCTGTCAAGCCCGGCATCATAAGCGGCCAGAACCATGTGAGTGGCCACAATGGAGGCATCCTCAATGCCGGAATCGCGCTTTCCGCCGGGATAAACAAAAACCTTCTCCCGGTTAAAGGCCACCACCAGCACCATGGGAGCGCCGTAACGGCAGGGAGTTACGGCATCGATCTTCGCAAGATGCTCCGGAGCGGTCAGAACATAAATATGCTGCTCCTGAAGGTTCTTGGCGGTGGGAGCGAGACGGCCGGCCATAAGCACGGCTTCCAGCTTGTCGGAGGGAACGGGGGTATCGGAAAACTTCTTGCAGGAATATCTTCCTGAAACAACGTACTTGAAATCCATAATGGTTAGGTCTCCTTGTGATAAAAGCAAAAGCGCCGGCAAAAAACAAGTCGCCAGCGGCAAACAAACTTACCGGCAGCAATGCAGGAAAAGCGGCAGACAAACGCTGTTCCCCCTGCCGGTGTTCAGAAAGTCCGGGTCAGTGATTTCCCGAAAATCAGATCCTCGCTATTTCCCGTCGGGGAAGCTGGTAAAGGCGGCGGTTTCCCGCTCGGGCATTCCGGATCGTTCCTTCTCGGCGGCAATGGCTCTTATCATAAAGGCCATATTCCGAGCCAGGTTTCTCATGGTCTGAAGCCCTTCCAAATCTTTTTTCACATCATCAGCGGTAAAGCCGTGCACCTGATTCCAGTAGGAAGATGAGGCCACGGGCATGCTGCTGATGGTGAAGTACTTATTAAGGACGTCAAAGCTTGCGGTATTCCCGCCTCTCCGGCAGGATACCACTGCGGCTCCTACCTTAAGATGCTTGGAGATCTTGCTGGTGCTGTAGAAAAGGCGATCCAGAAAGGAAATGAGAGTGCCATTGGGGGAGCCATAATAAACCGGAGAACCCACCACGAGACCATCTGCCGCGGCAAGCTTCGGAGCGGTTTCATTCACCATGTCCCGAAAAACGCACTGTCCGGATTCGCGGCATTTATTGCAGGCAATGCAGCCCCGGATGCTCCTCCCGCCGACTTCAAGAAGCTCTGTTTCCAGGCCCTCATCATTTAACACGCGGATCATCTCCTGAAGAGCGGTGGCGGTGCAGCCATTCTTATGAGGACTGCCGTTAAGAAGCAGGACTTTGGACATATAATCTCCTGAACGGGAAATGCTGCCGGAAACCCTGATCTGCTCCGGCAAGCAGGAATGAACTTACGGGACAAGAAAGCAAAGTCCGGAATCAGGAATAAGGGGAACTTTGCGGCTGACGTGCCAAACCATAGAGTTCATGCTGCGACAGCTTATAAGATATCGTTTCCGGCAGCTATTTGCGGCTTTGCGGAAAAGTCCCCTGCCCCGGTTTCCGGGCCTCTTCATAAAAGATAATGGGGGAAAATCCGCCAAAAAACAAAAAGAAAGCCGGAGAGCGGCTTATGTTTTTGAAAATACTCACAAAAGCGGCGGCGGTGAAGCGGGGAAGGAAGGAGCAAAAAGCAATGAGGCAAACAGGCAGAAGGGACAGAATGACAGAAAGAACGCCGCAGCTCGTGAAATAAGGGAGCCATAAGCTCCCTCGGGGAAATCCGCAGGTTACCCGGCGAATTTCAGAAATGCCATGATTAAGGCCGGCTGCCTTACCGGAAAACCGGAAGCAAGCGTCCTCACCCAAAAACTCAGGTAAAGAAGATCTTCATGAACTCTTCATCGGTAAGGGCCAGATGCTCGCGGATGAAATTGAGCTCCTTCAGGCTGAAGGAGTGGGTTTCCACCTTTTTATAGAAGGTGCGGGAAGCAATGTCCATGGCTTTGATAAACCCCTGTATGGTCCAGCCCTGTCTCACAATAATATCATTAAGCTTTTTGATTTCCTGGGCGTCGTCGAGATTTGGCGTTACGGGGGTCATTTTAGCTTTTCTGTTGTCAATCACCTTCTGAAACTGAGCGGTTACCCCCGCGTTTTCCTGATCCACCCGCTCCGGGAGATGACGGAACTCGTTATTCAAATTCTCAAGACGCGAGATAAAAAGCAATACATCATTGGAAACGCGCTTGAAATCAGCCTTCAGTTCATTCTGTTTTCTGACAAAATCCTTGAAGTAATTCACTGTCTCCAGATTCTCTTCCATTTCTTAAAAATCCTTGCTAGCAAATCTAAGTCAAACGCCGGCTCTAAGGAAGTTATGCCGGCTTCACTGGGAATCCTCTTAAATACTCATCTCAGGTTCAGGTCTCGGTAACAGCAGGAGAGCTGCTCCTGAATGCAAGGCGTATATTACAGGATTTTACCGGGATCTGTAACATTAAATGCAGGTTCCGGGGTAAAAAGACGGCCGGGGACGGGAAAAACAACGGTCAAAAGGAGAAACAGAGGCTGGATGCAAAGCGGGAGCAGGCCAGGGGATCAAGGGATAAAGCATCTTGTTGACCGAAACCGCCCTTTTTCGGGAATGGAACTAAAAAATCCCGCCGCAGCAGGATTTCTAAGAATTTGCGGGTAAGATTTCGCGGCGTTACTGCCAGTTTATGGTTTCAACCCGCTCTTCGTCATTACGGCGCTTCAGGACAAATCCGGTGATATCCGACATATCCTCCTTGGTCTTTACCACCACCCAGTTGTCCAGATAATCCCGGATACGGTCATAATGCTGGGAAAACCGGTAAAAGAGGTACTTTGAAGAAAGTATGTCCTTTAGGATCTCCTCAGGGGATTTGGAAAAATTGTCCGCAAGGAATTTCTGAAAGTCCGGATCGCTTTCCCGGTACTCGCCGAGAATGTACTGGAGGAGCTTGACGCTGATGCGATGAAGCTCGTCAAACTCCATGTAACTGTCATCAAGATGATGAACGATATAGACAAGCGGAATCTTAATGCAAAAAGGCCCCGGCTTAACGTAATACCAAGTGTTGTCCAGATCGTAGAAGTACCCGTAATCGGTAAAACAGATTTTACTGAAAATCTCCCGTTCCGAGCGGCCCAGCCAGTGAGGCTGACCATCCGGCTGATTTGATAAGAACCGAGACTCGCCGCCGTTCTCGCTGCCGGGAACCCCAATGGCGCGCATTTGTCCCAGCCCGAAAAGATACTCCACCTGCTTCGGATCGTTGTACCAGCGGAGCAGACGGGAACCCACCGCGCTGAAATAGCCCCCGTTGCCGCTCCAGCCAAACTGCACCCTGGTTCCGCCCTCAAGCCTTCTGGCGATAATGCTGATATCTCCCATTTTAAAACCTCTTAATACTGCTAATGGAAAGTGACATTAACTCGCGCATGCTAAGCGCCGCATGCCCGGCGTACGATTCTGCTTATCTGGTTCTTTGCGCCCTCCTTCTTTTGAGAAATCACCTCTGCTTCATGGTCTTTTTTGGGCCCCGGTAAGGGGTTAAACCCACTTTGTGACACCCATCACAAATACGGCCTAAAACACCGGTTTTCGGGGGGCTAAATATACCCGAAGTGAATCCGCATACAATTGTGACGTGTTTAGTGTATAACCGCATCTATCTTTGGTCTGCAATCTAAATCATGAGTGACATTCAAAACTTCAGTCACTTGGTGAGTGACATTTCAATTTTAGAGTGGTTTTAGGGCTAATACAAGTCACGGATTCTGAACTGTGACAAATGTTTTGCATTATTTTTACAGGTGGCATTCGGATATATTTTATACTGTCAATCCAGCCGCGAAAACACGGTGGAGACCGACCTGGAAAAAGGCCTTAAAACGCTTACAGCATACGGGTTTATGGGGGAATCGGGAGCCCTCCCCGAAATGAGGAAGTTCCGGAAAAAGTAGCCGAAAGAGGAGCTGCGGGGAGTGTTCAAAAATTAACGTTTATGCAGGGAGGTAGGGAACGGGGATTCTGCAGCAGAGGGAGGAGGTTTTGAGGGGGATGTTTTCAGCGGGGAGGTTTTCCGGAAACTCTGGCGAACGCGGGGGTAGTTTTGGTGGGGACGGGGTTTTTCTGAGAATGAAAGTGAAGTGAAGCCCCATCGATGGTACCGATTACTCTTATACCGTTACGTCATTCACCGAAGCACTTCTACGATAGTAAGGGAGCATGAGATTCCATGTGAATGGAAGGTCGGAAAAACTCAAATTGAATTAGAGTCATGAACAAAAGAGAGGTAATGATGATTGGAAATCAGTCGATGAAAGACAGAATGGTCTGAAAATATAGAGGCGGAATTAAAGCACTGGACTAAGGACGGATATCAGTACTGAGTTGTTTGCCGATTTGTTATGAAGTCATTAAGCGGTCAGCCAGAGGAATGTGCCTAATCGGGTGATTAAGATGTCCTTGTGCTGATGAAAGACGGGTTACGAAAATTGCCAGAATAGATCCCTGTCATCTCACATATTAGGAGCACAGGTATAAGAAGCATCAGCTGAAACTGCTAGAATTGAAACAGCCCTGCTCGGCAATGCTTTTCGTAAATCGATTATTCCATTTACATAGGATGATACAGGATGGATAGGGATGATGCTTTTCTAACGGAGCTTCAGGTTAATGATAAAGTTAAGGTGACCGTAAATTTCTTCGGTCAGGAAATGCCATTTGAGGGAACTTGCACCGGAATTGCAGATGACAAGCTCAGCATTCAGACCTGTGCCAAACCTGAGCCTGTGGAATTTCCGTTATCTGCAATTAAAGAAGGATGCATCACCGAAAAATATTATATTCCTGAACAATCGTCTGATGATACTAAAATAATCAATGATAACTTCATAGAAAATATTAAGCATGACAAAAATTCTTATT
>JAEEGL012657350.1_pt1 | contig 13075 bp, 7 predicted proteins | sample 9134231 | NCBI WGS metagenome assembly JAEEGL01 (sample SAMN16246548, study PRJNA631951) | gut metagenome | biome: gut microbiome; feature: rumen; material: fiber-attached | host: Bos | place: Iran: Karaj | collected 2018-10 | reverse complement strand
GGGGTATCAGCTTCGAGAATCAAGTCGCTTCCCAAGTTGCTCGTCATAATGATGATTGTGTTTTTAAAGTCCATAACTCTGCCCTGACCATCTGTAAGACGACCGTCATCAAGTACCTGAAGCAGCACATTGAAAACATCAGGATGAGCCTTTTCAACCTCATCAAAGAGAATAACGCTGTACGGACGGCGACGAACTGCTTCTGTAAGCTGACCACCTTCATCATAACCTACATATCCTGGAGGCGCACCGATAAGACGGGTTACGCTGAACTTTTCCATGTATTCCGACATATCAATTCGGGTAAGTGCCTTTTCATCATTAAAGAGGAAATCGGCAAGAGTCTTTGCAAGTTCTGTTTTACCTACTCCAGTAGGTCCTATAAACATAAAACTACCGAGCGGTCGGTTAGGATCGTTTAATCCACTGCGGTTACGGCGAATGGCATCACTCACAACATTAACAGCTTCATCCTGTCCAACAACTCTTTTATGAAGAACATTTTCCAGTTCAAGATATTTTTGTTTTTCTCCTGTCATCATTTTTGCAACAGGAATACCAGTCCAGGTAGAAACAACCTTTGCAATATCTTCTTCTGTTACAGACTGACGAAGCAGTGAATCTCGTCCACCTTCTGCACGTTCTTTTTCAGCCGCAAGAGCAGCATCAAGATCTTTCTGGAGAGAAGGAATTGTACTGTATTTTAATTCAGCAGCTTTTTCCAGATTTCCTTCACGGGTAAACTTTTCCTCTTCAAAGCGTGCCTGTTCAAGCTGTTCCTTTATCTTGCGGGATTTATCAATACTTTCCTTCTCGTTCTGCCACTGAAGCTTCATTGCATCACGACGGCTTGTTATTTCCGCAAGTTCCTTTTCGAGTTTTTCCAGTCGCTCACGGCTTGCCTGATCATCTTCCTTGCTTAAAGACTGTTTCTCAATCTGAAGCTGAAGCATTTTTCTTTCAACCTGATCAAGTTCTGTTGGCTGACTTTCAATTTCCATTTTAAGACGACTTGCAGCCTCATCAACAAGATCGATGGCTTTATCCGGCATGAAACGGGAAGTAATATAACGGTTACTCAAAGTCGCAGCCGCAACCAGAGCCTCATCTTCTATACGAACACCATGATGTATTTCGTATTTTTCACGAAGACCACGAAGGATTGCAATTGTATCTTCTACGCTTGGTTCTGCGCAGTAAACCTGCTGGAAACGACGTTCAAGAGCAGCATCTTTTTCAATATATTTACGATACTCATCAAGAGTTGTTGCTCCGATTGCACGAAGCTCTCCACGAGCAAGAGCCGGCTTTAAGAGATTTGAAGCATCCATACTGCCTTCTGAAGCACCAGCGCCTACAAGAGTATGCAGCTCATCAATAAAGAGAATTATCTGCCCTTCACTCTTTGTTACTTCTGTAATAAGAGCCTTAAGACGCTCTTCAAATTCTCCACGAAACTTTGCGCCGGCTACAAGAGAACCTAAATCCAATGCAAGCAGACGTTTATTCTTAAGGCTTTCGGGAACATCACCGCTTGCAATACGGCGTGCAAGGCCTTCTACAATGGCTGTTTTACCTACACCAGGTTCACCGATAATTACCGGGTTATTTTTTGTGCGGCGGCAAAGCACCTGCATAACACGGCGGATTTCTTCATCACGTCCAATTACAGGATCGATTTTGTCCTGACGGGCAGCGGCAGTAAGATCACGGCAGTATTTTTCAAGGCTTCGTGTTTTAGCTTCCGGATCATTACTATCTACAGTTTGATTTCCACGAACTGACTTTAATGCTTCAAAGACAGCTTTATGATTAATTCCTGCACGGCGAAGAAGTTCTCCAGTGCGGTCATCTGCCTCTGTCATTGCAAGAAGAATATGCTCTGTAGAAAGATACTGATCGTGGAGCGCATTCATTTCATTTTCTGCCTTTGCAAGAACTTTCTGCATTGGACCAGAAAAATAAATCTGTGCAGCTCCAGATACCTTAGGATTAGAAGAAACAAGTTCCTTCACTTTTTTTATAAGTTCTATTGAAGGAATTCCGACACGTTCAACAATGGGCGCAATAAGCCCGTCCTGCTGCTCTAAAAGAGCCTCAAGCACATGCTCTGTTCCTATTTCTGAGTTATCATTTTTGTTGGCAATTGAAGAAGCCTCCTGTAAGGCTTCCTGTGTTTTGATTGTAAAATTTTCGTAATTCATAATCATCACCTTCAATTATAAGGTAATAATGAAAGTGACGATTAGGCAAGTTATTTCAGAATGAAATATGCTTTAGAACTCGCCTTCTTCAATATGACCGAACTCACAGAAAACCTTCTGTAAGGTGGCGTGTTCGATTTGTTCAAGAGTGTTACCGATATGCTTATAGAGCTTTATTTCGCCAGTGCCGGTACCGCCTTCGATAAGGTTCAGGATTTTACGCTGACCTTCCGGAAGTTCTATAGTACGGTTATTTAATTCGCGGATTTTGCAGAAGACATCAATATCAATTACCCATTCTTTACTGTTAAGACTTGCACTCCAGTGAAGAAGATTTTCTTCCGGATTATCATTTTCTGGCATCTGAGCACAATCCCATACAACAGAGAACTGACGTTTAGAACCATCAGCACAAAGTTCAATACCAATATCTTCGAATTTACCTATAAAAGAAACCCTCTCATCAAAAATTCCGCAAACTGCAAATGATGATTCAAAAAGAGTTTTTCCAGAAATAACACTTGTAAGATTAGCAGCAGAAAGATGGAAAAATGGTTCCGGCATTCCTTTACCCCAGAAGCGCTCTGAATAACCACAACAGCGTTTTGGATCAACGGCATATTCTGTACCATCAAAATGAATGGTTCCTGTAAATACAGTCTGAAGACCGAAAGGAAACCAGCGGATCAAATCTGATTTATAACCGTTTTTGTAATCATTATTAACAGAATAAGTTAAATCCCACTTTGCATAACCTGCATCACATAACAATTCAGGATGAGCAGCCTTTTCTTCTTCAGGAACATTTATAAAGCCACCGATTTTATTTTCATTAAAGAACTTGTTGTCTACTATGATTTCAAAGGGTTTATTATTGAATTTAACCTGTTTAACAGGATAATAAGAGCATAATTGCTTGCCGTCAGTTCCAAAAGAGCCTACTCTGACAGCACAGTAAGAAGGTTGAACAATAGATTCTGTTGAAAGATTTTTTGCTGAATCAGTTCCGGCCAGTGCATACTGAAGATCTTCTGCAGAAATATTAACACGAGGCTTAAAGCCCAGCTGGACAGTATCACTTGAAATCCATGGATTTAACATTTCAAACTCTATGTAGAACATCTGTTCCGCACCAGTTGAGGTGTTTACAGCATTAAAAACGAAACGCCAGTTATTTATTCCAAGCTTTTTCTTAGAGCCTGTAAATCCAAATTTATAATCATTTGATATCTTTGTATTCGACTTCATGTTTAAAAAACCTTTATAAGAAACCTATTCTCTTATATTTTCGACAATTACAAATAAAACTTAATGCCATAAAACAAAAAAAGCCGTCTGAAACACAAGGTTTCAATGACAGCCTTTTCTTATAAAATCAAATACTTTTGTTAATTCTACTAACTGATAATAAAACAGAATTACTTAAATAGTTTATCGATAGACTTATCAAGTTCCTTCTGTTCTTCCGGAAAATTGTCGTTTAAGTACTCGAAGCACTCTACGGCTGCACGTTGTGCATGCTCATACCAGATTTCATAAAGCTCACTTTTAAGTTCACCACCTGGAAAAGGTGCTCCCTGAACATCAGAAACCAAATCTCTAAGCATCTTAACGCACTGTTTTGTTTTTTTATCCATAACCTGTATCTCCTCTCATATTATGGAATGCAATCAATTAATTATAAAGGAATTTTTATATTATTTCCAGCAATTTTTTGTGATTTGGCAGATTTATTACAGAAGACAGCCTTAGAACAATGCTTTGAAGCAGCCTCAAAGATTCTATCACAAGCTTTTTCAACATCTTCTTCTGATACTTCAAGAATATTTTCAACCCTCTGAATTCTGAATTTCATAGGATTACCGTACAACATGCCTTCAAAACTTCTTGATCCCCTATCCTTAGGACTCACAGGAACAATTGCATTTCCGTATGTAGAGACAATAGTTTTCTCTACCTCATCTTGAGGAATAGGAGTACTGCACAAATCCTGCAAAGACTGCAGATAAACATCAATTGACTTTTCAGGAGTCGGATCCCGGTAAGTTGACATCAAAATCTGGCGCTCCATACTATCAACCCAACAATTAGCACCATAGGCTCCGCCGGTCGTTCTAATCTTATCCCATAAGGTATGATTAGAAAGCCATGAAGTAAAAATCATTTCAGCAGCAGATTCTTTTGTAAGATAAGGAGAAGCTGGACTAGCAGCTGCAGCATATCCTGTCTGACTGGAAACTTTTAAAAGTTGAACCTCATCACTGCAGCATTCATCAAACTGACTGATATAAGGAGAAAGTTCATCCATTGTATATTTATGACCAGGGAGCAGCTTTGTAATTCCTGCTTTCTTTGCAAACTCACTGAGCAAAGGACGAAGTTTCTTAAGAGAATCTTCATCTGCAGTTACATGAATAATTCCACCAGCCTTAAGACATTCACGATACATGTAGGCAAAAGTTTCGAGAAGTTTTTTTGCTTCATGTTTTTTATAGGCGGCAACTGTATTAAGCTGACTTACACCCCACATGATTTCATTAATGGCAAGATTTTCGCTCCAGGCAGCACGTACACGCTTAGAAGCATAATCACGACCGTTATTTACAATATTGTTTTTCTTTTCGGCCTGAAGTTCTCCAATCAGAGTTTCCAGATGCTTTTCATCATCAAAATCCATTCTGGTGATAATTTCTGCAAGCATGTTTAAGGCTTCTTCTGCACGCTCAGTCAGAGCCTTACAGATAAGACCGATCCAATTTCGACCACAGAAATTGTACTGCTTATATTTTTCTGCTTCAGCAATACACTGAGGAACATTATTTACAGCGCCACAAAGAGTTCGGCCCCAGACATCTCCCATTACACAAGAAGATTGTGCCGTACACTTATCCCAGCCTTTTCCACTCCAGCCAAGATTTGTAATTACATCTGCAAGGAACGGTATATGCTGCACATACTGTGGTTCGAGGCAGTCGAACGGGAACAACACATCGATATAGAAAATACCGTTTGTGTCCTCCTGGCTCACAAATAACGGGACGTCCGCCCCGTCCGAGCCGGTTACGAATTCCAGGGAGGTTTCCGGGATGTCGAGCTGCCTGTCGAGTTCACTAATCTTCGTCGTCGGAATACAAGCCGTCTCGGCCGGCGTCTCAATATGCTGCTGATAAGCGTGAAGCTCATCGAGATCTTTTTTTAACAAAGTTTTATCAACAGATTCCTCGAGTTTTTCAATAAGAGCCGACTCAGCCAGTTCGCGTTCCTTAAAATATTCTGGAGAAGGCTCAGAAACAAAACGAACAGAAACCTCTTTATCCAGGAAATATTTCTTTATAAGCTTTTTAGTATAATCAGGGTCGGTACGAAGAGCCTCTTTTACCTTTTCAAAAGAAGAAATAGGATTAAGCTGAGCAACACATGCCTCTCCATTGCACCAGCCTTTAAGAGCCTTTTCCATCAGCTGAATTGAAAAAGGTCCCCAGTATCGGTTTACTTCACGAAGAGCAAAATCAATTCCCATAACTGCAGAATCAATATCTTCCTGAGAAACACCTTTTTCATATATTTCGGAAATAGTTTTTTCTACAAGGTTGAAGACTTTTTCTTCATTACCTTTCTTTACGCCCCAAAGTCCGGCAGAGAAAAATTCCTCACGGAACTGGCCAAAGCTCTGGAACTGAACGTCATCGCCAAGCTTCGAGTCCTTCAAAGCGCGCGCCAGCGGCGAACTGTCATTTCCGCACAAAGCTTCACACAAAAACAGTTTTTCCATATCAGCTTTACCGGCGTACCAGTTCAAAGAAACAAAACTTCCTGTAGAACCAGTTTCAGGAGCATAAGTTTTTATTGAAGTAGATTCCTTCAAAAAGTTCAGCGTTTGAAGTTCTTTTATTTCATTTTTAATAACAGGCAGCTTTGAGGAAATATCGATATTAGATATTGCACCACCCTCGCGGCAGTCGTATTTTTTTATAAGCCGGCCGATAAATCTTTCATCAATAAAATCAAGCTGCTTTTCTGTCGGAATATCACCATACAAGAATAAAAGACAGTTATCAGGACTATAATACTTCTGATGGAAATCAAGAAATTCCTGATATGTAAGTTCCGGAATATGAAGAGGATCTCCTCCAGAATCAAAAGCAGGATAGCTGTCCGGGAACATCGCACTTATAAGATCGCTGAAAGCAATTGGCTGGAATGAAGAATAATTTCCCTTCATTTCATTATAAACAACGCCCTGTATGCTCAGTTTTCCGTTCTCATCCATTTCCAGACGATGTCCTTCCTGAATAAAGGTTGCATGGTCCAGTTTAGGAAAGAAAACAGCATCTCCGTATACGTCCATCATATTAAAATAGTCAGCGCGCACAACTGAAGCTCCCGGGTAAACTGTTTTGTCCGGATATGTAAGTGCATTTAAGAAAGTATTAAGGCTGGTCGAAGCAAGTGTAATAAAAGGTTCTTTAAGCGGATATTTTTCACTTCCACACAAAACGGAATGCTCCATTATATGAGCAACACCTCTGGAAGTCTTATCCAAAGTACGGAAGGCATATGCAAAAAGATTTTCTTTATCTTCTTTTATGATATGGTAAACTTCAAGTCCCGTAATTTTGTGGCGTAAGTAAACACCACGTGCTTTATAATCCTTAATCTCATCAACGGCAAGCAGTACAAAATCTTTATAAGCTTTTCCGATGTTAGCTGTGTCGGTAAAATTAAATGAACACATCGTCGTTCCTGTCTTTAATTATTAGATGTCCCTCTTCGAAAGCACGCCTTAATTTGCTGAAAAACTCAGAAGTAATTCTCTCACAGTCTGAACGGCGCATTGGCTTTAATATATCTTCCTGAGCACGAACTTCGGCACGGCGGCCTGCAGAAATATTACTCAGGATTTTTTCACGGAAGTCATCTGGTTTTCCGGCAACAAGATATGCAATATCTGTTTCCGACATTTCGCGGAGCTTTTCCTGAACAAAGCGGTCATCTGATTTTACAACGTCATCCATTGTAAACAGGCGGCTTCTAAGATCCTGTCCAAGATCCGGATCTCCTTCAGAAAGATATGTAAGAATATCATTCTCTGCCCCTGCATCCATCTTCTTAAGAATTTGTGCAAGTGCATTTCTTCCGTCTATATTTTCAGCCTTCTCGACTGTCTGATTCAATGATTTTTCATGCATTGCCTGATCAACGCGGCGCAAAACGTCCGGGCTTACAGGCTCCATTTTTGCGAGTCTCAAGACAACTTCTTTTTTTTCTTCCGGTGTCATGAGATTTATGATTTTTGCAGCCTTCTTAGGTTCAAGGTGTGAAAGCACCATTGACTGAACTCCAGGATTTTCATCCTTTATCAGAAGGTATACACGTTCGTTATCTGCGTCCTTAAGATAGGTAAAAGGAATCTTTCCTTCCAGCGGCATTGCTTTTTTGATAAGTTCATCTGCACGTTTTTTTCCATATGCTTTTTCAAGCATTTCACGTGCTGTCTCAACGCCACCTTCTTCGCGGGCCTTATTCAAAAGCCCGTTAAATTCTTCCATAATTACGGCAGCTTCTTCTTTACTTACCGTTCTTATGGAAGCAATTTCTGGAATTATCTTTTCTATCTGTGTTTCTGAAAGATGTGGTAGGATTTTTGCAGCTTCATCTTCACCAATCAGAAGCAGGAATTTTGCAACTCTGCGATAAACAGAATCTTTTCCATCTGGAGAAGCCTGTTCAACCGGAACTTTTAGAAGTCCACCATTTTTAAGGTAATCTACAGTATTGTCCAATGCCTGTGAAGGTGACTGCTTTTTTTGTGTAAGATCTTCTGCCTTTATATCTTTTGTGAAAACTGTTTTCTGAAAAGTATTATCTGATTTTTTTTCTGAAGGAGTTTCTTCAACTGGAACAGGAACTCCCTCAGCATTTTTTGTATATGCTTTGGCACGAAAATCTTTAACGTTCATAATAAAATTATTTTATCACAAATTACGCAAAAACGCCACTCACCATTTTTGCATAATGGCCATTCATTGCAATAAGTTCATTATGATTTCCACGCTCAACAATTTCTCCGTGATCAACAAAGAAAATTATATCTGCATTTCTGATTGTTGAAAGTCTGTGTGCAATAATAAAGCTTGTTCTTCCCTTTAGCAGTTCTCCAAGTCCCTGCTGCAAAGCTTTTTCTGTATGTGTATCAACAGAAGAAGTTGCTTCATCAAGAATAAGGATTCTAGGATCGCTCAAAAGCACTCGTGCAAAGCTAATAAGCTGTTTCTGTCCTTGAGAAAGACCGCCACCATTTGCACTAAGAACAGTATTATAACCATCCGGGAAAGCCGAAATAAAATCATGAGCCTGAACTGCTTTTGCAGCATTTATACATTCTTCATCAGTTGCATCAAGTCTTCCATAGCGGATATTTTCCATAATTGAACCACTAAAAAGGAAACTGTCCTGAAGCATTACACCAACCTGCTTGCGGATTGATTTAATCAATAATTCCTGAATATCAATTCCATCAATCAAAATCTTACCCTTTTCTGCATTATAGAAACGGCTCAAAAGATTTACGATAGTTGTCTTTCCGGCACCTGTTGGGCCAACAATGGCTACTGTCATACCAGGAGTAATTGTAAAATCAACATCCTTCAGGATTGGATTACCAGGTTCATATGAAAAATCTACATGGTCAAACTGAACATGTCCTCTGATTGGAGGAAGTTCATTTGCTCCCGGTTTATCTGTAATATCGTCTTCTTCATCAAGAAGTTCAAAAATACGTTCGATATAAGCGCCTGTAGTTACCATGGAATTATAAAAGTTTCCAAGGTTCTGAATTGGCTGCCAGAAGCGCCAGATATAACCTGCAAACGCAACGAGAGTTCCGATTGTTACAGTTTCTCCAAGCCAGTTGATTCCGGCAAGATAAACAAGTGTTACGCCTAAAGTTGAAAGAATATCTACAGAAGGCCAGATAATATTGTTAATATTTACCGCATGAATCCATACAGTTTTACATTTCTGACAAAGCTCATTAAAGATTCCCTGATTTACTTTTTCGCGGGCAAAACTCTGGGTAACCTTCATTCCATTAAGACTTTCAGAAAGATATGCCGTCAGATTTGAACGCTTATAACTTTCCTGTTTCCAGGCTTCATGCTGTTTTTTCTTCATTGAAATAAGAATGATAAACAGAACCGGAAGAACTGCCATACAAACCAATGTAAGTTTTACATCAATTGCAATCATAAAGCCGATGATTACCATAAGGGTAAACAAATCTGAAATCAACTGAATGATTCCATTTGAAAGCAAATCTGAAAGTGAGTTTACATAGTTTACTACGCGAATAAGAATTTTACCGTGCGGACGGCTGTCAAAATATCTGAAAGGTAATGACTGAAGTTTTGTAAAAACATCATGACGGATATTTACAATAATCTTCTGGGCAACACGTGTCATAATCTTAAGCTTCTGCGCCAGAAGTATTCTGACAATCAGTGTTGAAAATAATAAAGCACCAGCAATAATAACTAACATACGATAGTTTGCAGTTGGAATAGCTTTATCAATTGCCATTCTTGTAAGATATGGACTTGTAAGAGAAATTGCAGAAGATACAAGCATAATTACACAGGAAAGTACCATCCACTTTGTATATGGCTTAATCCATTTTGCAAGTCTCATAACAATATGAGGATTAAATTTCTGTTCTATTTCTTCGTCTGCATCAAATTTATTTCTTGCCATAGTTATCTGACTCCTTTTATTAATCCTGAAACAAATTCAGTATGACGCGTCATGCCGAACTTGTTTCGGCATCTCGTCTAGTTTCCTGTCTGCTCAGCCCAAACCTCGTGATAATAACCTTCACGGGAAATAAGTTCCTGGTGAGTTCCTTTATCAATAATCTGTCCATCCTGTACTACAAGAATTACATCACAGTTTTCAAATGAAGAAACTCTGTGGCTTATAATAAAAGCAGTATGTCCTTCGCTGCGGCTCTTAATAGATTGTCTGATTTTATATTCTGTATCATTATCTACAGCACTTGTTGTATCATCCAGAATCATTATCTTTGGATCTGCAAGGAAAAGTCGAGCCAGAGCAATACGCTGTTTCTGACCGCCACTTAAGCCGACACCACGTTCACCTACAATTGTGTCGTATCCTTCTGTCAAATCTCCAATAAACTCTTTAACACGAGCAAGTTCAGAAGCCTTTTCAACATCTTCAAATGAAGCATCCTGCCGTGCAAACGCAATATTTCCTTCAACAGTATCACTGAACAAAAAGGCTTCCTGCATTGTTATTCCAACATTGCGGCGGAGTTCCTGCAGGTTGTAATCCTTTACATTCTTTCCATCAATCAAAATCTCACCGGAATCTGCGTCATAATACCGGCACATAAGATTTGCAATTGTAGATTTTCCGCTTCCTGTAGGTCCAAGAATACCAACAGTTGTATTAGGCTCTATTACAAAATTCATATTTCTGATAACAGGAGTTTCATTGTAAGCAAAACATACATTACGGAATTCTACTCTACCTTCTATTCCGGCCTTGTCTGATTTTGCTTCTTCAGTATTTTCTTTTCCTTCAGGATTCTTTATTTTGCTGTCTGCCTTGTAAAGTTCAAAAAGTCTGTCTGCTGATGCTCCAAAATTCTGTGTATTATCAACGAGCATACCAAACATATTGATTGGCTGAATAAAAGCCCACATAAGGCCATTAAAAGTTACCAGCTGACCAATAGTCATTTCTTTATTAATTACAAGATATCCACCAAAAAGAATAAGAATAACCGGAAGAACCTGACACAAAGCATCTATCCAAGGCATGAATTTAACACGCATATCAGCATTAGCTACTGATACATCACGATAACCTTCATTTTCTTTTTCAAAGCGTTCTGTTTCATAATCTTCACGAACAAAAGCTTTTACGACACGGTTACCTTCAATGTTTTCTCCAACTCGTGTATTTAATACTGCAAACTGATCACGCACTTTCATATGTGCAGGTCTAATCTGTAATTTAAATTTTCTTACAAGAAAAAGTACCGGAGGCGCAATTACCATAAATGCAAGGGTAAGCTTCCAGTTAATTGAAGCCAGTGTAATAATTGAAAAAATATATATAAGACTATTCTCTAAAATCTGATATAAAACCCATGCTACAAAGTGTCGAACCTTATCCAGATCCGAAGTAAGCAGTGTCATTACATTTCCAGATGGAGAATTATCATACCAGGAAAAATCCAGAGACTGTATATGAGCATAAAGATCTTCACGCATTTTAAGAATAACATTTTGTGAACAATGCTCAAAAATTACCTGATAACTATATCTAAAGATGGATTTTCCAATAACTACGCTTATCATGATTGCAATTAATTTGATTAAAAGCTCATGCTGGCCGCCTTTAATAACCTTATCAACAATTGAACCTGTAACAAGAGGATTTACCATGTTCATCGCTGCGACTATAACGCTTAAAAATAATCCTGCGGCCATACCAAAGCGATACTTTCGTACATAAGACCACACCCAGAAAAAAGCTGTTTTTTCTTTCATAAAAACCTCTATTTTACACTAGCATTACTCGTCAATCCGTGCTATAAAAAAAGCGGAAGATAATTGTATAAATCTCTATGTGAGAATATATACAGGAGGCAGCCCTTGGACGATTTATTCGAGTACAGCGACAGTTTGAATGCACCTTTTCAGGCTTTTTCAGGTGACTGGAAATTCGTAAAACCGCACTGGCATTATTTTACCGAAATGGTTTATCTTGTCAGTGGTGTTCTTTATGCAGAAGTTGATGGCAAACAGTTCACAATGAACCCGGGAGACATGATTATATTCCATCCAAAACAGATTCATGCCTTTCTCGATTATCCAGTAAAAGAAGAATCTACGGACAAGCCTTTATTTTATGTCATTAAATTTGATGATATGATTCTTTCTAATACAACTCCAGGTTCTCCAAAACTGCCAAAGCTCCTCGATAACGCTAATGCCGCATCTGAAGCAACAAATCTTCTTACAGCAAGAGACCTTCGTTTTAATCCTGTAAAAATGTATTTCGAATACTGTATATGGGAAACAAATAACCGTCAGTTCGGCTATGATATTAAGGTTGCATCTATGATAAGCCTTATTGTCACAGAAATTATGAGAATCTGGCTCCGTCATGGTTTTCAATTTTCAACAAAAACAACTTTTGATCAATTCTCTACAAAAGATTTTTCTGTTCTTGAATACATAGACAAGCATTCTTCAGAAAACATAAGCATAGAAGATCTCGCTTCAAAATGTGGAATGTGCTATTCAAATTTTGCAAAACAATTCAAAACTCAGTTCGGAAAAACCTGTAAGGAATATATTGAATTTATAAGAATCTGTAAGGCCGATACACTGCTCCTTTACACAGATAAAACTCTTGATTATATAAGTCAGGAAACAGGATTTACAGACGCAAGCCATTTTATACGAACTTATAAAAAAATTCGTGGCATAACTCCAAAACAGCGCCGAAACTCACACATCTAAAAAAATCAATAGAATACAAAAAGGCCCGTGTTTTGCAAGAGGTCAAAACACGGGCCTTAATTATTGTATATTTATAGCAACAAACTATTTAGACTGCTTCTTGTAGATATCGTTTGTAAGTTTTACAATCTTTTCTACATTAAGATTCTTACAGCTTGAAACATATTCGTTCCAATCCTTATTGATATCTTTCTGTCCTGTTACGAACTTGAGTGTCCAAGCATTGATGTTATCAATAAGAGGTACAGCCCAGAGGTTCAACTGTTCGCGTTCATCCTCAGATGGCTTAGCCTTTGGATCAACTACAGCAACTGTCTT
>JAEEGL012326203.1_pt1 | contig 13075 bp, 13 predicted proteins | sample 9134231 | NCBI WGS metagenome assembly JAEEGL01 (sample SAMN16246548, study PRJNA631951) | gut metagenome | biome: gut microbiome; feature: rumen; material: fiber-attached | host: Bos | place: Iran: Karaj | collected 2018-10 | reverse complement strand
TTTTTATTCTTGTGTTCACAAACATTGTATATCCCACGCCATGTTAGTTCTTCACAAATAATGCTATTAATTGGTCATTTTCACAATACAGTTATCCCAGATAGTGAATTACTTCTGACCATAGTACGCGTTGGCGCCGTGCTTCCTGTAGTAGTGCTTGTCCTGAAGCTCCTGGGGTGCCGGCTTAACCTCCGGATTGATGACCTCGCACCTGTAGGCCATTTTGGCAACTTCTTCTGTGACTACTGCGTTGTGGACAGCCTCATGTGCGTCCTTGCCCCAGGTGAATACGCCGTGGTTCTTGCAAAGGACAGCAGGAACGGCCACAGGGTCTTTTCCCATTCTCTCAAACTCAGAGACGATAAGATGCCCCGTGTTCTCCTCGTAGGCTGACTCGATCTCGTCCTTTGTGAGACACCTTACACAAGGGATCTCTCCATAGAAGTAATCGGCATGGGTAGTTCCGTAGCAGGGAATGCTGCGTCCGGCCTGTGCCCAGCTGGTTGCGTAGGATGAATGTGTGTGTACAACACCTCCCACATCCTTGAAGGCCTTATAGATCTCCACGTGGGTCGGAGTATCAGAAGAGGGATTGAGTCTGCCCTCCACTTTGTTGCCGTCAAGATCCATGACAACCATGTCCTCCGGAGTCATTGTATCATACTCCACGCCACTTGGCTTAATTACAAAATATCCGCTCTCCCTGTCAATGGCACTGACATTGCCCCAGGTAAAGGTCACAAGGCCATACTTGGGAAGAAGTATATTTGCCTCGTATACTTTTTTCTTGAGCTCTTCTAACATTTGATATGCTCCTTTCCATCCGAAAAAACGGATGACAAAGAGCGCCATCCTTTTTTCGTATCATATAGTTTTTATTTCAGAAAATCAACTGCAGCGCGTTCAATCTGAAGGCCTGCGTTGTAGTCCTTCATGAATTCATCAAATCCTTTTACATCCTCTGCTACAGGGTCGCAGGTCTCAACCTTGCCGCTCTTAAATACTTTGTCGGAAAGATATTTCTCCAGGGTCTCGCCCTCCTCCTTCTGGCACATAAATCCAGCCAGGATAGCCTGTCCCCAAGGACCGCCTTCGCCTGCTGTCTCCATGAGCTTGATAGGTGTGTTAAGGGCAGCTGCCATAACTCTGTCACCAACGCCTCTTACCTTGAAGAATCCGCCCTGGCCAAAGAAGAAGTCTGCCTTGACGTTCTCTTCCTTCATAAGGATGTCGTTGCCCACCTTCAGGGCGCCAAGAGCTGTGTAGAGATGTGTTCTCATGAAGTTTGCAAGATTGAACTTATCATCAGGTCTTCTTACAAACAGAGGTCTGCCTTCGTTGAAGCCTGTGATGCTCTCACCGGAGAAGTAGTTGTATGCAAGAAGTCCGCCACAGTTAGCGTCGCCTTCCATTGCCTTGCGGTACAGTGTTCCGTAAAGAGTATTGTCATCTATATCCTGACCGATGGCGCCGGCAAACTCTCTGAAAAGGGATACCCATGCGTTGAGGTCTGATGTGCAGTTGTTGCAGTGAACCATGGCAACCTGCTCGCCTGATGGTGTTGTAACAAGATCCAGTTCAGGATAAGCCTTGGACAGATCATGCTCAAGGACAACCATTGAGAATACGGATGTGCCGGCAGAAATATTACCTGTCCTTACGCCTACGGAATTGGTTGCAACCATACCTGTTCCTGCATCTCCCTCAGGAGGACATACTGCGATACCGGCCTTGAGAGTTCCGGTGGGATCAAGCTTTTTAGCACCTTCTTCTGTAAGCTTGCCTGCTCATACGCCTGCAGGAAGTGACTTTGGAAGAATATCCCTGATCTTCCATCCAAGGTTCTTGTCAGCGATCAGCTCGTCGAACTGATCCAGCATCTTCTCATTGTAGTTGCAGGTAGATGAGTCGATGGGGAACATTCCGGATGCATCACCCACGCCCAGAACCTTCTCACCGGTCAGCTGCCAGTGTACGTAGCCTGCCAGTGTTGTGAAGAAGTCAATCTTTGAAATATGATCTTCGCCATTAAGTATTGCCTGATAGAGATGTGCAATGCTCCATCTCTGAGGTATATGATAGCCAAAGACATCTGTCAGCTTCTCGGAAGCCTCCTCAGTAATTGTGTTCCTCCAGGTCCTGAAGGGCACAAGAAGCTCCCCTGCCTTGTCAAATGCCATGTAGCCATGCATCATGGCTGAAAATCCAAGTGCACCAACTGTCTCAAGTTTCTCTCCGTACTGCTTCTCAACATCTTCTGCAAGATTCTTGTAGCAGTCCCTGAGACCATCCCATACATCATCCAGAGTATATGTCCAGATACCGTTTTCAAGTCTGTTCTCCCAGCCGTGTGACCCGGAAGCTATCGGATTATACTCCTCATCTGTGAGAACCGCCTTAATCCTGGTGGAACCAAACTCTATTCCAAGATAAGTCCTTCCCTCTGCTACTGCTTTTTTAGCATCTCCCATAATTAACCTCCATTCCTCCTTTTATTCTTGTGTGATATTTGCAACGGATGCTCTGATGATCACATCCTCATCAAATTCATGTGTCGCGTTGAAGTGAAGCTTGCCCTCGTGGATCATCCGGATCATGTTCTGGGCAGCCTTTACACCTAGTTTCTCCTTGGGATGCGGGATCGATGATATTGTCACGCCCCTGACTCCCATCCTGGCCATGTCGGAATCGTCAACTCCTATGACCGACATATCCTCAGGGACTTTTATCCCGGCATCTCCCAGTATTTCAATCATCATACCGGCCACCTGGTCGTTGTAGCAGAACACCGCCGTACATCCAGAAAGTCTCTCCAGCACCTTGGATAAAGACCTGGTGCCGTTATTGATGTCTATCGTATCAATCCAATTCACGTGATCATAGGAAAAGCGGCCTCCGCCATCTGTCATTGCCCTAAGGTACCCTCTGTATCTCTCACGACCCTGGCCGTCATCGAGCTTGAGTACACATCCTATATCCCTGTGACCGGCATCTATCAGTGACCGCACTGCCTTGTATGCGCACCCTGCATCATCCAGTGAAACATGCGGCATGTCCAGCTCCGGGTAAAAGGTGTTTATGAAAAGAATCTTTACATTTTTCTCAAGCAGTTTCTTGTAGAGATTTGTGTTGGGATTTGGAAGGGCACTCTTTACCGGCTCCATTATCAGCCCCGCCACATCATTTCTTGTAAGAAGCTCCTGCAATATCTGTTTCTCTTTCAGAGCTGTGTTGTTGGTAAAAGACAACTGCATAAAATAGCCTTTATCGCTGAGAGTACTCTCGATACCTCTGATGGTGCTGGGAAAGATGTAGTCATCCACATGAGTTGTCACAACAGCAATGACGTTCTTGTCACCTTCTACTGCACGCTGGTCAGCAACGTAGGTTCCGCTGCCTCTTCGGCTCTCCAGAAGGCCGTCCTCCGACATCTTGCCAATGGCGTGTCTCACGGTCTGCCTGCTGAGTCCGAACTTCTCGCACAGCTCATTCTCCGATGGGATCTTCTCCCCCGGCTGAAGATTGCCGTTGTCGATCTCTTTATTTATCCAGTCGATTATGTTCTGATACTTAGCCAATTATCTCATCCTTCAGTTCTGTTATATTTACACAAAGATGTTACAATACAACTTCCGGTCATCAATAACTTGTACACTGGGTGGCCAGCTCTGCGAACAGGTCATTTTTACTCAGATTTCACTGACCATATTCACGATAACATCATAGTATTCTCAACTATCCGCGTCAATTAACACAATATACAATTATGGCAACTTGTATATGTACAAGTTGCCATAATTGTTTGTTTTATCCCATTAAAATGCCCCTATCACGCATTCAGTCTTCCGTAAAAAAACAGAAACTGCTGCATGATGCCATTGTAGGGTTCATATGCTTCAAAATTAAATCCGTCTGCGTAGTGTTCCTCCAACACCCTGTTGATCCATACATCCCTTGGGAATGCGTTGAGTCTGTGATAACCAAAGAGAATCTCACAGTTGGCAACCTTCACACCTACACCAAAGAGCTTAAGCAGGTTCTCCATCAGGCCATCATCGTCGAGCTTCTCCCAAGCCTTAAGATCAACCGCTCCGCTGGCCACATCCAGGGCAGCCTGATGGACATATTTGTCCCTGTAGCCAAGACTACAGGAGGATAGCTGATCCATTGTGAGTGCCGCAAGGTCCTGTGCTGTGGGGAAAGAATATATGGTTCCGATGTGTTCGTCCTCATAAATCTCTTTTCCTGCCAAAGCACACAGCTTCTCGATGGAGGCTTTGATTGCCGGGATGTTCTTCCTCTGGGATATGATAAAAGAGATCAGCATCTCCCAGGGATCCTGCCTGAGAATCCTTATGCCCTTACCGAATTCGGAAGCATTGTAAAGATATGGATCATCCTCAGGGTCAATCCTTGCTCTTATATCGCTGTAGCTCAGATCCAGATCAAAATAATTCTTCCAGAAATTCTCATATTCATCGCCGCTGCAATCCAGCTCGTATCTGCCTTCTCCCATGTCCTTTATAACAAGGTGCCTGTCTCCAGCAGCCACACTGAAGACGCTAAGAGCCGGGTCATCCACCGGTACATCAATGCACTCATTAAACCTGAAGCACTGACCGCTGTCGGATATTTTCTTAAGATCAAAGTCATCATTTACCTTTATACTATGCATTGTTTTCTCCATGTCCCATATCGTCGACGTAATCCCTGTCCCATAGCATGATGTTTAGCTTGCTGGCCATGTCTACAGCCGGCTGGGTAAAGTACTGGTTGGTCATAACAGCCCCCACCATCCGTCCGTAGTAATCCCTTCCGGCGTATACCTCCTGCACGGCCTTGACACCGATGGGCTTGTCATAGCACTTGCACTGAACAGCATAAGTTATGCCGTCCTTCTCCGCCAGAATATCCGCCCCGAAATCACCACTGCCTTTGGTGACCTCCACATCAAGGAATCCGTTCTTCCTAAGCAGGTCAGCACAGTAGTATTCGAAGTCGTGGCCCTCCATTTCATCCATAGGAAGTACTTTGGGCCTTCTATTCATGATGAGAGCAATAAAAAGAGCTGTGACCGCAAGTATCAGAAGAACAACTAATATGATTATTATCGTCGTATTCTGAAACACAAACATGCCACAGCCCCCGTTAGATCAATATTTGTAGAAAGTATAGCGCCTGCCACTCTGTATCAGAGCTTGAGATCTCCCTCTTTCACCCAGCCAAGCTTAACAACACCTGCATGGATAATAAGCGAAAGAACTGCAGGAAGTACAAAGGATATCATAACCAGTCCCAGCCAGTCAAAACCGGTGATGGCTGCCTTGCTGCCGGCTGCGATATCACTTACCCATCCGGTGTAAACTCCGATCTGACCTACCAGACCGCAGGTTCCCATGCCGGATGAAACAGGCGCACCATTCATCTGAAGCCTGAATATACAGGTCGCGATAGGCCCTGTGATGGCTGATGCCAGAGTTGGTGCAATCCATACTCTTGGATTCTTGATGATGTTGCCCATCTGGAGCATTGAAGTTCCGATTCCCTGAGAAACCAGTCCTCCCCATTTATTCTCCTTGAATGAGATAGCTGCAAAGCCCACCATCTGAGCACAGCATCCAGCAACTGCTGCTCCCCCGGCCAGTCCTGTAAGGCCTAGCGCTGCACAAATAGCTGCTGATGAGATAGGAAGTGTAAGTGCCATTCCAACAACAACCGACACCAGTATTCCCATCAGGAACGGCTGAAGCTCTGTAGCCCACATGATCAGATTACCAACTGCCATAGCAGCTCTTCCAAGAGGAGGTGCTATCAGCCAGGAGAAGAATACACCCACTGCTATAGTAACAAGTGGAGTGACCAATATATCGACCTTAGTCTCTTTTGACACAAGTTTTCCAAATTCCGCTGCCAGGATAGCAACAAACAATACTGCCAGAGGACCTCCGGCACCGCCCAGTGCATTTGCTGCAAATCCCACGGTTATCATTGAGAAAAGAACCAGCGGCGGACACTTAAGTGCATATCCTATAGCCACTGCCATCGCGGGACCGCTCATCGCTGTAGCCAGTCCTCCAACCGTATACTCAACTCCTGCAACCTTAGCTACAGGCGTCATCAGAAACGGAATCTTAAACTGTGTTCCAATCGTATTGATGATCGTGCCGATAAGCAGAGAACAGAAAAGTCCCTGGGCCATAGCACCCAGCGCATCAATACCGTATCTCTTCAAAGAGATTTCAATATCTTTTTTCTTTAAAAACTCTTTCATAATGATACTCCTCATACTTGCAAATAATCTTTTATACTATACTACAAAAAAGTGCGGTTTTGTGTATCTTTTTCATAGTAATTTAATATATAGGCAGTTCTTTTCCATATATAATTATGAGTGTAGTTAATTGTGTTCATATCGAAAGGTGGACTCTGTGAAACAGTATAGATTTATAATCAGCGAAAAATTGTCCTTCAACGACATGATAAATAAGATCCTGTCACTCCCTGAATATATCATGGGACAGCGGGCTCTCCTTCAGCTGGTGGAGCCGGACTGTATCCCGGAAGATATACAAAAGGACCTCGATCTTATCAAAGCAGGTCTTCCTAATGTCACCCTGATAGGTATGACAAGCCACGGCGCAATGAGTCTTTCGACACATTCCGTGGAGTACCCTGTATGCTCCCTGATGTTTTTTGAGAAAAGCGATTTCGATCTGAATATATATGACTGCCACGATCAGACACCGGCCGAAGCCGGCGAGAAATTCAAGAAAAAGCTGGCAGAGCTCATCGATGTCAAAGGCGTTCTTATGATGTCATCAGATATCCGCCTGGGTCCGGAATGCTTTATCGACAAGATAGATGAGTACGACCATAAACTTATTGTCTTTGGAGCTCTTGCTGGTACCAAGAACATGGGCAACGACAAATCTCTCATCTATGCAGATGGCCGGATCTATGACCGTGCAATTCTGGCAGTAGCTTTATATGGAAAAGAGCTGCAGCTTTCGCCCACATACAACCTGGGCTTCGTGTCACTGGGAAAAGAACTTACCATCACAAAATCAGACGACACCGGCGTTGTCTATGAGATCAACAACAAGCCCGCCTTTAATATATACAGAGATCATCTCGGAATTGAAATGAATGCTTTCTTTTTCGAAAACACCAGCTCGTTCCCGTTCATGATGAGGCAAAATGGCAATGACCTTGCCCGCGTGGCCCTTGACTATGGTGAAGACGGATCTCTGCTCTTTGCTGTTGACATCCCGGAAGGCACCGCTGTAAGTTTGGGTTACGCCACTGATGATTATCTTTTAAGTGTTTCTGAAAAGAGCGCCGAGAAGCTCTTTTATACATGCCCTGAGGCCATTCTTATCTATGCATGCATGAGCAGACGTCTGTTACTTGGTGATGAACTGGCCGAACTCGAATTTGATTTCTTCGAAAACACACTTCCGACATCAACCTGGGCCCACGGTTATGGTGAGATTCTCCATGCCAAAGGACTAAGGGGATTTTTGAACGCATCCCTGGTCGCAGTGGGAATGCGTGAAGGACCTCTTCCTCCTGCAGAAGAACGTCCTGCCTACGTACCTCTTAATCTTGACAAAAGAGATGTCAACACACGCCTGGACGGATCCGTTCCTCTTGCCACTCGCCTCGTTACATTCCTGGAATCCACAACAAAGGATCTGCGCGAAGCCAATGAGAAGCTCTTCAAAATCGCCAGTGTTGACGAGCTCACACAGATTTACAACCGCCGCACCCTCAATCACTTCATGACGCAGTATGTTGAGAGCATAAGCTCTTTGCATAATGTTGCAGTTTTCCTTGTGGACATCGATCATTTCAAGAGCATTAACGACACCTACGGCCACGACGTCGGCGATATGATCCTTCGCGAAGGCGTCGACCGCATAAAAGCATACATCACCCAGAAGGATATCTTGGGGCGCTGGGGCGGTGAAGAATTCATTCTTATCTCTCCCCGCACCGACAAAGAAAAAGCCCTGCAGATTGCCGAGACAATCCGCAAGGCTGTGGAAGACATGGAGGTTGACAAAGTAGGTCACATGACTATCAGCTGTGGCGTTTCCATGGTAATGGAAGACGACACCCCCGAAGCTGTCTTTAAGCGCGTGGATGAAGCCCTCTATGAAGCAAAAGAATCAGGCAGAAACAGAGTTGTATTTCACTGACAATAAGAGTTAAGAGCTTTTTTGTCCTGCAGCCAGCTCTAATCCTTCAAAAAGGTCCGAAAATGAGTGTACGCCGTAAATCGTGACGACGTCTTTTCCATCCACACTCTTTTCGGGCTTTCCTATTTCTAGCGGTTCCGGCTTCTCCCTGTCTTGATATCTCTCATCAAAAAAGTTTAGGTTAAGGAGTTTTTTTCCATCTACGGATAGTACTCCGCTTTTATCGGTTGCATAAACAAAAGTGCAAGTGCGTCCGTCTTCTAGCACTCCTTCAATTTCCATCGACAGCATTGTTTTGCCCATTTCACGCAGCACAGGGAACACAGCGTCGAAGCTCCGCTTATAGTAGAGCCATGATATACGGGGATCTTTTTTCCAATATTCCTCCTGTGACAGGTGGCTATCCAGATCGGGATATAAGAATAGCAATCCCTTTCTCCTGATCGCTTCATTCGCAAAATGATTTTCAAAAAAGCTCTCTAATGTCCCGGTTCCACCGGTCACAGACATGTGATAATTAAGTGCCCATTTATCGAAGGGCCCCTGCTGGTTCTGTCCATAGAGCTCAGACCACATATAACCTTCATCTAATCTCTCCGAATGGTTTGCTTTTCCGGATTCATCCCAGGTTTCATTTATGCGGATCTCTTCATAAATATCTCTGCTAATCTCAATGCCAAAAATTGCCTTAAGTTTCTTTGGTTTCATACTTTCACCTATTTCCCGTTTATTTTACGAAGGTTTTCAGTCTCCCATTTATCGGCTTTTTTTAAAAAATCCAGGAAAGATTCTTCGGATAGACCTTGCTGTGTCCAGAATTCAAGACAATCCGGAATACTTTTTCCCTGTCCCAGCATTTCCATGATCTTTCGTTCTGTGTCATTTTCAGGGCATTCTTTGTCCATTTGTTCATAAAAGGAATTCCAGGGGCATTTGTGATCATCGTTGTTATTCATGTTTGTTCCTCTTGAATCTATTTACATCTTCTATTTTACGATAACAGTTAAATATAAGATATTCTAGAAAGATTTTCTTTAATAGATTCTTATTTTTTCCTAGAGTTTAATATAATTCTTTAAGTCTCTTTTGAAATAGATAATGTCTATAAGTTTCCGCTCCGTTCTTCAGCAGTCAAGCGCCTTTCACGGCATATCCTTGCAGTACGCATAAACGTTATTCCCAATACACAGTCTATGAGCGTACTGCTGCGGTATTCCATGGTGCGCTTGACAGCCTTGTCCTCCTGCGTAGGTACGCCGTGCCGATAACGGGGAACTGAACAGATCTTTCATCTTCTCCATTATCGCATATCCATTGTACGCAGGAGGACCACTCCGCTTTGTATTTGCTTACTCGAAAGTCATGCGGGGCTCCGCCCCTGCACCCCGGCCTCCAACAAGGAACTGAATGTGCACCCCGGATAGTGCTTTCTGACCCATCAATGTTCTTGCTCGGTGGCTATTTTTCTCTTTTCTTTTTCCTGCCCGACGCTACCGGCTTTTTATTCTTTTGGGATCTGCCTCTTCTATGAGACACATATGACATCGGCCTGCATGGTGGCTTTGTCTTTCCAAGCCGACAATTACAACCTTTCTATTTACTGAAATACCTCTTAAGTCGGCTTACATGACCACTTTGCTCTCTCAGGCCGATATGGTCATCCTTTACCTCGCTAAACTGGTATTTTATGTCATATTCCATTGGAAGTGAAAAAGTGCCATAAGAATTTGAGGCGTATTCTATGTCACTTTCCTAAGGACTGGTCAAATGGCCATAAATATTGACGAAGAAATTTATGGTACTATTGAACCAAAACAAAATAGTGACATAAACATATGCCATTTTTCTTATGTCATTATATTGAGAAATGAGATAAGTGACATAAATCATAGTGTGGCGGGTTCAGGAATCGTCCAGCTGCTCATGAGTCTATCGCCATCGGTGATGAACACCTAGCATTCCGTTTTATTGGTGTAAAGGATGGCGGACACTGCAACAGCTTTTTTAACTGGAAGAAATTTTCTCCACAACACATGTATGATCTTATCTTGCCTTTGCTCCCAAAAGTCCTCCTAAAAAATAGCATCTCTCTGCATTTTAAATAGTGCTGCTTTCCTTCCATTTAAGCCTATGCAGCTGCCCTTCTTTCTCCAGGCCGGCAAAATTATTCTGTCTAAGAGCTTCGTAAAGTACGATTGCCACTGAGTTAGACAGATTTAGTGATCTTATATCTTCTCCCATGGGAATTCTGATACATGTCTCCTCGTTGTCCACCAGAATCTCCTCCGGAATACCGGCGCTCTCTTTTCCAAACATGATATAGTCATCCATGGAAAAAGAGACTTCACTGTAGGTGCGCTTTGCCTTTGTGGTGGCGTACCATATCTTTGCCCCGGGGTGCTTTTCCTTGAAGTCATCAAAGTCTATATACCTTGTAACATCCAGCTTCTCCCAGTAATCCATGCCCGCCCGGCGTAGCTCTTTTTCATTTATTCTAAATCCCAGTGGCTCTATCAGATGCAGGCTCGTTCCTGTAGCCACGCAGGTTCTTCCAATATTGCCGGTATTCTGTGGAATCTCCGGCTGATGTAATATTATGTTCATTCTTCTTAACCTCTTTACTCAAAACTTCTTACAAATTATCTGGTGTTAGCATCAAAAAATATCACAACGGACAATTATTGCTATAAGATCATTTGATTCCGCGCTGTGAATATCAATTATCTATCATGTTTTTAATGCGGCGGCCATAGTTTATCTCTAAAAAATTGGACATTGCACTCATTAAATAATATACACCGAAAAGATCTTTGAATCTTCTTTAAAATTTCACTTGACATTTTGTTAGCATATGCTAATATTATTTATGTTAGCAGCAGCTAACTCCAAAATGACATACTAAGTCATAAGAAATCTCCTACCTAATAATCGGTGCGCCTTGCCAGCGCACCGATTTCTTTTTATCAACTAGTCTTTGAATCAATCTCAATATCATCAAAAATAACTCCACTTCTAGATTCACTATAGTAAACGAAACAACCGTCACAATGTATCACTCATCGGATTGCAAATATTGATTTGCTTTCAACCATTCTACTGATACTTTGAGAGCATCAATTGTCTTGGTTTCCAATACAAATCGTGCATTTCTTCTCTTGGCAAGCTCAAGCCTGGATGTCAGGTCAATCTCACCATCTCCAAGCGCCAGATGATTCCTTGGCGGAAGCTCAGAACCGTCATGAATATGAAAATGGATCAAACGATCTTCATGCTCTGTTATATATGGAACATCTTTCTCGCCTATAGCTTTAGAATGACCGATGTCCCAAGTAAGTCCAAAAACCGGACTTTCAAGAAGATAATCAATTGCTTTCTTTTCATATTCACGGAACCCATCCGTGTTCTCCACAGCGATTTTGATATCGTTATCTGCTATCCATTCTTCACACAAAGAACGAAATTTGGCAAAAGAGTCCATATAAGTATCAAAGTCTCTGTCATACATCTGAACTTTTCGATCAGGCAGGGTTATATAGATTCCGTGGTTCATGTGCATATTTAAGGTCAGCGGCTGAGTTCTATCCCCATAGCGATCACGAAGTGGAAGAAAGTTTTTCGCCACTTCAATTGATCGTCTCACCGTCTCCAAATATGCATCTGCAACCAGTGGATTAAAATCTGCAATATTCAGGTTCTCATCCAAGTGGATCGTATAATAGATTTCTGCATCCTCCGCCACCTTAATCAGAGTGTCCGTCTGCTCTATCCTATCCACTTGATACTCCGGGAAATTCATATTCAGTTCAATAAACTGAAGTTTTAGACTTTTACAGAGGTTTACATTGTCCTGCAGCGTCCGATTTTCTATTAGAGTTGGCATTCCAAACTGCATATTGTTTCTCCCTGTTATGGCACGATTCTGTAATATGTTTCTTTATCAATAACTCTATAGTTCATAATCTACCCTCTTCTTTTCATCATCAGATAGCAGTTAATCCCCTTTTTATAAAAATCAGTTAATTCTCCAACACACTTATATCCCATATTTTTATATAATTTCCTTGCTCTCGGGTTAAAATCATCTACAGTTAAAAAATATTTTGCTGAAGAAGAATCGGAAGCATTATCCTCAAAAAACTTCATCAGCTGCTTACCGATACCATAATTCCTGTATTCTTCCTTTACTGCAACAATATGAAGATAAGGATAGCTTCCAAAAACACCATTTTTCATGTAGTAAATAAACCCCAGACATTTCTCATTTTCGTCCAGTGCAACATATACGTTTTTTTGTCTCATTGCATATGTGAGCATATTAGTTGCCTTTTCATGGTCGCTAAAATACGCTTTTCCTAAATCAGAATTTTGCAAAATGTCTCTGCAGCTATCAAGATGTTTCATATCTGCAAGTTGAATATGTATATCCATTTTCCTCTTACGCTCTTCACACATTAATCTTTACCTCTATCTACAATAGACTCCCAATCGTGCTTTCATAGTCATCATCTATTACAACAACCTGCTCTCCGGCTTGCTTGAATCCATTTGTAATTTTTTCATTTTCTTCCGTAAGCCATTCTTTAGTGCAAAAAGAATCGTCCAGCCTTTTTTCAATATCATTTCCGTGATTTATAATCTCAGCAAAATGCGATGAGATATATTTTTCCGACATTGAAAGGCATATAAACCTGATGTCGGATAGATATGCAACATCAAGATCTTTTCGCCATTCATATGGTATATAACACCCCTCAACTATAAGATTCTGCTGATTTTCTATCGCCGTCTTTATCATTTCCCTGACAATAGGCCATAGATATTCCATAAGTTTATCATCATCCTCCGGCGTAAGCTCAGTATTTCCGCTGCGGATC
>JAEEGL012270453.1_pt1 | contig 13075 bp, 5 predicted proteins | sample 9134231 | NCBI WGS metagenome assembly JAEEGL01 (sample SAMN16246548, study PRJNA631951) | gut metagenome | biome: gut microbiome; feature: rumen; material: fiber-attached | host: Bos | place: Iran: Karaj | collected 2018-10 | reverse complement strand
TTCTGAGTTCCATAATCATATTGTCCCAGGTGCTAATGCTGTCTATGAGTCCGTTTCTAAAGGCTTGTGTTGCTGTATAAACACGGCCATCCGCAAGCTCTTTTACTTTAGTGATATCCATGTTACGTTCGTTTGCAACAATACCGACAAACTGCTCGTAGCATTCATTAGAAATTGCCTGCATTATGTCTTCCTGCTCTTCGGTAATTTCTTCATAAAAGTTTCCCATAAGCTTGTTGCGCCCGCTGTGAATTGCTTCAATTGTAATGCCTATGTTATCAAGCAGTTCAGTTGCATCAATGAGCTCGCCTGCAATTACACCGATTGAACCTGTCAATGTATTTCTGTTTGCATAAATCTTGTCAGCAGGGCAGGAAATGTAATAACCGCCTGAAGCCGCAAGCGGTCCCATGTAAACGTAAAACTTTTTTCCGGTTGATTTATAATCCTTGAGGGCAAAATAAATTTCATCTGCCTGGTATACACCACCACCCGGAGAGTTTACATACATTGCAATTGCAACATTTGCAGAATCATTTTTAAGTTTGTTTATTGTGGAAAGCAGCCACTTTTGATTGTAAGTGCTGTTGGCATCTTCAATAGTTCCTTCTACATAAAGTGCTGCAATATATTCTTTTCCTGTTTTGTCTATTGCAGAAATGCTTTCAGAAGAAACTCCGCTTGGATTTCCTGTTGCATTATTCCAACTTCCGTTATTAACCGACTGTTTTTTCTTAGCATAAAAAGAATAACCGATAAGACCTCCACCCAAAACAAGAATTATAACAAATACAGCTATTCCAGATTTTGCGTTCTTAGTCATTAGTTTAAATCCTCCGGATGAATTTTTCCTGTTTCAAGCGCGTCTTTTAAAAGTGCGTGGTAAATATTAATAAAGGTCATGTCTGTATATGGTTTAGTCCATATAAGTCCAATTCCAAGAGTTATCATGCCTAAAAGATAATAACCAATAAAAGTAAGGTGTGTAATAAAAATGTCTGTACGGTGGCCTTTTGTAATAAGAATGCTTATTCTAAGCGCTTTTCTTATTCCAAGCTCAGGAAATTCTGCAATAAGATAAAAATGATGTGAATATTCAATTGATTTAATTATTATAAGGACAAAACAGGCAATTAAAAGTAATAAAGTAACAATACCTGTTAATAGTTCTGATTCCGGTAAAATAATCATAAAAGGAATTGAAGCTAAAACAGCAATACAACCTGCTAAAAAAATCCACAGTACAAGCCATAAGGTCTGCCATAAGCCTGTAAGGATTCCTCGTCCCCATTTGTTAAAGCCTTCAAAAAAGGTTTTGAGAGGAACAGGCTCCGGGGAACGTGAATATGCAAGGAAAAAATGTGCTATTGCAATTGTTGTTATAAACGAAACAAGTGTTTCTATGATGGAAAATCCAGTTGTAAGAGGTGTTACCTGACTGTTTGCATTAAAATAGTTAATAATGTCTATAAATGAACTGCCTGAAAGGGCAAGAATATCGTCTATGGAATAAGACATTCGTGATTCTGGTATGGAAAAAATTAATGAAATTACCAGCAAAATAAGAATGGCAAGGCCTGCAGTTTTACGTCTGCCTGAAATCTGCTGTCGGGCAAACTGTTTGTATCTTTCTCTGTCAAAATTCATTTATAAATCCTCCAAATTTTGAAAATAATTATACCACATAAAATGTTAAAAAAAAAGATGAAAGACCTCACACGTCTTTCATCTTTTAAAAGTAAACAAAATATCAGGGCAGGCAACAGGTGCCTGGATGTCAATATATTCACCCGTTAAATGCCACCTATTATAATTATCGACATATAGACGGATGACTTTATATAAAAAATTGTTAATCTAGAAAAATACTCACGCGGGGGGATTAATCTGAAGGTGGCTCCCAGTCACAAAACGGGGGCCAAAACCGCGCGATATCGCGCTTGACGCTGTCTGTTGTAGTGGAACTATTAAATGCCGCTATCGCGGCATCAACAGACAGAGTCATTTTGTCCCCCGTTTTGTTCCTTCGCGCCACAGATTAAATTATTAACCTTCGCTCGGCATTTTTCTATAATATTAGATTTTTAAACAAGAGTTTTTCTGTATTTCGATTTATTTTATTTGTCATTTGACGGGTGTATATATTGACTAATATCCGGTTTTTTACGATTATATTTGCTTATGGAAGAGGAAAAAATAACTCGGGGATATCTGGAGACACTTTCATTTGCGGATCTGGTTAAAATTGCTGATGAATATGGTGTGGATGTTCCTGAAGATTTAGACAGACGATTCCTTTTATGCGAATTGCTTGAGCTTGCAGAAGAAAACAGACATGACAGAGAAAGTCCAATGGTAATTTCTACCGACGACGGAATAGGTCAGAGTACGGTGCTTCCTAAAGGCTACAACGAAACTCAGGTTTCCTGTGTGCTTTGCAATCCGGTATGGGCATTTGTTTTCTGGGATATAAGCGATACAGAAATGAATATGCTCAAATCACTTCCAGATTATTCCCTTGTATTAAGAATGTGTGTTCTTGTTTCTGAAACAGAGCTTACACCGGATGAAGTATTCGAAATTGCAATACCAAACGGTGCAAAAGAACAATATGTTCTTATTCCTGCCGGAAAACGTTTTATAAGAATTGAGCTTGTAAGTGCCAGCGGAACAAACAGGGAAGTTCTTGCTTTTTCACCCGTAATTTCAATTCCGCAGAGCAGCAGCTTTGTAGAAAATTATAAGCCTGGTGTAGAAAATGATTTCCCTCCGGTAATAAAACATTCGGGTATAGAAAAAATACTTCTGGAGCAATATAAAAATTACCGCCATTCCTTCTCGTAAAAATGGCTTTTTTGATATACGGTTTAAGTAAAGGAAAACAGAATGACTAAGAATTTAGTTTTTATCATTAAGACATATCAGGATTATATAAGAACGAACGATGGAGAAATCTGTCCGCAGGATCGTTCAAAACTTAATTCCTTATTCGAAGCTGTTTCCGATTCTTATATCCCGCTTTTGAATATGTTTGCCCGTCTTGAAAACGATGGGGTAGACTTTAAGCTTGGTCTTGTGCTTCCGCCTGTGTTATGTATAATGCTGGAAAATCCTGATGTTCAGGGGCTTTATAAAGATTTTCTTGATAAAAGAATTGCACTTGGTAAAAAAGAATTAAACCGCTGTAAGGATAATCCAAAGGCTCTGGAAATAATTACCCGCACAATTGAAAAAAATAAAGCGCTTAAAAAAGATTTTACAGATAAGTATTCATCAAATATTATAAAGGCTTTTGCAGAGTATCAGAAAAAGGGTGTAATTGAACTGCTTGCAACTTGTGCTACAGATATTTTTATGCCGCATTATGCAGATTTACCGGAAGCGATTTCTGCTCAGATAGAAATAGGACTTCAGGCTTATAAACGAAGCTTTGGAGAAATACCGGAAGGATTTTTTATTCCGGAATTTGGTTATACACCGGGAGTAGAAAAAATTATCCGCTCCTATGGTTATTCTTACACAATTCTGCATGCAAGAAGCGTTTTGCTTACAGATAATTTACCTTCAAACGGAATTTTCTATCCTGTTCGCACAGATAATTCTCTTGTTGTATTTACCGCCGATCCTCAGATTAAAGAAAGACTTTACGGTGAAGAAGGTTATGCCTTTGCAAGCGTTTACCGTAACGAAAACCGTGATATTGGTTTTGAACTGGAGCCAAAGCGTCTTACACCTGTTCTTGAAGAAAAATCTGCACGATATTCTACAGGCTATAAATACTGGAAAAAGGATTTTAACGAAGATTCTGCTGTTTCTTATTCTTATGAAGAAGCTGAAAAGCAGGCAGAAAAAGATGCAAAGGCTTTTGTTTCAGAAAAAAATGAATATCTTTCCAAGGCAAAAGAATATACAAAGGATAATGATATTGAATATGTTGCTTCTGTCTGCTGTATTGATGATAACGAAATCCGAAAACAGTGGGCTGAATACCTTGTCTGGCTGGAAAATGTACTTAGAGAAGCCGCAGCCAGTAAAGATTCTGATTTTAAAATTTCACTTTGCCGTGAACTTGTTACAAAGCAGTTCTCTCTCGAAAAAATACTGCCATACTATTCTGCAGAAGCAGGAGACGGCTTTGGAGAAAATCTTCTTTCAAGCAAAAATTGCTGGATGATGCGCTATGTTCGTAAAGCAACTGAAAGAATGATTGACCTTGCAGAAAGATTCCCAAGCGACACCGGATTAAAAACAAGACTTTTGAATATCGGTTCTGTAGAACTGCTGCTTGCACAGTCAAGCTCTCTTGCAAAAATGATAGAAGAAAATGATGATGCCGAATACGCCGACAGAAGATTCCGTCTTGCAATAAATGCGTTTACAACTGTTTTTGATTCGTTAGGTTCAAACACCGTTAGCACTGAATGGCTCACGACACTGGAAAATCAGGATAATATATTCCCTTGGATTAACTATAAAATATTTTCTAAAAAGAAATAAAGATTCTAAAGGAAGTGCTCTCCCGTAAAAAATACCTGCGGCCAGCTGAAGAAACCTGTCCGCAGGTATTTTTTACTCCTCGAAGAACATGCTTTCTCTTACTTTTTCATACATTTCAATCTGTGAACGGGCACTTTCGATGCCTAATATGGCCGGATCATATCGTTTATTGATTTTTAATACTTCTTCCCATTCTTCAATTGCGTTTTCCCATTCAGAATTTGCATAATAATCAAGACCGCGAAGATAAAGCTCATCAATCATTTTCTGACGCTCGGCACGTCCACGGTCTCCAAGAATTATTTTTGCAGAAATGCTTATTCTGTTTACAGGATTAAAGGAAGAGGTAAGATCAAGTGTGTAATTAAAATTCAAACGGGCATTTGCAAGCTGAAATTCTGAGCCTACAGAAAACCTTGGGTTTCCGCCTTTAAACTCTGTGCCAAGCAGCAGACTAAAGCTTTTTGTAAACGCAAGAATTACACCACCGCTCAAAGAAAACATCTGATATTGCTCTGGATGAAAAAGATTTACGGGCTGTTTTATATCAAAAGTTGCTGTAATAACAGGCAAAAACTGACACGAAAAGCCTGCTGCAAAGACTGTCGGCAGCGGATCATCAAGCTTTATTCCCGATTTGCTTCCAATTCCTGTAAAAGCGGCTCCAAGATTCTGTGCGGAAATACCAATTCTTACGTTTGGAGTACGCGACGCAAAGAATTTTAAGAAATTAAACTGAAGCATAAGGCCAACATCTGCCATTATTCCAATACCGGACTGTGCAAGACCGGAAAGAGAAATTATTGAATCTGTATTATTGTCTGTGTAATCAGGAACACTGCGGAAGGCCGATTTTATTGAGGCTCCAACTGCAATTCCCTTAAAATCATATCCGGCAAGAAAATTATATGAAATATTTGCTGCAATATTTGTTTCTGAATAATAGCTTGCATTTACGCGCTCACCAAATATGTTGTATTCAGAAAAAGGCATATAAAGACAGCCGGCCTGGAAACCAAAACCAAGATTGTCTATGCGGGTAGTGAAGACAACTGTATCAAGCTTTGAATCTGCAATCCAGGAATTATGATAGGCACTTGCCTGTGTATTTGAAAGAAGACAGCTTGCTGCAGAATTATAATTTATGTAGCCTGCATCATCGCAAAGACCTGTGTAAGCGGAACCAAGGCTTTCGGGGCGTCCTCCAACTGGAATTAGCAGTGACCTGAACGATGTTGTGCCTTCGTTTTTACTGCTTTCAAAATAACCAAGATTTGTAAGCGCATCGGCAATTTCGGAATAGTCAAGAGCGTGCACACTTGTCGAAAGCCCTAAAATGAGGAAAAATGCAAATGTAAATACAGAGCGCTTTGTCATCTTATGTATAAAATAATACTACATTTTCGGTTTTTTTTCTCTTATATATAAGGTATAATTTTATAAGATATAATACCGAAAATATAATAATAGAAAGAATAAAATAATACGATGAAAGGTAAATTTCGCTTTTTTCCAGTATTAATTTTTCTCCTCGTATGCTTGCCGGCTTCATTGACTGCCCAGACTGTTGATGAAATTCAACATGACGATAATGGCGGCGAGGTTATGTCTTTGTTCGAAATAGAACGCCTTATCCGTCGTACAGATTATACCGAAGCATTAAAGCAGCTTAACCTTTACATCGAAAAAAAGCCCGATTATTTTGATAATGCACAGCGTCTTATAAAAATAATCATGAACAGACGAAAACAGTATTCTGTTCTTGCAGAACGCGCAATTAAATCAAGCACCGAAAATCCCGAAGATCACGAAACTCCTGCAAAAATCATACTTCAGATGCGCAGTATTGAAAAAAATCCTCCTGCAGAAATCAAACGCATGATTGATATGCTCGAAGAGATGCACCTTTTTAAGTATTACGCATATCTTTTTGAAACAATTCAACAGGATTCTGCAAAACTTAGCGCAGATGGTGAATATTTTGCTGCAATTAATAAAGTTACAGACGAAGGCTTTGGTATTTACAAGGATGAATACTACGACGACTTTGAAACTGAACATACAGAAATGATAACTGATGCGGAAGCAATTCTTGCTGATCTTGAAAATGCTGTTGCCCGCTATGAGGATCAGTCACTTCATAAGGAATTTGACAATGTTACCTCGCAGTTTATAAAGGCTGTTCGTGATGATGATTATGACCAGGCGTTGTCTCTTTTTCCTTCTGTTCAGCAGGTTTATACAAGATATAGTGTTATCCGCAATGATGTTTATACGTGTGGTGATAAAATCAGACAGCTTTACGAAACTCAGCAGGAAATTAATCCCGAAATTACAGATGCTTCTTATCTGCCATTTATGCAGCGCTTTATTCTTGGAGTTTCAGACCCGCAGGGCTCAGGTATTCTTGGTGCAATTGATACAAAGTTTAATCTGAATGTCGAAAACATGAAGGCTGCAATTACACAAATGATGAAAAAATACAATGAACGGTATCTTGCTGCACTACCTGTTCAGTTCTTTGTGGGCTATACAGATTATGCAGACCTTTCTGATAATGCAAAATATGCAGCGCCTCTTGAACGCTATGGTTCGCTTGGAAAAAAGACGAATGCCCTGTACAGCCTTTTGTCTGACGGTACAGACCAAAGCTTTGAACCATATCCGGAATACGACATTTCGTTTGATTACGAAGCAGGTCTTGCCGCTAAAACAGCAGACCTTATGAAGCTTACAGGCGACTTTGAAAAGGAACGTACTTTCCAGCAGCAGCTGCTTGCAGATGAACAGGGTTCTGTTAATGAATTGTTTGATTCTGTTTTCCGTATGAGTACACTGCTTGGTACAAAGAGTTCTCTTGTTCCATCTGCATTTGAATGGGCAGCCGAATACGAAAAGCTTGAGCTTGAAGACTGGTCGGAGCATACAAAACGCTATAATTTCTACTTAGACAGCTTGTTTGAGCTTTCTGCTGCTTCTATGACAGATTCCTGGAGCATGATAACTCAAAGCTACAAGAGCGATTCAGATAAATATGTATCGGAAGCAGAAGAATATAGAAACAATGCAAAAAAATATTCAGACGGTTTTGATGAACATCTTGAATCAAACGTTTATCGTGATGTTTCTGCAAATGCAGTTGCCGCACTTGAATATGCAAAGACCGCTGGCACCCAAAAGAATCCTGTATATCATTATCCTGAAATAGCACAGCTTGTATATACTCATTCTCAGGAGCTTTCAGAACGTTACATTCAGGATATCGAAGAAAAGCAGAAGATTCTTTCAGATAACCTTAACGCCCACGAAGACTGGCTTAACAACGAATCTCTTGTAGAAATTGTAAATGATACAGTTTCGTATATGCAGAATAAAAAATCACTGCTTGAGCTTAACAAAGTTCAGAGCGGGCAGGCAGTTGCAGAAACACAGCTTTTGATTGACGAAGCAGCTTATAACAAAAAATATGCAGAATCAATACTTGAAGAATCAAGAACAGCACTTGCAAGAGGAAATCTTTCACAGGCAGAAAATCTTTTGCTTGAAGCAAGCGAAAAGTATTCAGATTCTCTTGCAATTGCAGACAGTGAAGAATTAAGAGCCGAAGCCGACCGCGTAGTTGCAGAGCTTAGTACAAAAATCATGGATGCAAAGAACGAAATTGTAATTAAGGAATCGCGCGAGCTTTATACACAGGCACGAGAAGCACTTAACTATGGCCGTTATGATGATTCAGAAACTCGTATAAGTGCCGCTATAAACAAATGGGCGGAAACTCATACAGAAGAGAACCCCGAATTGGAAGACTTCCTGGAGCTTGTAAATACTGCGGTTTCTATGAAGACAGGACGCGTGCTTGTTCCTTCGGATCCGCTTTATTCCGAAATGTCTCAGCTTTTGAGCATTGCTTATCAGTATTATGATGAAGGGGAGCAGCTTATAAATGCCGGTAAGAAGGCTCAGGCAGAGGAAGCCCTTAATTCCGCTGTTGAAAATCTTAATAAGTTTAAGGCTGTTTATCCGTTGAATCAGGAAGCTTCGCTGCTGCTGCTTAAGATAGACCGCCTGCGAGATCCTGCAAAGTTTGATGAAGAATTTGCACAGAAGGTTCAGGCCGCAATTGCACAGAGCAAGAATAAAGATACAATGGCTCAGGCCTATAATACTCTTACAGATTATTACAATCTTGTACCGGATTATAAAGGCTTAAAGGATACAATCTATAATCTTGAAATTGAACTTGGTATGAGACAGCGTCCTGTTGATAACAGTGCAGCAACACGTTCTGCAAGACTTGTAACTCAGGCACAGACACAGTTTAATAGTGCGGGTTCAGATACAACAAAGCTAAACCGTGCGCTTGAGCTTGTAAACGAAGCGCTTAAACTTAATCCAAACAACAGTTCGGCAGAAACTCTTAAGGATAAAATTTCGCTTAAGCTGGGTAGCAGCTCTATTATTGTTCTTTCAAGTGATGATCAGAATCTTCTTACACAGGCTAAAAAAGCATATCAGAATGGAAATATTGATGATGCCAATACTTATATGTTAAGGCTGTTAAATAATAATCCAAATAATATTAAACTTAAGGAAGTGGAGGATTTAAACAACAAGATTAAATCTCAGTTGTAATTTGAAATGGGTATAATGAAGTTCTGGCAAAAAATAGCTTCTCATTATTGCATAAGTCATTGCGAGCCCGAAGGGCGAAGCAATCCACGTATTGCAAGACATATCTGCAACTGGCTTATACTTACTTTATTATTCCTTTTCTCCACCGCAAATCTCTTTTCCGCCGAAAAATATTACTGGGAAAACCCAAAGGTTATTACCTCCGGCGATGCACGTTTTCCTGTTACAATAAACACAAATAATGCTTCGTATGTTTTCTGGGAAGATGTAGAAGCTTCAAGAAACAGAATCTGGCTTTCATGCCGCATTTATACAGATAATAATCATTACACAGAAAACCTTCGTTTTGCGGGGCCAATTACTTTTTCCGGCGAAGTACCTGATATTTATTCTGTAACAAATGGAGCAAACGGTTCTGTGCTTGTTACTGTACTTTCAGATAAAAAGACAGTTTCCGCATATCTTTCTACAGACCGTTGTGCAAGCTTTAAAAAAACAGATATATCAACAGATACGATTTTTATTGCACCGCGCGTTTACACCTGCAGGGACGGATCCTACAGACTTTTTACTTCTGTTTCGCAAAACGATATTTTTTACATTTACTATTCAGAATCAAAAGACGGCCAGAAATGGAACGGCTTTAAACAGTTTGAACCCTGCAGCGGAATGAAAAACCCGTTTGTTCCGTATCAGATAAGCGCCTTTGGTGGAGACCTGGTTGTTTTTCAGGCATATTATTCATCTAACGTTACAAACAGACTTTCGTATCAACTTTACAGCACCTTTACCGAAGACGGTGGACAAACCTGGAGTAATCCGGTATTGCTTACAAATCAAAGCTCGCTTCCTTCAAATGAAAAACGCGACTTTGCAAATTTTCAAAATCAAAGACCATATCTGTATTCCTACGGCGGAACAGTCTATCTTGTCTGGGAGCGAATGGAATCTGTAAGTGCAGCAATCTGGTCTGCGCAGGTAACAAAAACAGGACTCACAGCGCGTACAGCCCTAAAGGTTTCTGATAAAGGAAATTCAAGCCGTGCCTCTCTTTTTGAATATGGTTCAAAGCTTTATGTTTTGTGGTTTGATACACGTACCGGTTCAGAGTCAATTTACATGGCAGAAAAAGCCGGTAACGACTGGGAAAGCGTAACTGTTCTTGAAAACAGTTATTCAAATATGTTTGCTTCTCCACTCATTGTAAAAAAGCAGGGTGGAACTCAGTTAAGCTTTGTATGGCAGCAGAGCTCTAAAACTTCAAACAATCTTTCTATTCTTTTACCAGATACAACAGTTTCTGCGCCTCGTCTTACGGCTTCTTCTTTCCGCGAAGGAAAACGCAGTCGTGACAAAAACGTTTATATTCAGATTGTATTCCCTGATGATTCTTCAGGCATAAACGGATATTCTTATACATGGGGAAAAGACAATACTAAAAAGCCTGATGAGCGGGTTCAGTATTTTACAAATATAAAAACTATAAATGTTCAGGCGCAGGACGATGGTATTTATAATCTTCTTGTTCGTGTTCAGGATAAAGCAGGCAACTGGTCAGACAGTGCATCAATTTCTTATCACCGCGATTTAACTCCGCCAGAACCTCCGGAACCGCTTTTGCCAGAGCTTGATAAATACGGCTTTGTTTATTCAAATACCTTTGCGTTAAACTGGGAGCCTTCTGCAGATATTGATACTGCAGGTTATAATTATGAGCTTACATACCTTGGGGCAATACCAAAGGCGCTTGTAGAAAATAAAACTCACAAAATTTCATATTCTGCGCAAAGGGTAGAGCAGGAAATCCAGGCTCTTGAAAGCCGGTATGCTGCTCAGCTTGAAAAGGAAATTACACTCAAAGGAAACATAAAAACTTCATCCTTAAAATCAAAAAGCTTTAACAATCAGTCAAACGGTGTTTATAGATTTTCAGTTAATGCAATTGACGAAGTTGGAAATATTGGAAAAGCGCGTTCTATTCTTATTATACTTAATAAATATCGTCCGCAGACCTTTATTTCTACCGCAAGCCAGAAGCTTAATGAGCTTGGAGAACCGGAGCTTGAAATAACAGGTGGTGGTTTTACTTACGAAGGAACAATTTCTACTATTTATATTGACCGCGATGGAATTGCGCCTTACGATATGACGCTTACTGCAAAGGATGGTCAGTTTAAGGTTGCTTCAGATTCAAAAATCACAGATGTTAAGATTGGAACAGACTTAGACGAAGGAACCTACAAGGTTGGTCTTTTCCATACAGACCGCGGATTATATATAAGCGGACAAATCCTTACAATCCTTCAGAACGGAACCGTAAAAATTCAGCCTGATTACATAAAGAAAAATAAATATCATGCTGTAACCGATTCTGTAAAATTTACTCTGACAATTGGAACAGTGCTTTCTGTGCTCATTGCACTGTTTGTAATACTTTGCGTTCAGTCGGTAATTGTATATGCCGTTCAGCGCAGAAAAGAAAAGAAACTTATATCAATGGAAATAAAGGCACTTATTTCGGGAGAAGCTATGCCGTCTACAAAGAATAAAACAAAACAGGAAAAACAAAAGAGCTTACGCGGAAGACTTGTTGGCTTTACAATTGTGCTTGTTGCAGTTGTTGTTCTTTTTGTCACGCTGCAAAACGGAAACAACATGATTTCAACTCAGGAAGAAACGCTTGTAACTGCGCTTCAGAACAGAATCGAAGTTCTTAGCGAAAGCCTTTCTTCAGGAGTCCGCAACTTCCTCCCAACCGAAAATGACCTTGAACTCGGCTCTCTTCCATCTCAAAAGGATGCTATGGCCGAAGTTAAATATATAACAATTCTTGGAACAAAAAGTTCAAACACAGCTTCGCAGGAAGATACTCCGGCCCTAAGTTATGTATGGGCTTCAAACGATCCGGCAATCAGTCAGAAGGTTGTAAATTACGGTGAGTACGGAATTGTTCCAGGCGAAACTTATATGATTGATGATGATGTCCTTACAATTTTAAGACGTTTTGACGGATTAAATAATAAGGTTGTTCAAAAGGCTTCTGACATCTCTAAACAGATAGCTCTTTTCTCTCAGGAAAATACAGAGCTTGCCCTTAAAACTGATGAAGAAAGTAATCTGCGCCGACAGGTTGTTTCTGATACAACTACAAAGCTTAGAAATGAACTCAACAGTCTTCTTGCTTCAATTGCAAGTGATTACAGCTCGTGCTATCCGGCTTTTGCAGAAGATTTACTTTCAAGTAATGTTACTGATTATCTGTTCTACAGACCTGTCCTTTATCGTTCCGGTAATACAGATAATTATGTTCACGGTGCAATTATTATGGAGGTTACAGTTCAAGATCTTGTAGACCAGCTGCGTGCCGAAGTCCGTAAGATTTATATAACAGGTGCCCTTTCTGCTCTTGCGGCTGTAATTCTTGGAGTTTTAGGTGCATGGATTTTGGCAAGTCTTATTGTAAAGCCTATAAAGCAGCTTGAATCTCATCTTGTAGAAGTTGGTACACTCATGACAAAATCTGTCCGCGAACGACAGAAGCTTGAGAAAAAACATATCGACATTAAATCTAAAGACGAAATTGGACACCTTGGTGATGTAGTAAATAAAATGACTCTTTCTGCGGGTCTTGCTGCTTACGAGGAATTCTTGCAGCTTGACGGTAAAGCAGTTCAGGAGCGCTTTATTCCTCTTATGGATGGAGAAGGCGGACGTAAGCTGCCAATCGTTAAACTCAACGAAGAAAAGCTTGATCTGTATGCATTTTATAAAGGAGACTCTGCAGTTTCAGGAGATTATTTTGATTATAAAAAGCTTGATGACCACTGGTATGTTTTCATCAAGTGCGATATTTCAGGACACGGTGTACCGGCCGCGCTGCTTGTCAGTGTTGTTGCAACTAAGTTTAAAGACTTCTATTATTTCTCCGGCTGGAATTATAACAAAC
>JAEEGL012078226.1_pt1 | contig 13075 bp, 14 predicted proteins | sample 9134231 | NCBI WGS metagenome assembly JAEEGL01 (sample SAMN16246548, study PRJNA631951) | gut metagenome | biome: gut microbiome; feature: rumen; material: fiber-attached | host: Bos | place: Iran: Karaj | collected 2018-10 | reverse complement strand
TTTTCCTTAAGCTGATCAATCAGCTTTTTCACTTTTGTGGGAGAATTGGCATGGTCTGAATCCACTATTAGAGTTTTGGCTTTATATTCATTTTGGACATATTCAGCCACTTGCTGAGTTCAAAGTCAGTAAGTTTTCACCGTATTTTCTCAGCATTTATGACAAGTAGTTGAAAAATTGTACTGCATCTTACAGATATGGCATAGTCACATCAATTCTCAATTAGCCTGCTGATGAAACGAAATCGGCACGGAACACCTTTCACAGTATGGAATATGTCCACATTTCGTACAAATAATTCCAGGAGCATATCACTTTTTATTCACAATAATTCCGATTTTTTTTCTCGTGTTTAATTGCTTCTCTATGGCTGATTGGACAAGCTGCGAAAAATGATAGTCTAGTTCTCTAGTCATATCCACGAGAAATATTGATTTATCTTTATGCTTAAATTGTTCGTAATTCATCAGCCAGATTTTTTATTATCTCAATGAGTTAAGTGTAATAAAATTCTGACTTTCTTCAAGCAAGAATGAAAAAAGTGTAACTGATATACATCATACGCCAACTTAATAATTATTTCTAATATTTCTCAGTTTCATCATTAAGGAATATACAAGCTACTCATGCTGAACGGAAAATTTCTTCAGCCTCCTGACCGTGTTGATACCTTTTATCACATACTACCCTCTTAATTCCACAAGCTACTATCATATGTGCACAATGTCTAATCGTACATGGTGTCATAGTTACATAAAGAGTAGCTCATTCTAGAGCTATTCATTTTCTAGCTGCGCTTGCAATAGCATTTTGCTCTGCACAATTATTTCTCATACAATGAGATTCTTCTTCTCACTTATCATTAAGCATCGAAATCATCTGATGCCCTACCATTTCACAAGTATCTGATCATTCAGGAGCATTTGCAAATCATGATGAAATTACTGAATTATCTTTTACAATCACACATCCACACTTTCCACGGTCACATGTACATTTTTCAGCCACTACTCTTGCAATATCCATAAAATAGTCATCCCGTGAAATATTTTTAGGCTCTAAATGACCATGATCTTTAATGATTCAGTTTTCTTCAATATATTTTTGCGAAACCATAATAAAGTTATAATTTAATAAACTAGTCTATTATAATTCATTATACAAAATTTTGCAAATTTTTATGAAGATTTTTATCTTACAAAAAATCCCATAGCAAATGCTTTAAAAAACATTCTCTATAGGATAAAAATTAAGATGTAAGACTCATTTATTTTCTGGGTTATAAATGAAAACATAACTCATCGGATTTACACCGACAACTTCGCTATCTCCACTTCTCGCAATAAAGATACCCCTCGATTCCTTGTCTATCCAAATATCCTTTGGCTTAGGTATGATCTTCCAATTACAAATGTATTTATCAAGAAATTCCTTATTTCTACGAAGCAATGTAATACATAGATCACGAGCCTTCCCTACATCCCCACCACAAAATGGCAGTAACAAACTTTTCAAGATTTCTCGAGTAACTGTACACCGAGTTTCTGCCAATTCAAAGTATCTAGTATGAGGCGGTTGTCTATTACGATCCATTGTAGCAACTTGCCAAACAATAATTGCCAACTGAATAAGTTGCTTTGGATCAGGTCTATAACACCTCACAGTTCCAACAGAATTGGTTTCATCACTCAAGTTTTCATTTGGATCAATATATTCTGGTACTTCATACTGATCCACTTTACTCACATCAAGCGTATACAAACGCTCATCAAAATTAAACATTTCTTCCATTACTTTTTTGTTTTTTTAATTTCTTCGCCCAATATCGAGCAAAAAGTATTATAACAAAATCATTTATTTAGTCAAGATTGTTTAAATACTTTATTTTAAATAAAATAAGCTACACACTAAATGTAGCTTAACTTAAATTTTAAAGTTTGAACTAATAACTTTTCGCAAACAAAACTCTACATTCGCTTTCCTTTCATGAAATCATATCTACTCATTTTTCATTTGCATCACGAATATATTCTCCATTAGGGAAACAACGAATTGTAGCTTTACATTCTTCCTGAATTTTTTCTGCAGTTTCAGCTGTTCCATCCCAGTGAGCAAAAACGAATCATTGCTCAATTTTTTCTTTAAATTCATCGTAATTATCTACATAATATGTGTGTTCTTCTCTGAAAGATTTATTTTTCTGAAGAAGTAGAGATTGAATATCAAGTAACATTTTTTCCATATTTTGAGAGAATTCTTCGACAGTCATTTGAACTTTCTCTCATGTAGCTCTCGTAAATACTTCGATTTTCCCAGCTTCTAAATCACGTTTTCCGATTGTAATTCTCAAAGGCACTCATTTCATCTCTCGTTCGTGGAATTTCCATCCTGGAGTTTTTTGAGTATCATCATCCATCTTTCGATTCAGCTTTTTTCTCATTTCTGCATATTTACTTGAAAATGTGATATAAGTTTGATTCAATTTATCTGTAAGTGGTTTCAAGAATGCTTTGATTTCTTCCAGGTCTTCAGCAGTTTTAAAGATAGGAACGATTACCAAATGGATAGGAGCCAATGCAGGAGGCAGAACTAAACCTTGATCATCACTGTGTGCCATAATCAGATTTCACATAAGTCTCGTACTTACTCCCCATGAAGTTCACCATACATATTCTAGTTCATTATTTTCATTTGTGAATTGTACATCGAAAGCTTTCCCAAAATTCTGACCAAGGAAATGTGAAGTTCCAGCTTGCAATGATTTCAAATCCTGCATCATTGGTTCGATTGTATATGTCTCCAACGCTCCAGCAAAACGTTCATGAGCTGGTTTTCTTCCAACTACTGGAGATGTTGCCAAATATGATTCAGAAAAATCTCTATAAACGTCTATCATTTTTTTTGCTTCTTCGTTTGCTTCCTCGGAAGTTGCATGAGCTGTATGTCATTCCTGTCGAAGGAATTCTGCAGAACGAAGAAAAATTCTAGTTCTCATCTCCCAGCGCACCACATTCGCCCACTGATTGAGAAGAAGTGGTAAATCACGATAACTAGATATCCATTTTTTATAACTATCCCAAATAATTGTTTCGGAAGTTGGACGAACAATAAGTTCTTCTTCTAGTCTTGCTTCAGGATCCACTACTACCCCACTTCAGTCTTCAGCATTTTTGAGTCTATAATGCGTAACTACTGCACATTCTTTAGCAAATCACTTCACATGGTCAGCTTCCTTACATAGAAAAGACTTTGGAATAAAAAGTGGAAAATAAGCATTCTGGTGTCATGTATTTTTGAACATTTGGTCTAGTACATCACGGATATTTTCCCAAATTGCATATCCATATGGTTTAATTACCATACATCCACGAACTGATGAATTTTCAGCAAGTTCAGCTTGTTGAACTAAATCATTATATCGTGCAGAATAGTCTTCTGCCCTAGTTGTTATTGCCATAATTTAAATATAAAGTTATAAATACAATTTCAACATATGAAGTAATTATATAAATGCTGAATTTGTTTTCAATGAAAAAAGACCCCAAACGAGGTCTTTTTATTTTATAACTGAGCCATTAGATTCTCAACTTTTTTATCATTTTTTTCTTTTTCTAGCTCTTGTTGCTGTTGAACTACCCTGTGTTCATCTTCAATAACCATCTGGCTCATTTCATTGATTTTTTCATTAGCTCTATCAATTTCTCTTTCCTTTTCTTCAATATTTTCTCTTACTTTAACAAGTTCTTCTGCAACCTTCTGGATTTGCATCCTAATTGAATTCATTTCATCTTCTTTTTTCTTTTGCTCTTCTGGAGTAGTTGCTGGTCTTTGTGCTACTTCTTGAAGTGATTGATTCAAGCCATCAAATTTGTCTACTAATTTTCTTTCTTCTTCTACTAAGCTAAACCTTTCCTTTTCAAGTTTTGTCCTCTCATCAAATTGTTCTTTTAACTGCTTTCAATTCTCCGTTGGCATAGGAGGATGAAAAAGATAGAACTGCTGTTCATCTTGATGAAATGGTCTCTCGGATTGGTTTTGGAATTTCAATCTCTCAGCTGAACCAATTCATCTAATAACATTTGGGTTTGTCATGATAATAATTGGTTAAGAGATAAAAATCTTTATACACCCGTAATATATTATTATACATTTTACGCAAAAAGTCAAGTGTAATTAAAAATTCTCCTGTAAAATTTGCAAAAAAATGAAAATTGATTAAAATACCATAAATCATTTATTATTTTACAAATAAATTCATGGAAAAATTAAATCAAAATAAAGAAGTTTCTAAAACAGAAGAATCTCACAATATTCTTGATGATAAATCTATAATATTGGACGAAAAAACATGAACAGTTACTTTACCTGAAAAAAATTTAGCAAATCTAAGAGAAGCTCTAGCCTATACAAGGGAACAAGAAAAAGTTATTATATCTAAGTTAAGAGAATCTAACGAATATCTGGTAAATGAAATAAAAGAGATGCTTGAGGCAGCTTTTCAATGATGATACCATTCTGACAATAATCGTCCAAAAGAAAAACGACCTGGTGAAAAATCAGCTGTTTGTGATGATTATAACTACGAATCCACTAAACAATATTATATAGATTGACCTATAAAATTTCTATCAGAATATGAAGGAAATTTACAAAATTTTATGGATCTTGTCGCTGAAGAATTGAAAGATAGAGAATCCTGACGATGAGATTCTCTTTATGTTATGTGTAACAGATCTTGAATAAGTGTAGAAGATTTTAAAAAAATGGATACAGACTCTATTATCGAAATGGTAAAAAAAGATATTAAAAAAATTCCAAGGCTCAACCCTAGTAGTTGTGTTAACAATATGAATGAGCACCTATGAGCAGCATCTTTCTACCTTTCAGCCATCCGTTGAGCCTGTGAAAAACTATGATACAAAATTTAAAAAAACTGACCAAATGGTCAGTTTTTAACTAACTTACATTTTAATTAGAAAGGAAGTTCATCTCCTCCGTTTGAAGAAGCTCCATCTCCTTCAATTTTCCATGCTCCAATACTATTGAATCGTCTTCCATCATATTCTCTAGCTCTGTAGTTCAATGAAACTTTTACATGATCTCAAACTTTATATTGTTTGATTAATTCAGTCTTTTCTCCTAATAAGTCTATCATCAAAGAGTTTTTGAATTCTCTATCTGAGTCTTCTTCGATTACGAAACTAACTTTTGGAAGTTGTTTTTGACCAACGATTGTCTCTTCAGAAATAAAAATAATTGTTCCTTCAATTGTCATCACAAAAAATGGTTAATAATAAAACTGATATTTACGATAGATTTTTCTATTTCTTTTGCAAGTGGAAAATTTCTTTGATACAAATTCGAGCTACTCCACAAGTCAAAAATGCATCTGCAACATTGAATACGGGGAAACTTCCAAATGATAAAAAATCTCTCACTCATCCAAGATAAATTCTATCGATTAAATTTCAGATAGTTCCTGCCATCAATAATGCAAAATCTAGTATTGTAAGATATTTTTTGTGGTATAAATAGATGAATAATCAGATACAAATTATGCTAACGATAAATATTACTATCATTGGCATATCTATTCATCGAGAAATTCCATCGTTTAGCAACGGTTCTAAGAAAAAAAGCTGACTTCAAATTTCTCGGTTATAGAAAAAATATTTTGTAAGCTGGTCGATTCAGGTTAGTAGTAAAGTAAACAATATTGCAATTAATCGTTTTTTCTTCATACAAAAAAATCAGATTTTTAAACATTTTCTTATAAATAAAACTTTTATAAAAACAAACCTTTCTTTGAAAAATTTTTCACTAGACTTTATAAATTCGATTTTTATAGTCAAACCATGATTTATATCATAAAATATCAAAAATGAAACTCACTACAAAAAGAAATCGGCGATATTTTTGGAAGGAATTTTTCTCTTATATAATACCAATAATTTTAATCACATGAACCATTGATGTTTTCTACAATTTTATGAGATGTCCACTACATCCAGAATGGTCTGCTCCATGTAGCGTAAATTGGATTATCGGCATCATGTACTGAATTCCTTTAATTTTAGTTATAATCTTAGCAATAATATCTGCAAGTAAACTTAAAAAAGTGAAAAAGCAGATTGAAAATGAATTTTTAGGATCTACTGACGATACAGCAGAAATTAAAAAAATTTTAGATAAATTACAAGAATCAAAACTCAAGAAAAATATTGAAAAGACCAATCAAAAAAAATCACAGATGAAAAATATATCAAAAAATCACTTGAACGATTTAAGCACGAAAGAATAGTCCATCTTTTCGTTACAATCTTCATTTGAATACTACTAGCAATATTTTTTGTAAATTCAGAAAAAAATATTTTCTACTGTATATTAGACTTTATTCTACTAATTTTAGAATGAGCATACTTATATCATTATTACAGATTAGAAAACTGAGTACAGAAGCTAAACCAACAATATTTAAATATTATTTAAAAGAAAAAGAATTAAAAAAGTACACCATTTTTAATTGATTTTTATTTTTAACCTTCAGACCTATAGAAATTTACATAAAAAAATGTTAAAATATTGACAAATAAAAAATTTTAATTATAATAATGATGTTGTTATTATAACAAATTTTATATTATAATTTAACAAAAATGACATGAATTAACACACCAGGAGGATTAAATGATAAAATAGACTTAGAATCAATAATAAAATGATTATCCGATGAAAACAAAGGGAAACTATTAGAAATGCTTCAAAAAGAGAAAGAAGGAAAAGAAAACAATAAACAAAAAGTAACAGAAAAAAAAGGTGATTTACATAAAAAACCCGAACTTGAGTCTTGATGAGATATTAATAAAATAATTAGTTGAGATTTTAATGTTGCATTAGATTATTTAGAAAAAAATTGCAAAGACATAGATGATTGATTTGAATATTACTGAAAGCCATTTAAAAAAGTTACAATCAAATTACCAAAAACAAATTGATTTAATTGAAAAGAATTGAGATTCTATGCAGAAACATGAGATTGATGCTGTAGCGGTAAAAATTTTAAAGAAAATAATTGTAAAGAATATAGCTTTTCTAGAAACGATATAACAAATATTTTAAATAGTATTAAAAAATTTTTAATATCAGTTTGAGTAAAACCATATGAAAAAGTAGATACATTTGACGAAAAATATGAAATTGATAGAGCAGAAATTTGTTTAAAAAAATTAATATGATTAGAGGAGAACGAATCAATACTTAATAAAAAAGGATACTATCGACTAAAAGATAAGATACTCTCGTTTTGACCAAATTATTATCAATTAGTTTCAAAAAAGAATGGCATAGAAATCGAGCAATGATTTTATAACTATTGAGATTCCTGACATAATGATATAGGAAAGTTATTATTTAAATCACGACCAAATGAAGAAAACAAAAAATAAAAAAACAATAAAAAATAATCTACAATAAAGGCAGTCAAATTCGACTGCCTTTTAAATTACTGAGGATATACCTCTACATAAACAGTGAAATGACTCCACAGAACAAAATAGAGAGAAAGAATCCTACGAGAAATCTCATATAATAAAGCCTCATCGCTTTATTTTTCTCTTCCCGATTTTTACATTTACTTAACTCAAATTTGAGCATAGAGTCAACACCATGACACCCTGAAAAATCAAATGAATTTTGGTAAAGTGCTATCATAGGCCAAAAATTTAAAGGTTTCACATAATGAGTAGATTATATTTATTGATATATAAAACAAGTCAATGCACAACATCTTATTCTTGACTTTTATAATATAATATATTTATAAAAATAAAAAAATGTTTCATCATTTTGTAATGTTACAAATATCTCTAATCTTTGTTATGATAACGCAGGTCAGCTTTTTATTCTTGACTTTTGCACATTATTTCTATATATATATCGTATATTAGAAAACACAAACATATAACAAACACAAAAATAATCAAATGTATGGAAACAAAATTTTTAGAAAAATGTAGAAAGTTTGCGATAGCAACTTTACGCTGGGGTGTACTTACATTTTGCATTCTCTTGTGCTTAGGAATCATTTTCTTTGGCTTTTTGTCAATTAGAACTTACTATCGGTATGTATGGGGACCTACACCACGTATTGAAGCGGACTATCATGGTGCTACTATTGAAAAAGTCGATGGATTTTATCTAAAGGAAGGAGAAAGCCCATTTTATAAAATACGCACTTTCCCTGATTGTAAAATCAAATTTTATGGTAAAATACTTACTGTTAAAGGTGGAGATATTTACGACCGAGGCAAATGTGTAACAGATAAGGTTTCAATAAAACATACGGGAGGCAAGTATATAATCTATTATCAAAGGAAATGTACTCCATTAACGAGCACAACAAAATTCGCTGGATTATATCACAAAGAATTACGTGAAGAATTTGGCAAAAGGGATGTCTATATAAGAGATGGTGTATTTTATTATGACAAGGATGAAAGACATGGTTGTTTACTTTTCATTCTACTAGCCATAGAATTAATCATCCTTGGTTGTTTTGTGGGTTATCTTATAGGATTTGGATCTTCAAAATTTGAGGAAGAAATTAATCTTGCAAAGAGTATTCCTCGTAAAATTGGAAAGATTTGGGGAAAAGCCAAAAATGAAACGTATACTCAAGATTACAAGTGACGAAACGTATGGAGGATTAGATTTCTAGTCCTCCTTTTTTATTATTCAGCTTGAATTTTTTAGTCAATCAAATATCATTCAGGTTGAGATTTTACATATTTTTTGTGTAATTATGGCTTTACGTCCTTCAGGATTTGTGGAATACTCCCCTAGTGAGCAACGTGTTTTCGATCAATTAATTAGCGAGATTCAAAATCAATTTCAATTATTTTGATATACTCATATTCACACTCCTGCAGTGGAAAGTAATGCTGTGCTATTATCAAAGAACTGAGAGGAAACATGAAAACAGATTTTTGGACTTTATGGATTAGCTCAATGAGCTAGTGATTTGAAAGATTACGCTCTACACTTTGACTTGACTGTGCCTTTTGCGAGATACATACTAGACTGGGAAAATGATTTAACTTTTCCATTCAAGAGATTTCAGATTCAGCCTGTGCGACGTGGAGAAAGAGCTCAAAAAGGACGTTATCGTGAATTTTGGCAATGTGATATAGATGTAATTTGGAGAAGGGATGATGAAAAAACTGTACTTTACTATGATGGAGAAACTATTTTGACTTTGATGAACGCTTTAGATGCCGTGCTGAATAAATTGGAAGTAAACGATGAAGCTATATTTCACATAAGTAATAGAAAATTGATAATCTGACTATTGAATGATTTAGTTGGAGAAGAAAAGACTCCCGTCGTTTGCTCTTACATAGATAAAAGAAAAAAAATCTGAGCTGAGAATTTTATAGCATCACTAATCGATGCATGAATTAAGAAATCCGATGCCGAAAAAATTAATGAAATAATCTCTCGTACATACACAGTGAAAGAAATCAAAGAAATAGACAAATTAAGTGAGAATGAGTTATTTTTTGAATGATTGGTTGAATTAAAATCAGTTTTAAATTTCTTTGATACTTGGGAAGAAAGTACTTGAGAAAAGCTAAATTATGTAATAGATTTACAAATTATTCGTTGACTAGATTATTATAGTGGAACAGTATTTGAAGCTGTTTTAAAAAGTGATGAATGACTAGGATCAATCTGTGGATGAGGAAAATATGACCATTTAACGTGATATTTGAACCCGAAGAAAGATATTTATGCATGATTTGGAGGTTCTATCTGAATTTCTCGTTTATTATCCAAAATCTTTGGTAATGGTAATGAGTGAAAATCTGAACAAAAAACTGCGAGCGAATACTTATTCTTGAATTTTGAGCAAACAAAAGGTCAGATTTTGAAACTTATGAATAAATTTCAAAAAGAATGAAAGAATTGTGAATTATATTACCAATCAGATAAACTAGGAAAACAATTTGGATATGCTGACAAAAAATGAATTCCTTACGTAGTAATTCTAGGAGAATGAGAATGGAGTGAATGAGTTTATAAAGTGAAGAATATGCAATCTGGGAAAGAAGAAACTGTGAAGTTATAAAAACGATGAATAGATTAAAACAAAAAAAAGAGCCATAAAATTAAGTTTGGCTCTTTTTTCAGTACAGATGCAACTATTATATAAATATCCAATTTTTTAATTCAATAATTTTTATGAAATATATAAATTACATTTGAAAACCCTATTAATATGACTATACATAATGTATGTATTTTTTTATTTCTTATATTATTTTTTCATGAAAAAAACATTACTTTTTATGGTAGCAGGTATTATGGTTTTTTCTCTTGCTGCATGTGACAAATCAAACAATGACGCTAATGATGTTAATGAACCTGATGTAATTATTGATGAACCTACTGACGAAAATGAAATTGAAGAAGTTGAAGAAGCTGAGGTCGAAGAAGGTTTCGTTTATGGAGCTGAAGGAGAATGAGAATTCGCAGTTGATACTGCTATCGCCAAATTAACAGTTCCTGCTGGAATGAAATATGAAGTTAAATCTGATTATATCTCAGATGATGGCAAAACTGCAACAATTGAATTGTGATTAGAACCATTAGAAGCTACTCAATTCTGAAGCATTAGAATAACCAACCAAGGGATGGTTGATAGTTATGAAAAAGCAATTGAACATACTATAGCACTTCAGAATTTAGATACTTACGATAATGGATCTTACGAATTATTAGGTGAAGTTGAATATGCTGGAATCAAATATCAAACAATCAAAACTTCAACAGAATGGGGAACTGATTATTTCTTAGCTGGATATAAATGAGGATGGGAAATCGTTGTAAAAATGCCAGAAAAAGATGGAGGATTTACTATTGATGGCGAAGAAGTTAAATCTTTGATGGAATCATTATCTGTAGTAGATCTTTAATAGTTAAGATAATATTTAAAAAAATGGTTATCCATATGGGTAACCATTTTTAATTCAAAAATATTTTTCCATTATAATTCATAACTTATTAAATTGAAAATTTTTCAAAGACCTTTTCTTAACCTAAACAAACATTACTCTAATAATTCTTCAGCGAATTCTTGCATCTTTTCGGTATTTTCTATCCTATTAGTCTCTTCTGTTTCCACATTTTTATCAATAGCATTATAAATCATTTCCCCCTCTATACATTCTCCATTAAAATATGTTCCAACTTCACAATAAGATCCATCAGCAAATAGACAAAGAGATGTACCTTCTTCAGCTTTAGCCTGTCCTCAATTATCTACACAGTATTCTAAAAAAGAAGTCTCATTCTCTACAGAATGGACATCTTCCCCTGTTTCACACTTTCCATTTACAAAAGAGTCAATTTTACAATAAGATCCATCATTAAATAAACAAATTTCTCCAGAAGAAACTCATCCATTTTTCTCACAGAAGTCTACAGAAGTTAATTCCTTAGATCCACATCCTGTAAACAATAAAACCATTGATAGCACAACAATCCCAACAAAAAAATTTTTCATAACACAAAAAAATAATGAATAAACCTACAAACACGTATGTATTTTTTCAATAAAGAAAATCAAGCAAAAATCCCAAACTCCTCTATGAATCAGCTTCTTTTACTTTTTCTCACGATTTTTCCAGCATCACATTAAGCCTTTTAGCAAGACGCTTTGGATCAGGAATACATGACAACTCTAGATTTTTTCATCATTTACTATCAATTTCTGAATCTGTATAAATATTAATATTACCATAATGGAATAATGCACTTTTTAGTCATTCTTTAGAATGTTGAATCACCCTAATAGCATCCTTGGAAATATTCATCGTTTTAGTCCTAAAAAATCCGTCCTGTTTATATGCAATCACTCAATCTTCCGTACAAATATCAAAATTCATTTCATATTCTATAATTCGATACATAACTCTATTAAGAATTAGTATAAATGATAAATCCAAGATTAAAGCTCATATCGTTATCGCTGTATTTCTTCGTGAATTTTCATTTATCATAAATGGAATAATTGCATTAAAAAGGAATACTAAAACATGAAATGCAAAAGTTATAAATGTACGCTTCAAAAATTTTTCAAAACTTTTTTGTTTCATCTCCGCCATAGAAACGGATTCTATATACTTTTTTTTCGCTTTTATCTGTCAAATTATATTAGTCATAATTCAAAGAATTACATACAAACTCCATGAAATACTTGTATAAACATAAAATATCGCCAAAATTCGGAATAAAATTTTATGTCCTTCAAAAAGGTGAACATATATTACATATAACATAAAATCAAGCAGCATCATAGAAATGAATACCAACACTAATGGCAATATTAATTTAACTCGATGTCTCTTTATTAAGATAACATTTCATTCTCAATATTTTTCAGTTGCATCCAAAAGTTCTTCGGCATCTGTTCTTGTATCAAACGATTTTAAAATTTTCATTAAAACAATATTTTAAATAAAAAGAATCATAAATAAACCATCACTCATATGATAAAGATTTTATATAAGATTTCAATTGTTGTAATTCAAAATTTTTAAATAAAAAAAAATTCAACCAAAAGGCTGAAATCTTTACCGTTAATGGAGCGGGTGACGGGGCTCGAACCCGCAACAGTCTGCTTGGAAGGCAGGAACTCTAGCCAATTGAGTTACACCCGCTCACCCATTAACTAACATAATAAATAGTTTTTTCCTCTCCATTTTCAAGAGAAATTTCATTTGGGCGTGGCTGGGTTCGAACCAGCGACCTTATGGTTTCAAACGCCCGAGTGACCTAACAAAAATCGAATTTATCTAATTCTCAGCTAGTCACATCTTTAACCAACAGTATTATACAAGAACCATTCTCAAAATCAACCCCTTTTTGATTAGTGACTTATCATAATTGAGAATTACCCCTTTTTACCTAACAACACTCAAAAAAGTTTAAGGGAAAGAAATCTCAGAACCCGGTTCAGACTTTTTTTAGCCTTTTTGAATGTCATTGGTTTATACCCCTAAATCTTCTCTTTAAT
>JAEEGL011970281.1_pt1 | contig 13075 bp, 12 predicted proteins | sample 9134231 | NCBI WGS metagenome assembly JAEEGL01 (sample SAMN16246548, study PRJNA631951) | gut metagenome | biome: gut microbiome; feature: rumen; material: fiber-attached | host: Bos | place: Iran: Karaj | collected 2018-10 | reverse complement strand
GGGAGCGGCGGGAACTGACGCGCTGGGAGGAGTGGGGCATTCACTACGGCACCCTCACCCCCCTGGGCCTGCGGGACGGGGCTGTGCGCCTGCTGGACTACGACTACGGAGAGTACGTCACCCTGACGCCCACGCCCCGGAGCCTGGTTCCGGTCCGGGAGGAACTCACCATGGCCTGCCTGACGGTGGACACCGAGACGGCCAAGGCCGTGCGGGACTTCAACCGCCGCAGCGGGGACTATTTCATCACCCTGCGGGACTACTCCGGCGGCGCATATTTCACCCGGGACGTGCGGGACCGGGCCATCACCGCCATGAACCTGGACATTGTGAACGGCAATATGCCGGATCTGCTGGCCGTCGGGGACGGGGTGCCCTTCAAAAGCTGGGCGGAAAAGGGGCTCCTTCGGGACCTGAGCCCCTGGCTGGCGGAGGAGGGCATCGGGCTTCTGCCCCAGGTCCGGCGGGCGGGGACCGTGGACGATAAGCTCCTCATGGTCTGCGCCAGCTTCACCGTCCGGACGGCGGCGGGGCGGCAGGACGTTATCGGCGACCCGGTCGGCTGGACCGTGGAGGAAGCTGCCGACCTGGCGTCCTCCCTCCCCGGCTGCGCGGGGGTGCTCACCGGCCAGATGACGCGGGAAAAATATCTGGACCTGCTGGACGCCTATCTGGAGGGCTATCTGGATTGGGCAAGCGGCACAGCCTCCTTCGACAGTCCCGGCTTCCGGGACGTGCTGGCCTTCGCAGCCTCCCTCCCCACCGGGGAGAGTGGGGAGATCCCCACAGAGGCGGAGATCATGCAGGGTTTTGCTCTGGCCGACGCTGCTGCGGCGGAGATCATGGAGGGCCGGGCCCTCATCGACGCCGTCACCGTGACCTCCGTCCGGGACTGGCAGCTCTGGGACCTGACCTATATGGGAAAGCTGGTCTGTCCCGGCCTCCCCGCCTCGGACGGGGTGGGGAGCCTCATCCAGATGCGCGCCCCCATGGCCGTGAGCGCGGTATCCGCCCACCCGGAGGGAGCCTATGCCTTTCTCCGCAGCCTGCTGGACGAGAAGACCCAGGCCGCATATACCGACCGCTTTCCCTCCCTGGAGGCCGCTTTTGAAGCCCATCTGGCGGAGGCCATGCGGGAGCCAACGGCGGAGGAGGGCTATCGGAACACCGTCATCTTTTCCGTCACCGTCCGGATGGAGGACGTCCTCGTCCACGCCTGGGACGGGCCGGAGGGGGAACGGATTCCCAGGAGCATCGTGCAGTGGTATGACGCGAGTTCCGCCCTGGTGCGGGAGGAGCCGCTGTACGCCATGAGCGGGGAGCAGCGGGACAGACTGCTGGCCCTGCTGGACAGCGCGGCGCGCTCCACCGTCTGCGACCAGGTGATCGCGGGCATCGTCCGGGAGGAGGCTGGGGCCTTCTTTGCCGGGCAGCGGAGCGCCGAAGAGGTTTCCGGGCGCATCCAGCACCGGGCGGAGCTGTATCTTGCGGAGCAGAGGTGATCCGCCCTGATCTCCCCCGGAAGCCCTGTCTCGGGGGAGATCGGTCCCGACGCTCTATCCCGGGTAGAATCCGACCACGTTTTTGTTTTTGACTCTACGCTCCGTTTCGTTTATGCTGGGGACACAAAGGCGCTTTTGATCTACAGCAAAGGAGGGAACCCCATGGACAAAGAACGCTTCACCGCCCTTCTGTCGGAGGAGCGCAAGAAACGGGGCTATACCCAGAAGCAGGTGGCCGAGGCCCTGGGCATTTCGGACCGGACCTATTCCAAATGGGAGACCGGGGAGAACGAGATGGACGTCTCCACCCTCTGCCGCCTGGCGGAGTTTTACGGGGTCAGCCCGGCGGTCTTCTTTCCCCCGGAGAGACTGAAGGCCGAGGGGGTGCGGGAGGCGCTGGGGACCCTGCCCGCCGGGGAAGCGGCCCGGCGCTGGTTTGCCCTCCACCGGGAGGCCCTGCTGGGCATGAACGACGCCCTGTGGAAGCACTATGCCGCCCACCCGGAGGACTACTTCAAGCCGCTGCCGGGGCTCGCGCCGCCGGAAACGCAGGAGAGCGACGTCACCACCTTTCTCGCGCCGGACCTGCTGGCGCTGATCGTTTCCGGGGAGGACCTGAATCTCTCCCTGCTGCTGGAGCCCAACGCCCAGCACTGGCGCTGGCTTTCTGCGGAGGAAGCGAAGCTCCGCCCCGTCTTTCAGCTGCTGGCCATGCCGGGGGCCATCCCCTGCCTCGCCTTTCTCTATTCCCGCAGGCCGGATCGGCAGGTCAGCGCCGGGTACGTCGCCGCGAAGGCGGGGGTGCCGGAGCCGGAGGCGGCGGCTTTCCTGGAGGAAGCCGCAAAGCAGGGCCTGGTCATGAGCGCCGCGGCCCTGCGGAAGGGCGCGGAAATACGGCTGTATCATCCCCATCTGCGGGTGCCGCTGCTGGGCATCCTGGCGCTGGCGAAGTGCCTTTACCGCATCCCCGGCAGGGGGCACACGGCAGGGGCGGCGAGCGGCTGGATCGACATGGAAGGAGGAAACGGCGATGACGCTGGGTGAACGTATCAAAGCGGCGCGTCAGGAGCTGGGCCTGACCCAGGAGGCCCTGGCGGAAGGACTGGGGCTTGCGCCACAGACCGTGTCCAAATGGGAGCGGGGGGAGAGCCTGCCCGACGCGGCGCTGCTGCCGCAGCTGGCGGACGCCCTGCAGACCTCCCTGGACCGGCTCTTTGACCAGCGGAAGGCCGAATGGCCGGACGCGGAGGCGGCGCTGCTGGCCTGGCTCCGGGGACGGGACGAGAAAGGGCGGATGGAGGGCGTGCAGGAGCTCATGGGCTTTTGCTTCAACCTGCTCATGGACCGCTACAACGAAGCGGGCGAGCTGGTTCTGGACCCCAATGGCGACGGCGACCCCCGCTATCCCAAGGAATGGGACTATACCCTGCTGGCTGACGAGGGGCTTGCCGTCTGGCGAAAAAACGAAGACCTGCCCCTGGGCCTCTTCATCGGCGAGGGCCGGGGCTGGCTCCCCCTCTTTGAGGACCCGGACCAGCTTGCCCCCGTTTGGGAGGCCCTGGCGGACCCGGACGCCCGCCGGGCGATCCTGCGGGCTTACAGTCGAAAGATCCTGCCCTTCGACCGCTCGGACGCAGGGGAAGTCCTGGGCACGGCGGAGCCGGATAGAGTGATCCCCCTGCTCACGAGGCTGAATATCCTGATTCCCTCCAGGGCCAACATCGACGAAGAAGAGACGGAGGTCCTTCGTTTCACCTGGAACGACCGTCTGCTGGCCCTGCTCCTGCTGGCCCGGGCCCTGTTCGGCCCTCCGGGGCATCAGGCGGGCATGGTGGCCCGGGGAGAGCACCGCTGGGACGAGCCGCCCCTGCGGGCGAGGGAATAACCGGCCCTTTGCAGAAAATATCCCGGGGACGCCGACAGGCGTTCCCGGGATGCTTTTCCCTTTTGATCTCAGCTCATCATCGCTTCAAACTTCCTGCGGAAGGAGGCGGAGGCCAGGTCCCCGACCTCCTCCAAGGTGCTGCGAAGCCCTTCCGCCGCGGTGGGTCCGGAATCGTCGTAGAAATACCAGGTCTTCGGAAGGTGCTCCGTGAAGATCATATTCTCCAGCGTATAGATCGGGCCGCGATCGAAGGCCCCGGCTATGTCCACCGCCCTGCGCAGGTCCTCCTCCGACTTTTCCGCCTGTCCGCAGGAATCCCGGAGGATCGCCTGCAGCAGATAAAGCAGGCTTATGATCTTGTCCAGGAAGGAGCTCCGGGCCGGGTCTTCCTTCGATCTCGTCAGATGCTCGATGGCCCATTCCGTAGCCCGGATGCCCCGCTCACAGTTCCCCGTCACCATAAAATAGTAGATATACCCGCAAAGGACGGTGGTGAATTCGCTTATATGGATCACGAAGGCTTTTTCCGTGTACTCGATGCCTTCCTCGGGCTTTTTTAGGCTCCGGGTCAGCACCATGCCGATGGTCGCGTTGTTGTTCCCGCTGAGGTTGTTTTTCTTGTATTCCTCCACGGCCTTCTTATAGTCCTTCAGCTCGGAATAGCAGCCCGCGATCTCATTCCGAAGGAGGACTTCGTTGATCTCCGGGTCCCGGTTCTGGGGGAGCAGCACGATCGCGTGCCGATACAGCTCCAGCGCCCGCCGGACGTAGCTCTCCTCCCGGTGCAGGGTGCCGAAGCGTCTGCAGATAGACGCGGCGCCCAGCACGGTTCGAAAATGATTGGGGAATTTCCGCAGCGCGTTTTCGTATTCCGCTTCCACTTCCTCAAAGGGCACCTGATTCACCAGAGCCTCGATCCGCTCGGCCTCCTCGTCGGCGTCGGCGCCGCGCATGGAAAAGCCGATCAGCGCATCCACCGATACATGGAACAGCTCGGCGAGGTCCATGATAAATCCGAGATCCGGCTCAGACTCTCCCCTCTCCCACTTGGAAACCGTTCCCAGGGTGATACCGAGTCTCTCTGCAAGCAGCTCCTGAGTGAGTCCCAGGCGCTTTCGATGCTCGCGGATATTCTTCGCCAGTTGATTCTCCATGCTTTCCCTCCGTGCCCCGTCCTTTCGGCGGGCATCTTCCTGACAGCGACCGGATACGTCATGACTGCTTCCTCCTTTCGGCTCTTAGCCGTTTCATCTGATCCGCAGTCATCATAACCGATCCCCGGGGGTTATTGAACACCCGCTTCGTATGTTTTGTCAATTAATTTTTCTACGAAACGTAGAATTTCCTGTGCGTTCGCCGTCGCCCGTCTTTTTCCGATCCTCTGTTTCAGAGGATTTTGTTCCGTTTTCGTTTTTGACTCTACGGCCCGTTTCAAATATACTGAGAGCGCAAAGCCGGTTTTGCCATTTTGAATCGGGAGGAAAGCCTGATGGACAAAGCAAGATTTCTGGAAAACCTGAAGTCCGAGCGGAAGAAGCGCGGCCTCACCCAAAGCCAGGTGGCGGAGGCCCTGGGGATCTCGGACAAGACCTATTCCAAGTGGGAGACCGGCGAGAACGAGCCGGACGTGGACGCCCTCTGCCGCCTGGGCGCGTTCTATGGCGCCGGGCCCGCGCTGTTTTTCCGAAGCGAAGCGGACGAAAGCGAGCTGGCGGGCATGCCCGCGGCGGCGGCGGGGCAGCTGTGCTGGCGGCGAACGATCGATATGCTCATGGGCCTGCGGGACGCGGCGTACCCCCCGCAGGGCGCGCCGGAGGCGGAGCTGCCCTCCCCGGAGATGCCCGGGGAGCTGCGGATGCCGGGCTCGGACAGGAACGTATGGCACTATTCCTGCCGGGACCAGCTGGCCCTCATCGCCGCAGGGCCGGACGCGAACCTGACGCTGCTGATGCTGCCCCACGAGGAACGGTACCGCTGGCTGACGACGGCGGGAAGCGGGCTGGAGGCGCTGTTCCGCCTCCTGGGCCTGCCGGGGGCCATGCGCTGCATCTTCGCCATGCTGACGGAGAAGCGGGGCAGCCTCTTCACCCCGGCCTACCTCGCGGCGCGGGCAGGGGTGACGGAGGAGGAGGCCGCAGCCTTCCTCTCGGCGGCGGAGCCCTGGCAGCTCTGCGCCGACTACCGCTATTATCAGAAGGAGACGCCCGGACCGATCTATTCCAGCAGACTGTCGGCCCAGCTGCTGGGGCTGCTTACCCTGGCGCACATCGTCACGTCCGGGCATCCCCAATGCAGATCCCGGGGCCTGATGGCCGCCGGCTGCGGCTACGTGGCTCTGCCGCCGAACCCGATGAACCCGGTGAACCTGTATCCCGCGGAGAAAGGAGTAGAGCCATGACGCTGGGTGACCGCATCCACGTAGCAAGGAAGGCGGCGGGCCTCACTCAGGAGGCCCTGGGGCAGAAGCTGGGCGTCGTCTCCCAGACGGTATCCAAATGGGAGCGGGGGGAAAGCGTCCCGGATGCGGCCCTCCTGGTCCCCCTGGCCGACGCACTGCGGGTCTCTCTGGACGCCCTCTTCGGCCGGACTCCCGGCGACGAGGCCATGGAGACGAGCCTTCTTGCCTGGCTCCGGCCAAAATCGGAGCCGGAGCGGACCGAGGCGCTGCTCCGGCTCCACCGGCGGCAGCTGGAGCTGAGCCTGGGGATCCTGGACGAGGAGCCGGACAGAAAGACGATCCTGCCCGAGATACCGAAGGAGGTGCGCTACACCTGGCTGGGGAAGAACGACCTCGCCTTTTACTGCTCTCACCCCGCCTGCCCCGCCTCCTTTATTTTCCGGGAACCGGAGGCGGGCTGGGAAGCTCTTTTTGAGGAGCCGGAACGCTTCCGCACCCTCTGGGAGGCCCTGGGGGACCCGGAGACCCTGAGGGCCGCAAAGAAGATCCTCTCCATCCCCGCCGACGGGGTGGTGGCCCGGGAGGCGCTGGACGCTCTGCTGGGGCTGGAGCACCCGGAAAGGAGCATCCCCCTGCTGGAACGCCTGGACCTTCTGTACTTCAATACCCTCACGGTGGACGGGAAGGAAACGGAGGTCTGCTTCTTCATCCCGGATCCCGCCGTGCTGGCCCTCCTTGCTCTTGCGCAGCTGCTCTTTGACCGGGGCCGCGGAGAAGCGAAAATGTACGTTTCCGGAGGCGGCTGGCATGCCCGTCCCCCGCTGTACCGGGGCGAAGCCCCCGCAGACCCCAGCTTCTGGTATAAGACCTCAGACCTGTGGTGAAGAAGCCAGAGGCCTCCATCCGTCGCTTCTTCCCTTTTCCCGGCGGATACGGTATAATGGAAAAAACGACGGTGCGGGCCGGAGGCCCGCCCGAAAAGGAGCGCAGCATATTGTCATTCGAGCTACAGAAGGACGCGGCCGAAAGGCTCCTCATTGCCGCCCACCGCGGCGTTTCGGGGGGCAACATCCCCTGCAATACGATCGCCGCCTATGAGATCGCTCTGGCGCAGGGCGCGGACATCATCGAGGTAGACGTCGCAAAAAGCGCCGACGGCACCCTCTGGATCCTCCACGGGGACGCGGCGCAGGCCCGGCCGGGCGAGCCGGTTCCCGAGGGCGGGCGGAGCCTCGGCCGGATGCGGGACGCCGAGATCCGGGAACTCCGCTGCCTGAACGCCGACGGGCGGCCCACCCAGTATCCCCTCTGCACCTTCGACGAGGTCCTCGACCGTTTCAAGGGCCGCTGCTACATCAACGTGGACAAATTCTGGGAGGCCCCGGAAAAGGTCGCAGCCGCCGTCCGGGCCCACGGGATGACGGATCAGATCATCGTCAAAGCCTGGCCGGAACCGGAAAACCTGGACATGGTGGAGGCCTTCGCCCCCGACGTCTGCTTCTTTCCCATCCTGCTGGAGGAGCCCGGCACGGTCCACGGGGAGCTGCTGAAGCGGAAGCTCCGCTACGTCGGCTGCGAGGTCTTCTTCCGGGACGACACGGCCGGAGCCGCGTCGGAGGATTTCATCGCCGGGCTCCACGCCGACGGGAAGCTCGTCTGGGTGAACGCCCTCGTCACCAACCATCTGAAGCAGATCGCCGGGGGCCACTCGGACGACACCTCCCTCACCGTATCCCCCGACGCCGGCTGGGGCTGGCTCGCCGACCGGGGCTTCGACGTCATTCAAACGGACTGGCTGCTATCCATGTCCCTTTACCTGGAAAAGACCGGGAGACGATACAGGAAACGCTGATGGCCGCGTATACAACTGCCGGGGGACGCCGTTTGGCGTCCCCCGGCTCAGCGTGTCGAAAAAGTTTCGACACGCTGAGCCGGCAAAATCAGAAAGGTTTTCTGATTTTGCAGGGATTTAACGTGAAGGGGGATTCCCGTCCCCCTTCACGGATCCCCCATGCTTGTCGGAACGTTGTTTTTTTGAGGTTTTTGACAGTTTGCCGGGGGGACGCCGTCTGGCGTCCCCCCGCTCAGCGTTATTCAGTCTTTGCTCTTGTAGTACAGCCGACAGTGGCAGAAGCCCTCGAAGTCCGGGTCCGCGATCTGCTCCCGGAACTCCCGGCACATGCACTTCGTGTCCTCCGTACGCTCCCGGCGGCAGGGGCAGTAGCCCCCCGTCTCCTTCAGTCCCTGCTTCACGAGATCGGCGATCTCCCGGTCGGGATTGACCTTGACGCTCATGAGCGCTGCACCTTCTCGATGAGGGCCCGGAGCTCCTCCTTGCCCTGGAGGCCCACGGTCTGCCCCACGGCCTTCCCGTCCTTCATGAAGACCAGGGTGGGAATGGCGTTCACCCGGAAGGCGTTGGCCAGGACGGGCTCCTCGTCCACGTTCACCTTGGCAAATCTCACCCCGGCCATCTCCCCGGCCAGTTCCTCCACGATGGGGCTCAGCATGCGGCAGGGACCGCACCAGCTGGCCCAGAAGTCCACCACCGTGACGCCGGAGGCGGTCTCGTTTTCAAAGGTCGCGGCGCTCAGTTCGATCGGTTTCATCTCTGTATCCTCCTTTTCGGATAGTTTGCTCCTGTGTTCGTATTTTACATGAAGGCGCGGCCTTTGACAAGTTTTTTCCGCGGAGGGGGCTGGAAGCGGCGAAGAAGCTGTGATAGAATCAGGAAAACGAGCAAAGGAGGGTCCGCCTTATGTGGGATCCGGCAAAGTATCCGTCGGAGCTCACCCTGGAAATGGACGACGGGCGGGCGCGCAGTCTCGCCTTTCTGCCGGGGGAGCGCGTCCGCTGGGAGGGGCAGGAGGCCGCCTGCAGCCTCACGTCTCCCTGGGAAGGGTTATTCTTCCTCACCTTCGACCTCTGCCCCGAGCCTCGGGTGAACCTGACCCTGGTCCTGGACATGGACGCGGGGCTCGTCACCCTGGTGACCTGCCGCCAGGGCCTCAATCCCAGGCGTCCCACGTATATCGCCACGGAGATCCTCACCGGGGCCTTCCGGCTCCCGGGGAAGCCGCTCAGCGAAAAGCGCCACGGATATACCGACGAGCTGAAGGGCCGGGCGATCCGCTGGGATTACGACTGGGGCTTCTCCATCGTCCACGTCTACGTGACGGAGCGGTATTACCGCATCCGGCTGCTGCAGAAAATGGGAGACGCGGACAGCCCTTACGAACAGGCCATGAAGAATTACGTCGACCGGACGGAGCCCGCCTATTATCTCCGCATCCGCCCCGGCGTGGTGCTCTTCGGCTTCACGGAGGACAACATGGACCGGGTGACGCCGCCGGAGATCGCCTGCTCCAGCCGCGCCCAGCTCATCGACCTGAACACCGTGGAGACCGTGGGTCGTGGCTTCGGTCAGCCCGGCGGGGTCCTGGACGTATTCCGGGCCAGAGGGGCTTTCGTCGATCCCCTCCCCGGAGAGCTGGATCCCGGCAGCAGGTATTATACTTGAAAATCGAATCGGAGCCCGCTGAAAGGCGGGCTCCGATTCGGTTTTTACCCTACGCCCAGGATGCGGGCCAGGTCCGCCAGGGGGCGGACGGCGTCGTTCAAGCTGCCGATGGCCTGGTTCAGGCCCTCGAAATCCACCTCGTTGAGCTTCCGGACGGTCTCGGTGACGGCGTCGGTGTTCTCCGTGATCATGGCGTCGGCGTTTTCGATGAGCGTCTGCGCCGAGGCGGTCAGGCGGTTGATCTCCGACAGGGAACGCTCGGCTCCGTCCGCCAGGCGGAGCGCCCGGGGGATCAGGACGAAGAGGGCCGCCAGCAGCGCCAGGACCAGCAGGATATTGAAGAAGGCGGCGACGCGGGCGCGGCGCGCCTCCTTTTTCTGCCAGGTCAGCAGCTCCTGCAGCAGGGCTTCCGTGGTCTTTTCTTCTTTCATTCCGTTTTCCTCCACGTTACATCAGCGGGGCCAGGAACTTCAGGAGGCTTCCGGCCAGCCGGTAAAAGAGCTTCTCCTTCTTCACCGTCTCCGGCGTGACCCGGCGGCAGAGGGACAGAGTGTCCTGAAAATCCGCCTCGATCTCCCGGATGCAGGGGACGCGGTAAAGATAGGCCGCGCACTCAAAATGATGGCAGAGGCTGCGGTAATCCAGGTTGATCGTGCCCACCACCGCCTTGCAGCCGTCGCTAACGAAAACCTTGGAATGGACAAAGCCGGGGGCATACTCATAGATCTCCGCCCCGGCGGCCAGGAGGCGCCGGTAGTGGGACTTCGCCAGGGCCCAGGCCATCTTCTTGTCCGGGATGCCCGGGAGGATGAGCTTCACGTCCACCCCCCGCTGGGCGGCGTAGACGAGGGCGGCCTCCATTTTCCCGTCCAGGATGAGATAGGGCGTCATGATATGCACGTAGTCTCCGGCCCGGTTCAGCACGTCCATATACACCGTCTCCCCCACCTTCTCCGCGTCCAGGGGGCAGTCGGCATAGGGCAGCACCCAGCCGCCGGGCTTTTTCTCCGGGGGCTGCGGCAGCGGGAAGGCGGGAAACTCCGGCGCCTTTTCGTCGATGTTCCACAGCTGCAGGAACATGAGGGTGAAGCTGGCGGCGGCGGAGCCCCGGAGCATCACCGCCGAGTCCTTCCAGCGGCCGAAGCGGGAGGCTCCGCGGTCGAGATACTCGTCGGCGAGGTTCACGCCCCCGGTGAAGGCCACCTTCCCGTCGATCACCAGGATCTTCCGGTGGTCCCGGTAATTGTACTGGGAGGAGACCACGGGGCGGATGGGTGAAAAGGCCTTGGCCCGTATTCCCTTCTGTCTCAGGAGCTTCCGGTAGTTCACCGGGAGGGTATGCATCTCGCACATCCCGTCGTACATGACGCGCACGTCCACCCCGGCGGCAGCCTTCTCCGTCAGGAGCTTCAGGACGCTGCCCCACATGACGCCCTCTTCGATGATGAAATACTCAAGATAGATATACGCTTCCGCCTTTTCCAGCTCCGGGAGCAGAGCGGCCAGCTTTGCCTCCCCCGATGGGAGATAGACGGCTTCCGTATCGTCGTAGGCGGGGAAGCAGCCGCTGCGGTTGAGATAGACGCAGAGGTCCTCCGTGCCGCCTCCGTCCGCCTCCAGGGCCTCCTGCACGCCCGTCGGCCTGGGCAGGACGTCCCGGGTGGCGTCGATCAGCTCCTCCACCCGCCGCCGGATGCGGCGGTGGCCCACGTCGAACTGCGTGAACCACAGGAGGGCGGCCCCCGGCAGGGGCGCCACCGCGATAATGAGCATCCAGGTAAGGCGGGCGCCGGAATCCATGCCGCTGTTGAACAGGTAGATCACCATGGCCAGGGTGAACAACCGCAGGAGGGAGGAGATCCAGGGATAGATGCCGCTGAGCCAGCGGAAGAAGCCGATGATGAGCAGCACCTGCAGCACCAGGAGCAGGATGAAGACCAGAAAGCGGCTGAAAATCAGGCGCAGGATCCCCCTGCGCACCGGCTTGGCCAGCCGGAAGATGGGTTCGTTCCACAGGGGGGCGCTCTCGCGTCTCCCGCGGCTTCCTCCGGAAAGGGCCATTCAGAGCTCCTCCGGGGCCAGGAAGGGCACGCCCTCCCGCAGATCGCCCGAGGGATCCAGCATCCGCAGGGCTTCCCGCTGCAGGCTCCCGCCCCCCTCTCCGGGGGCCAGGGGCTCCGGCAGCAGCTCCAGAAGGGGCTTGGGGAGCCGCCCGGCTGCCAGCGCGTCGAACTTTTCAGCGAGGTGCCGGTCGTACCTTCCCTCACCGTCCAGGGGGAAGAGGCCCGCGGCCCCTGCCCGGTCCAGCACCCTGCGGCCGGTGAGCCGCCAGTGGACGTAGCCCGGGAGGGTGGTGACATAGTCCACATAAGGCAGATAGCTTTCCCCGTCCAGCACAGTCTGCCAGAGATGGGCCACGGCGCCCCCGGCGGGGATATCCGCTCCCAGGGCGCGGCTCAGCTCCCCGGCGACTTCCGCCGCGGGATCCCAGGCGCCCCGGTAGGCGGTGAGGACTGTGCTCCGGGAATCGAAGGGCATATAGCCGCCCCCCATGCCCCGCACGGCGAAGGAGGCCGCTTCCTCCAGGGCCGAGCCGAACTCCTGCCGGTACGCCTCTCCCAGCTCCCGGAACAGGGCCCGGATGCCGGGCCAGATCATCAGGAGCGTATAGGTCTCCACACCGTCGATCTCATGGGGCTCCCAGGGAGCGGCCGCCGACAGCAGCCGCTCCCCCTTCTTCCCCAGCAGGCTGAGCCGCAGCTCCTCCCGCCGGAGGGCGATCTCCAGGGTCGAACCTTCCAGATACATCAGGCTTCCTCCGAAACGCGGTAGCGCAGCACGTTCCAGGAATGGCGGCGGAGAGTGCGCCCGTCTCCCGCGGAGGGGGCGACGTTCTCCGGCACGTCGGCGGTGTTCACCGCCTTCAGGTCCTCGTGCCAGAGCTGCCGGTGCTCGATAAGCTCGGGCGCGCCGAAGCCGGTGAGGCGCAGGTCCAGCTCCGCGTCCTCGCTGAGGCTGCGGTTCACCGCAAGGACGGTGAGCTCCGCTCCGTTCGCCACGGCCACGGCCTCCACGCAGGGGGTCTCCCCATAGACGCCGCCGTCGTAGGTGGGGCAGTCCACCCGGCAGTTCAGGGCGGTGCCCCGGCCGAAGCGGCTGGCGTCCCGGAAGGGATGGAAGATGGTCTGCACCCAGGCGCGGCCGCCGGTCTCCGTCATGATGGGGGCGATCACGTTCACCAGCTGGGCGAGGCAGGCGATCTTCACCCGGTCGCAGTGGCGCAGGAGGGTGATGAGGAGGCAGCCGGCCACCAGGGCGTCCTCAAAGGTGTAGACGTCCTCCAGCAGGGGCGGGGCCACGGTCCATTTCTCCACCTGCTTGTCCTGCTCGTTGGAGTGGAACCACACGTTCCACTCGTCGAAGCTGAGGTACATGGTCTTGTCGGAATGGCGGATGGCCCGCACCGCGTCGCAGATGGCCTGCACGTCGGCGATGAAGCGGTCCATGTCCCGGCTGCAGGCCAGGAATTCCGCGCTGTTGCCGCTGCGGTTGCCGTAGTAGCTGTGGAGCGAGAGGTAATCCACCTGCTCGTAGCAGTGCTTCAGCACCGTGGTCTCCCATTCCCCGAAGGTGGGCATGGAGGAGGACGAGCTGCCGCAGGCCACGAGCTCGATGGAGGGATCGGTCATCTTCATCATTTTGGCCGCCTCGCAGGCGATGCGCCCGTATTCCTCGGCGGTGCGGTGGCCGATCTGCCAGGGGCCGTCCAT
>JAEEGL010334781.1_pt1 | contig 13075 bp, 9 predicted proteins | sample 9134231 | NCBI WGS metagenome assembly JAEEGL01 (sample SAMN16246548, study PRJNA631951) | gut metagenome | biome: gut microbiome; feature: rumen; material: fiber-attached | host: Bos | place: Iran: Karaj | collected 2018-10 | reverse complement strand
ATGACCGATGCCGACGTCGACGGCGCGCACATCCGCACGCTCCTGCTCACCTTCTTCTACAACCAGATGCGTCCGCTCATCGAGCACGGCCACGTCTACCTCGCCCAGCCGCCCCTCTACATGATCAAGCGCGGCAAGACCGAGGAGTACATCGAGAACGACCAGAAGCTCACCGCCCGCCTCATCTCTCTCGGCGCCGAGGACTTCACCTACACCTCCGCCGACGGCACTGTCACGGTCCAGCCCTCCGCCATGCCGCAGCTCCTCCGCGACCTGGCATCCTCCGAGGACCTCTGCAACCGCCTCGTCAAGCAGACCGTCGACATCCGCCGCTACTTCGCCGAGCGCAACGAACAGGGCGAGTTCCCCCGCTTCCGCGTCCTCTCCGACATCGACGGCAACCCCGTCGACCACTACGTCTTCAAGATGGACGAGGCCGAGGCCATCAAGCGCTCCACCGCCGCAGCCCTCGCCGGCCTTCCCGAGCCGCCCACTGGCGCCGATGGCCAGGCGGAGCCCGGCCCATACGAAGCCGCCCTCGCCGCCCTCGACGAGCCCGAAAACCCCAACTACACCTGCACCGAGATCCTCCAGGCCAACACCCTGCGCCGCAACATGGACACGCTCCACGACGTCTACGGCTTCTCGCGCGGCGACTTCTGGGGGCAGGAAGGCGTCGTCATCGGCACGCTCACCGACCAGAAGGGCGAGAAGACCGAGGTCGAATCCCTCATGCAGGTTCTGGAGACAGTTCGCGCCCGCGGACGCAAGGGGCTCACCATCCAGCGCTACAAGGGCCTTGGCGAAATGAACCAGGACAAGCTCTTCGACACCACGATGGACCCGAAGAAGCGCAAGATGCTCAAGGTCGTCCTGGACAACTCCGTCGACGCCGACCGCACCTTCCAGCTCCTCATGGGCGACGAGGTCACCCCCCGCCGCAACTGGATCGAGTCCAACGCCCTCATGGCGAACATCGACGCGTAGGCTCATGCGCGGCGGCACTCCGCCCCGCCAAGTTGGCTGGGGGCGTCCTCTGCACAACGCCACAAAGGAAAACCCTTGACTCTCCCCTTTCCCCGTTGCCCCGAAAACCTCTGTGTATCTCAATCTGCTCCAGCTGTAGGGTAAGAAAGCCAACTGCGATTATCCTTTCCTTCCATTCTTTCTAATAAATTACCATCGGAGACACCCATGAAGTTCGATCCTGTCAAGTTCATTGCGAACATTCATTCCGTGATTACAGCTGACGGGATAATTCATCCCGGCGAAGCATTCCAATGCGATGAGATTAGAAAACATTTCAAGTTCTCAAAGACCGAATGGACCAAGGGCGAAAAGATGGCTGCCACTCCAGGCTTTGAGTTGCAACCGACTGGAACGTTCGCCGACAAAGTCCAAAATCTCGAAATGATGCTCCGTGTTGCGTATGCAGACGGCGAGGCAGAGGACCACGAGGTAGCGACCATTACACAATTCTGCAAAATGATCGGAATATCGCAAGATCAACTTGATGGTCTCAATTCGGATGTTGCCAATGAAATCTTATCAAAGCCAAAATCTTGTCTGGCATGCGGAGCTGAGGTCTCGTCGGACGCCGCCTTTTGTCCGAAGTGTGGATCTCCAATCTCATCGTCTTCTTCTGATGGAATACAAACGGATTTCAATATTCCTCCCCATGGAATCTCGATTGCCTTTGCAGAATCAACTTCGTCAAGCTTCCCAACAGCTCTAGCAATTGCCCAGAAATCATCTTCTTTCCAAGAGTGTATCAAAGGTAAGAAGCACTGGTATATGGTGCCGTATGCAACGGGCGGAATTGAATGGTTTGAGTTGATTGAAAACCTTGGAGGAATGAAGTACTGTGAAGTTTATGAAGACGGTGTACAAAAAGATTGGGGGACCTTGTTCTCGTGGCAACTTATGACTTGTCTACGTGACCGGACTAAAGCTTTCAACCCAGTCCTTTATTGCTTTGGAAAAGATCTGGATCACAACGATCCTAACCCTTGGGGCTGCATTCGCGCAAACATGAATTGGAAGCCCCCGTATGACTCTTGGTTCCGACTTGGAAAATGGGAAACCGTCAATAATGTTCGTGGGGCACATGTTCTGTGGCGCTTTGATAAAGAGCAAATGCTTTTCATGTTCAACAAAAACATTGAAGGTGTTAGGCTTTGCCCGTACTTCAACAGGAATGTTGGAGTGAATATTCTTAGTGCTCTGCCCGATGTGGTTTATCCAGAAATCGACAAGAACTGGAAGTTTCATATTACATATGATGAAAATGCCTCTGGAACCATTACAATAACAAAGCGAGATTCTTTCGGTGTGACGAAAGAGTATTCGGACGGGGTTGAACCAGCTGGGTTTGATTTCTTTGCAACCTTACTTAGCCGCATTCATACGAGAGAAATATCACTTCAACTGACAGTTTAGGATTCTCTTCTCCATCGGAGATTACCGAATCCGAATGCGTTGCCTATCTCATTAAGCTCTACCGGGTTCTCATCGACGTGTTCGTGCCATCCCCCCACTATGACCATCGCCGCCATCTCCGACCTCCACGGCTACATTCCGGCGCCTGCCGCGCAAGCGGTCATTGATCAGGCTGACATTGTTTGCATCTGCGGCGACATCGAAAGCTACGCAATGCACACGTTCGCGTGGATAAACGCGCTCAAGAAGCCCGTCGTTCTCACGCCGGGCAACCACGACTGGTTCCTTTCCGACCCATCCGGCGCAAAGACCAACTGGGGTCTCGGGCCGCATATCCATGTTCTGATCGACGAAGGCTGCGACATCAACGGCATCCGTTTCTGGGGAACGCCGTGGTCGCCCATCTTCTTCAACTGGGCGTTCATGCTCCCGCCCGACGGCCTCCGCGAAAAGTTCGCAATGATTCCGGAGAACATCGACGTTCTCCTCTGCCATTCCCCACCGCGCATCCCACGAAACCGAATTGATGTGGTCGAAAACCGCCGCGACCATTGCGGCTCGGTAGAGCTTGCCGAGGCCGTCCGCCGCGCCCGCCCCCGCCACCTCCTTTGCGGTCATATCCACACCGGCGACCACTCCCCCGTCCGTCTCGGAGAGACCATTTGCCGCAACGTCTCCTATCTCGACGAAAGCTACTCCCCCGCCTTCCTCCCGGCAACACTGGAGCTTTGAACCTGCCATGACAAATCCTCTCGAAATCGAATTCAAACGACGCCTCCGCGCCGCAGTCCATCCGCGCAAGAAGTGGGTCCAGTCGTCGGAAGTGGCCGGAAACCTCTGCCATGTTTTTCCGTATTTGTTCACATGAACGAACGACTGCTGACACCCGAATCCGCCGCCGCTGATCCCGCGCTCCGCGCGCTGTACGAAAGCGCGTTCCCCGACGAAGAGCGCATCCCGTGGGACGATCTGCTGCGCCTCGTCGGCGAGATGCCGCTGGAGTTCGCGGAGTACCGCGACGGGGGTGAGCTGCTCGGGCTCACCATCGTCTATCCACGGACGCGGCTCTCGTGGTTCTGGTATTTCGCCGTCCCGGAGGAGAAGCGCGGGCGCGGCATCGGGCAGCGCATCCTCTCCGCGCTTCTCTCGCGCTACGAAGGGCGGTCCATGGTGCTCGACATGGAGGACCCCGCGCAACCCGACGCGCCCAACCCGGAGCAGCGCCGCCGCCGCACCGCGTTCTATCTGCGCAACGGCTTCCGGGAAACCGGCATCGGGAGGAACTACGGTCCCGTTGCGATGACGATGCTTCTCTTCGGCGACGACACCTTCACCCAAGCCGACTACAACCTCCTCACCGCCGAGCTCTTCCACCTGTGGACACCCCCGAAGCCCTAATCGGACGGAAAATGACATTGCCCTCGGAATGAAGTTGGAGTAGAATCGTCTTGTTTCCGGGATGTTCTTGGAAACTGCAACAGGAGAAACACAATGGCATACGTGACTTGGAAATTCGAGACTCTGGAAAAGTTCTGCACCGACGTGTTCAAGGCGTTCGGGTTCAGCGAGCGGGATGGCAACGTGATTACCGATGTGCTCTTGACGGCCGATCTCTACGGCATCGAAAGCCATGGCATGCAGCGCATGGTCCGCTACCACAAGGGCATCGCGAAGGGGCAGATCCATCTTGATGTCGCGCCAGAGGTCGTCTTCGAGACCCCGGTGAGCGCCGTCATCGACGGACATTCCGGCATGGGCCAGGTCATCGGCGCGTTCGCCATGGAGAAGGCCATCGAGAAGGCGAAGACCTCCGGCGTCGGCATCGTTTCCGTCCGCAACTCCAACCACTACGGCATCGCCGGCTACTACGCGCAGATGGCCTCGAAACAGGGGCTCATGGGCTTCTCCTGCACGAACTCGGAGGCCATCATGGTGCCGACGTTCGCGCGCAAGGCGATGATCGGGTCGAACCCCATCGCCGTCGCCGTCCCGGCAGACCCGTATCCGTTCTTCTTCGACGCCTCGACCACGGTCGTCACGCGCGGCAAGCTCGAGATGTACAACAAGACGGGCAAGCCGCTTCCCGAGGGATGGGCGCTCGACGAGAACGGCGCCCCGTGCTGCGACGCGCCGCGCGTTCTCTCCAACATCGTCGGCAAGAAGGGCGGCGGCATCATGCCGCTCGGCGGTTCGAGCGAAAAGCTGGGCAGCCACAAGGGCTACGGATGGGGCATGGTCGCCGAGCTCTTCAGTTCGATTCTCTCGCTCGGCGTGACCAGCGACAAGTGCTGCACCTTCCCCGACAAGACCGGCATCTGCCATGGATTCGCGGCCATCAACCCGGCGATCTTCGGCGACCCAGAGGCGATTAAAAAGCACTTCTCCGAGTATCTGCAGAGCCTGCGGGACGCGCCGAAGGCCGAGGGGCAGGAACGCATCTACACGCACGGCGAGAAGGAAGTCGCGGCCGCGGCCGACCGCCGCGCGAACGGCGTCGCCGTCAACGACGGCACCATGGTCGAGCTGCTCGACCTCTGCCAGTACCTGAAGCTCGACTTCGAGTCGTACTTCCCCGGCTACAAGCCGCCGGAGAAGCTCGCGGGCTTCGCGGGCAACTACTAGGCGCGCTTGGTTCGCACAGGTAGCATGCGGGCAACGGGGCATCCATGTCCCGTTGCCCGTCCAAGTCTTGACGGCCGGGCTCCGTCCCGGCCAGTCGGGCAAGCCGTCAGCGCACGAGCATCTTCAGGTCGCTGTAGCGGGAATGGCGGAGTGCCTTGCGCGCGGAAGGGGACGGCTCGGCGAAGCCGTGCGACTCGTACCAGTCGCGGATGCGGCGAACGAAATCCTGCCGCAGCGAAGGCTTCAACAGGCCGAGCGCCTCCAACCGGTATGCGAACGCCTCGGCGGAGACGCCATAGCGCTGCTTCTCGCGCAACAGCAGATTCCAGGTCCAGGATTCATCCCCGAGCCCAAGCCGATAGCACAGCTCCCGCAGCGCCGCCGCAGGCATCAGAAACGCCGACGCGAATTCGCGCGCGAATCGGCGGTTCAGCGGCGTGTCCGCGATGGGCTCCCGTGCACCGCCCGCGACAAAACGCAGCACGTCCGCCAGCGCACACGCAGCGCGGAACTGCTGACGCTCGTCCGTCGCGTCCTTTCGGATCATGAGCCAGACGTTTCGAGCGGGTTCGTCCCACAGGGCAAATGCGTCGACCTTCTCCGGAAGGTCCGCGGCCACCACGCGCAACCCCTTGTTCTCAAGCAGCGCGATGGAGTCGAAGAGGACCGCATCCGCGACACCGGCTGCGCGTCGCACGGCGGCAGCGAGCGCTTCCGCATCCCCGGCGCCAACCTCTGCCGGGTAGTCCAGCGGTAGCGATGGATGCACCGGAACTCCCGCCCGCTTCTCCAGCTCGCGGTATTCCTCAATGCGCCGTCGAACCTGCCCACGCGGGACGGGCGGCAGGTCCGCCAGCGAAACCGGGCCGACAGGACGGAGCGAATCGGCGAAGTCCGGCTCGCGCGGCGGCGTGCTGGGCAATGACATCGGCGCCGATGCGATCGCCCCGGCTGTGAGACCCAACCAGGTATTCGCGCGTGCAAACGACCGCTCAACATTGCCATAGGCGAACCTCGCACCTGGTGCCGGCTCCTCGCAGATTTCCGAAATGTCCTCGCCCATCATCAAGCGGTCCAATCGTTCGTGGGCACGGGCCTCCCGGTCGTCCGCGAGATCCGCGAGGGGGACACCAAGCGCGTCTGCGATGCGCCGCAACGTCCGCATCGACGGCGCGTTTCTATCCTTCTCGATGTGGCAGAGCTGCGCCGCCGACATGCCGGTCTTCTTCGCCAGGTCGCCCTGGCGAAGCCCCAGCCGCTTGCGAAGCGCACGCACCATCCCGCCGATGGCCTCCGGGCGCACGTCATCCGGTTCTTTACCTGTTGGTTGCATGCGCGCAATTCTAGCAAAAATGGCAATTGACAAGCAAGGGCGGAAATTATGTATTTTGTCTATTGACTAATTCGTCAATCACTGATAGTGTCTGGTCCCGCAACGCCCCTTCAGGGCAGAAAGGAACGATGCGTATGAAAATCGCAGACAAAATGAAGTCGCTCGCGGAACGCGGACATGCGGGACAGTTCCGCAAGGATGGAAAGACTCCCTACATCGAACATCCTAGAGCGGTGGTTGTCCTGCTTGGCAAGTGGGGCGTCACGGACGAGCCGACGCTGGCCGTCGCGTGGGGACATGACCTTTTGGAGGACACGGATGTGACGGCGGACGAGATTCGCCGCGTCGGCGGACCCCGCCATGGGCAGGCGATTCTCTCGGACATCCAGTCGCTCACCCGCGACAAGACCGTCTGGCCGGACAAGAAGGCCTGGTTGCGCGAGGTTGCCCGGACGGCAAGTCCTCGGGCGTTGCTCGTGAAGGCCGCCGACCGCATCTGCAATACGCGGGACTTCATCGCGCTGGGCGATGCCGCCAAGGCGCGCGACTACCTCGCGCAGGCGGCGCCGGTTTTCGCGCTCGCGCCGGAGACGGAGACGATTGCAAAGGAGCTCGAGGCGGTTCGCGCGGAAATCGACGCGGCCGAAGCGGTATCGCCTGTGGCTGCGCCGGAGACCGGCATCACGGAGCTGTACTTTGTCCTGGACAGAAGCGGGTCGATGGGGCATCTGGTCCGCTCGACCATCGACGGCTTCAACGAGATGCTCGGGAAGCAGAAGAACGAGGCGAAAGGCGAGCTCAACGTCTCCACGCTCGTCTTCGATGACACGAACGACGTTCTGCACAGCCATGTCCCCGTGACGGAAATGCAGCCGTTGACCGAAAAGGAATATCGCATCGGCGGCTGCACCGCCCTGCTGGATGCGCTCGGCGACGCCATCGGGCATGCCGTGCGCCATCAGCGCCATGCGGCTCCCGACCGGCGCGCGCAGAATGTCATTTTTGTCATAATCACGGACGGTCTGGAGAACGCTAGCAAGCGCTACACGACCGAGGACATCCGCGAAATGGTCTCAAAGGAAACGAAGCAGTACGGTTGGGAATTCCTCTACCTCGGCGCGAACATAGATTCCTTTGCTGCCGCGGGGGCGATTGGCATAAATCGCTCGCGCGTCACGAACTGGGTAGCGGACCCGCAGGGGGTCAAGACTCACTTCAAGGACCTGGAAGACGCCGTCAGCATGGTGCGGTGCTGCTCGGTGGCCGAACGCGCCGCAGCATTTAACACCGGCATGTGGAAAAAGCGGAGCGAGGAAGATTTCAGAAAGCGCGGCAGGAAACGGTAGCCACGCCGATTCAAACATCGGCTAGCTAGTCAACCCAGGCTTCCACATCGCAATCAGGCTGATCGTTGAAGAATTCCATCGTGCGATTCACCTTGGCAGAGAGCCACCCGATCGCATAAAGCCACCCTTTGGCAGAAAACCTCCCTATCGCAGAACGCCACCCTTTGGCAGAAAACCTCCCTTTGGCAGAAAACCACATTATCGCAGAAAAGTCACCCTAGCGCAGAAAACCACCCGATCGCAAAAGCCGTCCTATCGCAAAAGCCGTCCTATCGCAAAAGCCATCCTATCGCCCTCAGTGCCTCCCGGAATCGCCTTCCGGGAGGCGCCATTGTCTATTGGAAAAGCATAGCCCGCATCGCCACCCCAACGCCACTCGAAGGTTTCACCGAAATCTATGGCAAAATTTCTAGTTGTTTTCCATTGACATGTATCCGTCTCTGAAGTATGATTCATTGCATGAATTACGGACAATCACGCCCATCTACACGCAGTCGTCGCCATCCGCGCTACGACTGGACGCCATCCTACACACCCGCTCGTCGCAAACGGCGGCGCAAAGGCGCCCGCCCGTATCGTCGGCGCACTGGCAATCTGGATCTCTCGGATCATTTTCGCCGTCCATGGCTTCACGACTGGGAGCCAGAGAATTGGGATGGCCGCACCTATCAAGAGCATCGCATCGACAACGACCTCATCCTCTGCGCCGCAGAGGCCATCGTGTTTTTCTTCTGGAAGTTTCTCGTTCTGGCTGGACTCGCAGTGGTGGCCTGGGTATTCCTGTCGAAGATGATTCGAAAGCTTCGCGGCGAAATCAACATCCAGGGGAAAGCTTCGCGCAAGGCGCTTCGGCTGGGTCGCCGAATCTCAATCCATGCCCCACCGACACCAGAACGGCTTCGCAACGCATGGACGAAATCTCGTGATTCGCTGGAGGGCAAGCTTCTTCTGGGGTCGCTTCTCTCGGATATTGAGCCTGTCGTAGACCGCTCCTACATTCGCTCCGAAGGCGGGACTATCATTGGGCGACGGCCGGGAATCAAGGGATGGCTTTCGCTGAACTGCCCCGATCTTCTTCCGCACTACAAGGCTCTCATGAGCTACAAGGCTCTCGCCGACAAGGTTCGGCTGGCGTTGGGCATTGCCGACCCCGACAGTCTGGAGGAGGCGCTGGCCGCCGCAAAGAGAATGATGCAAGGCGACCATGTGGGTATAGACGGAGAAGCCAACCCGAAAGACGCCAACGAAAAACCAAGAGACAGCCGTGAAATGCTGCAAGACGGAGATGAAAAGCCGCATATTGATGGAGAAATAGAACCGAAATCTATGGCACATTATTACGAATGCAGAACATTGAATAAGAAGATACTTGAACATGGAAAATCGCTTCGAGAAATGATAGATGGATTGGCACGGCCGACGATGCTGGCTATGGAGACGGCCACAAGGGAAAAACTGGGCATTGCCTGGATGGTTCGAGGACGGCCAAGACGGCAGGCGTCGTAGGTCGACCGGTTACAGGTGTCTTGTCCTATCTACATTTCAACTGAATGACGAGCCGCTCGGCGTTCGGTCCCTACCATGTTTCGTCGGTTGTGTCCGACTTTTCGGCCGATTTCAAGCCAGTGCCATTGTCAGGGCGGGAAGGGTCTGATAGACTTCCGCGCCATGCAAACCGCCATTCTCGTTGCATTTTCCGCGCTCGCGCTCGGCCTCTACGATGTCGCTCGCAAGCATGCGGTGCAGGACAACTCCGCCGTCGACGTGCTTCTGTGGTCGTCGATTGCGGGACTGGCGGCGTTTCTCGCGGCGACGGTCGCCAGCGGCGGGATGTCCGCGCTGGCCGTGGCCGCCCAAGCTACATCTCGCGCCCGCTGGATGCTCGCCGGAAAAGTCGCGCTCGTTGGAACGAGCTGGGTATGCGGGTTCCTCGCGATGCGTCGTCTGCCGATTTCGCTCGCCGCGCCGGTGCGCGCCACATCTCCGCTCTGGACGCTCCTCGGCGCGGTCGCGCTCTATGGCGAAGCTCCGGGGCCTTGGAGGTCGCTTGGAATGGTTCTCATGGTTGCGGGGTACGTTGCGCTTGCGGCGGTCGGCACGGGAGAAGGCTGGTCGTGGCGAGGGCGCGAAATGGGGCTGGCGATGCTCGGGACGCTGCTCGGCGCGGCGTCTGCTCTGTACGACAAGTTCCTGCTCGCCCGCGCGGCGCTACCCCCGCAGACTGTTCAATTGCATTTCAGCGCAGGGCTTGTCCTGCTCTACGGGGCGGTTTGGCTTGCGAGGCGAATTCTCTGGCCAAGCGCAGAGCGGACGTCCTTTTCGTGGCGATGGACGATTGCGCTGACAGGGGTGCTTCTGGTCCTCTCCGATGCCCTCTACTTCCGCGCCGTCGCGATTCCCGGCGCGAACATCTCCCTGGTCTCCGTGTTCCGCCGATGCAGCGTCGTCGTCGCATTCCTCGCAGGAGGCCTGCTGTTCCACGACCTCCACCTGCGCCGCAAGGCCGCCGCGCTACTGCTTGTCCTTGGTGGAGCCGTCCTCGCGGCGTGTTGCGGATGAGCCGCGTTTCTGGCATGATGTGCACCCAGCAATGAAGACCTCTTTCCCAGCCGACGGCGGCTACCGCCACGTCTTCCGAATCGTTCTGCCGATGGTGCTGAGCAACGCGGCGTTTACCGTCATGCAGTTCACCGACCGGATGCTGCTCTCGCGCTACTCGAGCGATGCCATCCAGGCGGCGATGCCCGCCGGTGTGCTGAGCTTCACGCTGACGTGCTTCTTCGCAACGGTCGCCGGGTACTCGGGAACGTTCGTCGCGCAGTACAACGGCGCCGGCGACACGCGCGCGTGCGTACGCTCGTGCATGGCGGGGCTGTTTCTGGCCTTCGCGTCGCTGCCCGCCTGCCTGCTGATGATCCCGCTCTGCGCATGGCTTGTGCGAATCGCGGGACATGCGTCGGCAATCCAAGCGCTAGAGCACGAGTACACGTTCTGGATGCTGCTCGGCGGCGTCCCGATGGCGATGCACTGGGTGCTCGGCGGCTACCTCGCCGGCAAAAACCGCGTCATCGTCAACGCGGTTGTGACGCTCCTCGGCTGCGCGGCGAACATCGTGCTCGACATCGCGCTCATCTTCGGGCTGTGGGGCTTCCCGAGATGGGGACTGCGCGGCGCGGGTGTGGCGACATTCGTCTCCAGCGTCTTCGGTTCGGGGCTGCTGCTGGCGGTGGTGCTGCTCGACCGCGATGTACGCGCGACCCCGTGGCACGAGCGCCTGCGCCCCGGCATGGCGCTGGTACGGAGGGTGATTCGATTCGGCTTCCCGGCGGGAATCCAGAATCTCTTCGACATGGGCTCGTTCGCGTTCTTCGTGATGCTCACCGGGCGGCTGGAGCCGCTGTCCCTCGCGACGAGCAACATAGCGTTCAGCATCAACAACCTGGCCATCTCCCCGCTCTTCGGCTTCGGCAACGCCGCGGCGGTGCTTGTGGGGCAGTTCCAGGGAGCCGGCCAGCCCAAGCTCGCCCGCAAGGCGGGCTGGCGCTGCATGCACCTCGCGTGGGCCTACATGGCGGTCATCGCCATCGTGTTCCTCGTCTTCCCGGTGGAACTGCTGACGCTCTTCCGCTCGGCCGATGCCGAGTACACCGTGGCGCAGATGACGGGCCTCGGACGCAGGCTTCTCTTCCTGATGGCAGTCTGGGGAATGTTCGACACCATGAACGTGCTGCTCATGGGAGCGCTCAAGGGAGCTGGCGACACGCGCTTCGTCATGCTCGCGCTCACGCTCGGCGGCTGGCTTGTGTGGATACCGACCGAACTTGTCGTCCTGAACGTGCTGCACCTCGGCATCCTCGGCGCCTGGACCGACCAGCTCTTCTACATCGTTCTGCTGTCCCTCGTCTTCCTGGCCCGCTGGGTGCGTGGCCGATGGATGGACATCAAGATGATTTCCTGACGCGTCCCCAGCCACAAAGGAACGCGCCATGCCGCGCAAGATCGCCTATCAGATCATACGCAGAAGTGGGGACGCGGACAAGCCGCCCACGCCCGGACGCTACTCGGCAGTGGGCGGGTCGGCGGGTGTCTCGGCTTCGCCTTCGGGCTTCGCGGCAGAGTCGTCCTGCTCCTCGGCGGGCGCATCGTTCTTCACCACGGTGGCGGAGACGACGGAGTCGCCCGCGTCCAGCGTGACGACCTTGACGCCCTTGGAGTTGCGCCCGGTCTCGCGGATGCTGTTGACGCGTGTGCGGATGATCTGACCCTTGGCGGTGACGACGAGAATGCTGTCGGCGTAGCGGACTTCGGACTCCGGACTCTGGTCTTCGGACTTCGGACTCTCGGACTCGTTTCCTAGGTGGACGGCGGCGGCGAAGACGACCTTTGTGCGGCCCTGGCGGTTGTCCGTCTGGATGGACTTGACGCCCTTTCCGCCGCGCTTGTGCATCGGGTAGGAGTCGAACGTGTTGAGGGTGCCGTAGCCGTTCTCCACGACGAGCAGGATGCGGGCCTCGGGATCCTTCTCCACCTTGACGACGGCGCAGACGGCGTCGGCGCTCTCGGGAAGGGAATCGAAGACGAGATCCTCCGGATCGTCGGCCGTTTCGTCGGCGGGGTCGTCCGTCGCGACGCCGAACGTGACGCCGGCGAGGCGGATGCCGCGCACGCCGCGCGAGGCGCGACCCATCGGGCGGAGCTCCTTCTCGTTGCAGTGGACGGCCTGGCCGTCGGCGGAGACGAGAATCACCTCGTCGCCGCGCTCGACGAGCGTGACGCCCACGAGCTCGTCGTCGTCGTCGATGTTGATGGCCTTAATGCCGTTGCGGGTGATGTTCTTGAACTCCGCGAGGACGGTCTTCTTGACGATGCCCTTGCGGGTGGCGAAGAGGACGGCGCGCGTGTTGTCGAAAAGCGGGCGCTTGGCGTTGACGGAGAAGCGGCCCTCCTCGGCGAGTGCCTCCTCGGAGAGGACGGCCTCGTTGTGGTTGCCGATGGATACGATTTCGAGGACCTTCTCGGCGTCGCGCGGCGCGAGCGGGTTCCCGTCGGCGTCCTTCTGCCCATCCTGGATGGCGGGCCGCAGCTGGAGGAAGTTGATGACCGGGCGTCCGAAGGAGTTGGGCTCGGCATCGGGAATCGACCATGCGCGCTCGATCGAGAGGACGCGGCCGTGGGAGGTGAAGAACAGCAGCGAGTCGTGCGTCATGACGTTGTAGACGCGCTCGACGAAATCGGAGTCCTTGAGCTTGGCGCCCTTGCGGCCCTTGCCGGCGCGTTTCTGCTCGTTGAAGTTGTCGAGCGAGGAGCGCTTGATGTAGCCGCGGGCGGAGAGCGT
>JAEEGL016091139.1_pt1 | contig 13076 bp, 9 predicted proteins | sample 9134231 | NCBI WGS metagenome assembly JAEEGL01 (sample SAMN16246548, study PRJNA631951) | gut metagenome | biome: gut microbiome; feature: rumen; material: fiber-attached | host: Bos | place: Iran: Karaj | collected 2018-10 | reverse complement strand
CGCTGTTCTCATGCTTGCCAACATGAATCTGCTTGGTTGCGAAACCGCACTTGCTGAAGTCTACCATAATAATCTACTCCTTTCAAATTTCAATATATCGATGATATATTATGGACGGATGATGTTGCGGCGCGCTCGGCACCGCAGGTTAGCCTTGGGTAAATTGCTGTGATGTTTCTACAAAGTGCCGGGATTGGTGGGCAGGATTATTTATATATTCTACACAGAAATATTACCATTGATCGAAAAAAGGTGTTAGTTTCAATTTCCGGCAATTGGTTATCATTTTTTTAGATAATGATTTCTCTTTACGATAACGGATTTCTCGTTTATAATGGTTTCAACTTTTCCGGGCGAAAGCGCTCCGGGGCGGAAGGAGGGCCGGTTATGACCTTTCAGCAGCTGATGTATGTGGTGGAAATCTCCAAATGCGGCTCCATCAACAAAGCCGCCAACAAGCTGTTTTTGTCCCAGTCGGCCATCTCCACCGCGGTGCACGAGCTGGAGAACGAGCTGAACATCTCCCTCTTCAACCGCACCAACAAGGGCGTGGAGCTGACGGCGGACGGCCGGGAGTTTCTCAGCTTTGCCGTCTCCCTGCTGGAGCAGAAGCGCCTGCTGGAGAGTCTGTACCGGGAAAACAACAACCTGACCGTGACGACCCGCCTGTCCGTCTCCACCCAGCGCTACCCCTTTACGGAGACGGCCTTTCTCCGGGTCCTCCAGGGCACGAAGGACAACCGCTACCGCTACGCCATCCGGGAGACCGGCATGGACGCGGTCATCGACGACGTGTACGACCACCGGGCCGACCTGGGCGTGATCTACCTCAACGAGACAAACGAGGTCATCGTCTCCCGTCTTTTGGAAAACCGCGGTCTGGTTTTCCGCGAACTGGCCACCGTGCCGCTGTGTGTCTATGTGCGGGAGGGACACCCCCTGGCCTCCCTGCCCCAGGTGAGCGAAGCCAGCACCCAGGGCTATCCCTATCTCTCCTTTGAGCAGGCTCCCGGCGTGTCCGAGAGCTTTTCGGAGGAGGGGCAGAACTTTTCCATGTGGAAGCCCGCCAAAAGCATCACGGTCTCCAACCGTTCCACCGCCATCAACTTCATCCGCAACACCGACGCCTTCACCACCGGCAGCGGCCTGCTGGACGAGCTGGTCTCCGGCGGCGGCATCGTCTCCCTGCCGCTGGCGGGCAAGCCCCCGGTGCGCCTGGGCTATATCATGCCGAAAAACAGCCGTCTCTCCGTCTACGCGGAGAACTTCGTGCGCGAGCTTGAGACCGCCATCGCCGACTCCATCCGCTATACCGAAAGCCTCCGCCCCGCTCCGCAGGCGGACGCCGCCCCCGGCAATTCCTGAGCCCACCGGCGGAAGCCACTCTCCACCCCGGCTTCCGCCGTTTTTTCACCTTGTTTCCCAACCCCGATTATTTTAATAGGAATATCGCGGTCCCCCGGCGAGGCTGAACGCCGGCGGTCCGCCCTCTGAAACGACGTCCCCGGCGAGGCTGAACGCCGGCGCATCGCATGTTATATATAAGGAGGTGTACCCATGGTACACAAAGACGATCAGATGACCCCCAAGCAGCGCAGCGCGGCGCTGAAGGCGGGTCAGCCGGTGGACAGAATGCCCATCGCGCTCTTCTTCGGTTCCCCCGCCCCCGGCCTGATGGGCTGGACGCGCACCAAGGCCTACGGCGATCCCGTGTCCATGTGCGAAACCCGCTGCAAAATTTATGAGACCTTCGGCTGCGACAACGTGGGCGTGGAGTACGGTCTGCACGGCATGGCCGTCACCTACGGCGCGGAGATGAGCGACGACCACTACAACCCCGCGGCCATCGTCAAGCATCCCCTGACCCTGGATCAGCTGGACCAGCTGGATCCCGAGCGTCTGGACGTCCATCACGATAAGCAGCTGAACATCTGCTATGAAGCTGCCCAGCGCATCATGGACAAGCTGGGCGACGAGGTGGGCTGCGGCATGGAGCTGACCGGGCCCCTGACCTGCGCGGCGGGTCTGGTGGGCACGGAGGTCCTTTTGAAGGCCATGCTCCGCCAGCCGGAGAAGGTGCATGAGATCATGCGCTTTGTCAACGACGTGAACATCCAGTCCGCCAGGGACTTTGTGGCCATCGGCTGCGGGCTGAGCGTGTCCGACCCCATCGCCTCCGGCACGGTGATCTCCCCCCGGCTCTTCCGCAAATTTGTGGAGCCCTACCACCAGGAGTTTGTCAAGGCCTGCCACGAGATGGGCGAAATGGATCCCTGCATCCACATCTGCGGCGACACCTCCCCCATTCTGGAGGATATGGCCGACTGCGGCTACACCACCATCTCCATCGACAACAAGGTGGATCTGGCCGACGCCAAGCGCCGCATCGGCGGCCGGGCCTTCCTGGTGGGCAACGTGGACCCGGTGAACGTCTTCTACAACGGTACCCCCCGCAAGATGAAGGCAGCCGTACGCAAATGCTTCCGCCAGTGCTGGGACTCCCCCTGCGGCTTCATGATCGCCCCGGGCTGCGGCACCGCCTACGGCACGCCCATGATGAACGCCCTCGCCTACATGGAGGAGGCGCGCCGCTGCGCCAAATACCCGGTCGACCCCGCGAATTTTGAGGAGGACGGAATCTTATGAGAACGAAGGAAGAGCTCCTGACGGAGATGGCCCGCTGCGTGCGGGATATGGAGGACGAGGAAGTCACCGAGGTGACGCAGGAATACGCCGACGCGGGCTACGATCCCCAGGAGGGGATCATGAACGGTCTGGTGGTCGGCATGAACGAGGCCGGCAAGCTCTACGAGGAGGAGGAATACTACATCCCCGAGCTGCTGATCTGTTCCGACGCCATGTACAACGGTCTGGACGTGCTGCGCCCCCTGCTGCCCCAGGACGCGGGCGGCAACGGGACCAAGGTGGTCATCGCCGTCATCCAGGGCGACACCCACGACATCGGCAAGAACCTGGTGAAGATCATGCTGGAGGCCGCCGGCTATCAGGTGGTGGACCTGGGCCGCGACGTGCCCATCGCCCGTCTGGTGGACGCCGTGCGGGAGGAGAAGCCCCAGATCCTGGCCCTCTCCACGCTGATGAGCACCTCCATGGCCCACATGGGCACCCTGATCGAGGAACTGAAAAAGGCCGGTCTGCGCGACAGCGTGAAGGTCATCGTGGGCGGCGCTCCCCTGTCCCGCGGCTTTGCCGAGAAGATCGGCGCCGACGGCTACTCCGAGAACGCCACCGAGGCCGTCAAGCTGGTGGACCGTCTGACCGGGAGACTGGAGCCGTGATGAGCATGACGCCGAAAGAGCGCCTGATGGCCGCCGCGGCCATGCAGACGCTGGACCGCCCGCCCTGCATCTGTCCGGGCGGCATGATGAACATGATGTTCAGGGACATCATGGAACAGACCGGCTGCCTCTGGCCGGAGGCCCACAGCGACCCGGAAAAGATGGCGGGTCTCGCGGCGGGGCTCTACGATGCCGGCGGCTTTGAAAACTACGGCGTGCCCTTCTGCATGACCGTGGAGGCCGAGGCCATGGGCGCCCGGGTGGAGATGGGCGATCTGCTGTGCGAGCCGCACGTGGTGGACTCGCCCCTGGACAACATCAAAGACTGGCGGACACTGACCCCCCTGACGGCGGACGCCGGGCGTGTGCCCGTGGTGCTGCAGGCCATCCGCCTGCTGAAGGCGCGGGATGACGGCGTGCCCGTCATCGGCAACATCAACGGCCCCACCTCCGTCTCCGGCGAGCTGATCGCCATGGAGAAGCTGCTGCCCGCCATGCGCAAGGACCCGGAGAGCGTGCATGGGCTGATGGGCTTTGTGGCCGATCAGCTGATCGCCTACGGGCACTTGATGCTCGAAGCCGGGGCGGACTTCATCTGCCTCTCCGAGCCCAGCGGCACCGGCGAGGTGGTGGGCCCGAAGTACTTCCGGGAATTCACCGTCCCCTATATCAACAAGGTCATGGACGCGCTGGAGACCCCTGTCAAGATGGTACACATGTGCGGCAGGCTCCAGCGGGTCTACGACCAGCTGCCGGATATCCACTCGGACGTGTTCAGCTTTGACGCGGTGGTCTCCATCCGGGACGTGCGCCAGGTACTGCCCGACCGGGCCCTGATGGGCAACGTCTCGACCCTGGCCATGCAGGACACCACCCCCGACCGGGTGCGCTCCATGGTGCACTATGTGCGCGGCCAGGGCATCAACGTGGTGGCCCCGGCCTGCGGCCTGCCCACCGTGACGCCTCTGCCGGTCATCCAGGCCATGGTGGAGGCAGCAAAGGAGCCGATGGCATGATCCGAATTTCCGTTTCCGGCTTCGGGGAGATCGAGGCCAGGGAGGGGGAGAAGCTCTATGAGCTGCTCTCCTGTCGGGGGCTCACCGAGGGCCCCTGCGGCGGCAAGGGCCGCTGCGGCAAATGCCGGGTGCGCCTGCTCACGCCCTGTCCCCCCGAGGATGAGGAATACCGCTTTTTCACAAAAGAGGAGATCGAGGCCGGCTGGCGTCTGGCCTGCCTGCACACGGCGGAGGACGGCATGGCCGTCGCCCTGCCGGAGCGGGAGGAGACGCCCGAGCCCCTGACCGCGGGGGCGGAGGCCGCCTTCACCCCGGACGCGGAGGAGGGCTTCGGCGTGGCGGTGGATATCGGCACCACCACCGTCGCCGCCTGTCTGGTGGACCGCCGCACCGGCAAACAGCTGGCCAAGGCCGCCTGTCTCAACAGCCAGCGCGCCTTCGGCCAGGACGTGATCACCCGCATCGACTACTCCAACCAGAACGCGGACGGCCTCAGGCGCATGCAGGAGGCTGTCTGCGCCGACCTGCGCACCCTGGGTGAAAAGCTCTGCCGTGACACCGGGCTGGATCCGGGCGAGATCTCCGCCTGGACCGTGGCCGCCAACAACGTCATGACCCATATCTTCACCGGCGCCGATCCCGCGGGCCTTGCCGCCTATCCCTTCACCCCGGCCTACACCGGGGCCCGGGATCTGAGCGCGGCGGAGCTGGGCCTGCCCGGGGCTGCGGGCGCCCGGGTCTGGTGCCTGCCAGCGGTGTCCGCCTATGTGGGCGGGGATATCACCGCCGGCATGCTCACCTGTGACCTGGCCGCCATGCCGGGCAACAACCTGCTGATCGATATCGGTACCAACGGCGAGATGGTGCTCAGCCGGGGCGGGACCATGTTCTCCTGCTCCTGCGCCGCCGGTCCCGCCCTGGAGGGCATGGACATCCGCTGCGGCATGCGGGCCGCGGCCGGGGCCATCGAGGACGCGCAGATCGTCTGGCGCGACGGCGTGCCCCACTGGCTCAACAGGACCATCGGCGGCGCCCCCGCCTGCGGTCTCTGCGGCAGCGGTCTGCTTGCCGCCGTGACGGAGCTGGTGGAGGCCGGGGCCATCGGGGAAAACGGCCGCCTGCAGCTGCACCCGCTCGTCACCGCGGTGGAGGGCAAGCGCCGGGTCGTGCTGGACGCGGAGAAGGACATCTATCTCTCCCAGGCGGATATCCGCCAGGTGCAGCTTGCCAAGGGTGCGATCCTCGCCGGGGTGGAGATCCTTCTGAAAGAGGCCGGGCTGAGCCCCGACCAGATGGACAAGGTGCTGGTGGCCGGCCAGTTCGGTGCGCACCTGACGCCCCACAGTCTGGTAGGCTCGGGCCTGCTGCCCGGGTCTCTGGCCGACAAGATCGCCTACGTGGGCAACACCTCGCTTGCCGGCGCGGTGGCCTGCCTGCTCTCCGGGCAGATGCGGGAGAAATCCCTGCACCAGGCCGAGAACGTCCACTACCTGGAGCTCTCCGCCTACCCCGGCTACGAAAAAGATCTCATGCGCGCCATGCGCTTTGTGCCCGCCCCTCCCAAGCGCTTCACCTGCATCGGCGACCACCGGGTCCGCCGGGTGGAGAGCGCGGACGGTGACGAGGCTGCCTGGCACTTTTCCGCCGCGACCCTCGCCGCCGAGGCCAGGAGCCAGGGCGCCGCGGGCTGGCGCATCCTGCCCTTCTGCACCACGCTGATCGCGGAGTCCCTGGGGGCCAGGCCCTTCCTGGACGCCGAGGGCGCCCGGGTGTCCGAGACGCCGTACCAGAAGGCGGATCAGCTCCCGGCCGGGCCGAACTTCGACCTGCCCCGCGTGCGGGCGATTGAGGGCGCCATGGCGCTGCTTGCGGGCGAAGATCTCATCTGGCAGCTGGACGGGCCGCTGACCGTGCTGGGTCAGCTCATCCCCATGGGCAGGCTCTTTGTGGCCCTGCGCAAGTCCGACGAGCTGCTGGGCCGCGCGGAGGACTGGATCTGCCTCTGGGCCGACTGGGCCGTGGCCCGGGGCGCGAAGGTGCTCTCCTTCGCCGACCCCATCGCCACGCTGGATCTGCTGGGGGAAAAGACCTACCGCGCCGTCTATCTGCCCGCCCTGCGTCGGCTGCTGGACCGGCTGCGCCGGGAGCACCCCGAGGCGGTGCTCTACGTCTGCGGCAAGATGACCCAGAGTCTGCTGGATTCGGACGCGGTCGTCTCCCGCACCAGGCGCTTCGACGCGGAGAATTACGGCGAAGCGCTGCGCTGCTTCTGCCGCAGTCCCGAGGATGCCATGGTCGGCCACTTCTGCGCCCACCTGCTCTCCTCGCCGGAGACCGCCCTGACGCTCTTCAACTGGAGAGCATAAGGCGATACGGAAGCCGCCGTACAGGAAAACCTGTACGGCGGCTTATCTTTTCCCTCTGGACTTTTTCTCGCCGCCGCGGTATGATGGGACCTATCTTGTGGAAGGGAGGCGTTCTCTGTGCCCAAATCCTCCGGCCAAAAGCTCAAGCTGCTCTACCTGCGCGACTTCCTGCTGCGGGAGACCGACGACAGGCACAGCGCCACCGTCCGGCAGATGATCGCCCATCTGGAGGGGCGCGGCGTCTCCGCCGAGCGCAAGAGCCTCTATGACGATCTGGCCACCCTGGGCGCCGACGGCTACGGGCTGGATCTCATCTCCGACAACGGGAACTACTCCCTCGCCAGCCGGGACTTTGAGCTGCAGGAGGTCAAGCTCCTGGTGGACATGGTGCAGTCCTCCAACTTCATCACCCGCCGCAAGACCGCCCAGCTTATCGCAAAGCTGGAGGGGCTTTGCTCCCGGCACGAGGCGCGGCTGCTCAGCCGTCAGGTCTACGTGCGCAACCGGGTCAAGGCCATGAACGAGAGCGTCTACATCAATGTGGACAAGATCTCCGAGGCGATTGCGGACGACCGCCTGCTGCGCTTTCAGTACTTTCAGTACAACACCCGCAAGCAGAAGGAGCTGCGCCACGGCGGCAGGCTCCACGAGGTCAGCCCCTTCGCGCTGATCTGGGTGGACCAGAACTACTATCTGCTGGCCTACAGCGCCGAGCACGAGAGCATGCGCCACTACCGTGTGGACCGCATGACCCGCATCACCAGCGCCGAGGGCCCCCGCCGGGGCAAGGAGGTCTTTGCCGCAACGGACATGTCCACCTATACCACCAAGGTCTTCAACATGTTCACCGGCGAGGAAAAACGCGTGCGCCTGAACTGCGACGCTTCTATCGCCGACCCCGCCATCGACCGGTTCGGGGAGGACGTGATGATGATCCCCGAGGGGGACGCCGCCTTCACCGTCACGGTGGACGTGGTGGTCTCCCCGCAGTTTTACGCCTGGCTCACCCCCTTCGGCACCCGGGTCGAAATTCTGGATCCCCCCGAGGTGCGCGAGGGCTTTCGCCGCCAGCTGAAGGCGCTGCTCACACTCTACGAATAAAGGACAGACGACCATTGGAAACCAAAGGCTTTTCTCCCGACGGCTTCATCACCGATCAGGACTGCTTCGAGGAATACGAATACCGCACCATCCCGGCCAGCGACAACGGCTGCGGCTGGATCGCCGCTTACAACATCCGCCATGCCCTGGGGCAGGACATCCCCTTTGAAGAGGTGCTCCGGGAGATGGACGGCATGCACTGCCTCCACGTCCCCGGCCCCACCACGATGAACGTGATGCGGGCCTATCTCAGAAAGTACCTGCCCGATATGCATGAGACCAGCGGGCGCAAGGCCGCGCTCCAGGCCGCGCTGAACAGCCGCATGGGCATCCTGCGCTACTCGGAAGCGGGCATCCCCCACTTCATCTCCTATGTCCGCCGGGGAGAGGTCTTCCGTTTCTTCAACGTCAACGACGGGCTGGAGGACTTTGTCTGCTCCATGGAGATGTTCTTTCAGACCCATGTGGGCGTCAGCCAGTATGTGTCTGTGTTCACATTGGAATAAACGATCTGTTCAGAACGCGCCGTTCCCTCCGGGGTACGGCGCGTGTGACTGTCAAAAAGCTATGCGACAGCAGTGAATAACAGAGCCGCAGGGGAGCTCGAGGGGAAGATTCCCCCAGCGGGGGAAATGTCAGCGAAACTGACAAAAGGGGCGAGGATCAAGGCCCGCCTCGAGTACAAATAATCCGCCGCATGAAAAAGCCTGAAAATCAGGCTTTTTCAGGTATAGCATTTTGCGTTAAGCAAAATGCTCGGCGGCTGACGCGCCGCCCTCCAAGGCGGCGCGTTCGCGTTTACAAAAAGGGGCAAAAATGGTACAATCGGCCCAAAGAACAACCACAAGAGGGTGAGACCATGAAACTTCTGCATACCTCGGACTGGCACCTGGGGATGAGCTTTCAGACCCGCAGTCTCGAGGAGGACCAGCGCTTCTTTCTCCGGGAGATCTGCCGCGTCATCGAAGAGGAGCGCGTGGACGCGCTGCTGCTGGCCGGGGATGTGTTCGACCGTTCGGTGCCCGGCGCCGGGGCCATGAAGCTCTACGACGAGGCCGTGACCGAAATCTGCGACAAACTTGGCGTTCCCATGCTGGTCATCGCCGGCAACCACGACAACGCCGCGCGGCTTTCCGCCTGCCGGAGCCTGCTGAAAAAGGCCGGGCTCCATGTCGCGGGGGAGCTGACGCGGGACGTGGAACGCGTCCCCCTCGGCGGGGCGGACGTCTGGCTGCTGCCCTGGTTTACCACCGAGAAGGCCAGGGCCGTCTTTCCCGAGCGCGCCGGGGAGATCGACTCCATGGAGAGCGCCTTCCGGGTGGTGCTGGACAGCATCCGCGCCCGCTTCACGCCGGGGCGGCGGCAGCTTCTGCTGGCCCACGCCTTCCTGGTGGACGCGGAGACCTGCCTCTCCGACCGGGCCGCCGCCGTGGGCCGGGCCGCCGCCGTGGGCCGCGGGGTCTTCCGGGGCTTTGACTATGTGGCCCTGGGCCATCTCCACGGTCCGCAGGACGTCGGGGCGCACATCCGCTACAGCGGCACCCCCATGAAATACGCCTTCGGCAGCGAGGAGAGCCAGGAAAAGAGTGTGACGCTCCTGGACACCGAGACCCTGGAGCGGAAAATCGTCCCCCTGCCCGCCCTGCATGAGCGGACCAGCGTGGAGGGGCCATATGACCGGGTGCTCTCCGCCGCGGGGCTCAGCGACGCCCAGCGCCGGGGCTATGTCCGCGTCCGGATCACCGACCGCTATGTGGGGCTTGAGGCCATGGCCTCCCTGCGGGAGACCTATCCCCTGCTGCTGGAAGCCAGCGGCCTGAGCTACGACCGCGAGGACGCGGGCGTGCGCATGACGCTGGAGGAGCTGGAGCGCGAGGCGGACGATTCAAAATCCATCTTCCGCCGCTTCTGCGAGGACTGCGCCGGGCTGAGTCCCGACGAGCATCTGCTCGCGCTGTTTTCCGAGGCGGAGGCGGACTATGAGAGGAGCGTGCAGGCATGAGACCGATACTGCTGGAGCTGCAGGCCTTTGGCCCCTTTGCCGGGGCGGAGCGGGTGGACTTTGAGACTCTGGGCCGGGACGGACCCTTCCTCATCGCCGGGGAGACCGGCGCGGGAAAAACCAGCATACTCGACGCCATGTGCTTCGCTCTCTACGGCATGAGCAGCGGCCACCATCGCGACAATCTGGAGGCCATGCGCTGCCGCCAGAGTCCCTGGGGGACGGACACCTATGTGCGCCTCACACTGGAGATTGAGGGCGAGATCTACCGCTTTGAGCGGGGCCTTGCCTGTAAGCGGCTGAAGCTGAGCGCCTTTCAGAGCCTGCTGCAGAAAAACGCGGCGGGCGTCTTCGAGCCGCTGTTTGAAAACTGCAAGGCCGCAGAGATGAGCGACAAGGCCCGGGAGCTGATCGGTCTGGATTACGAGCAGTTTCGCCAGGTGGTGATCCTGCCCCAGGGCCAGTTCGAGCGCTTCCTCACCTCCAAGGTGGAGGACAAGGAAAAGATCCTCAGCACCCTCTTCGGCATCCGCAAATGGAGCGGCATTGCCGAGAGCTTCTTCCGCATCGCCAAGGAGCGCAAGGACGCCTCCGACGCACTGAAGCAAACCATGGACGCGCTACTGCAGGCCGAGGGCTGCGACAGTCTGGACGCGCTCACGCAGAAGGCGGAAGCCTGCCGCGCCGACCTTGAAGAGACGGAGCGGCGCTTTGTCCAGTCCGATCTGCCGGGGCGCAAGCAGGTGCTGGAAGCGCAGCGGGAGCTGAAGCGCCGCTTTGAGCAGCAGCACGCGCTGGAAAAGGCCCGGGATCAGCTGCTGGCCCAACTGCAGACTGCGCAGCAAAAGGAGGCCCTGCTGCAGACTGCCGACCGCGCCGAAGCCCTGCGGGGCGAGCTGGAGACAGGCGCACGGGCTGAAAAGGAGCGCCTGCGCCGCAGCCGCATGGTACTGGATGCCGAGACGGGCGCGCACGCCGGGGCGGAGGCGCTGAAAAAGGCCGAAGCTCTGCTGTGTGAATGTCAGGCCCGGGAGGAAGAAAACCGGGAAAAGGAGGCGCTGCTGCTCCGCTGCCGTGACCAGCGCCAGGCCTATGCCAAGCTCTCCGCCCTGCGCCGGGAGGATCTCCGGCTGGGCCAGGCCCTGGAACAATCCCGCCGGACGCTGGAGCGGCTGCAGCGTGACTGCGGGGCAAAGCGCGAGGCGGGCCGCCTGGCCTACGCCGCGCTGGACCGGGCGGAGCGTGAAAGCGCCGCCGGGCGCAGGCGCTACATGGAGGATATCTACGGGCAGATCGCCGGGGAGCTGACAGAGGGCGCGCCATGCCCGGTCTGCGGCAGCGAGCAGCATCCCCGTCCGGCTGCGCGGCACGAGGCCGCTCCGAACCGGGAGGCGCTGCGGCTGCTGGAAGAGGCGGTTGAGGAAAAGAAGTCCGCCTGGGGCGCAGCCGACCGCGCCCGCGAAGAGGCCGAGCGCACCGCATCGGCCGGGAGCGAGTCCTGTCACGCGGCGGAGCGGGCAGCAGCAGCCGCGCGTCAGGCGCTGGAAGCCGCGCTCGCCTCCCGGCTCCCCGGGATTGAAGACCAGGCGGCGCTGGAGGCGCGGATTCAAGACCTGACGGCGGAGACCGCCGCTTTCCGGGAAACGCTGCGCACGCGTTCCGAGCAGGCAGAGCAGGCCCGCGCCGCGCTCTCCGCGGCTGCGGCCCGGCTGGACCAAGCGCGCCGGGAGGCAGAGAGCGCGGCCGAGACGGCCCGGACCGCCGCCCGGGAGCTGGCGGCCGCCCTGAAAAAGCAGGGCTTTGCCTCTCCCGAGGAGGCCGCCTCCGCCATGCTGGACGCGCGGGAGCGCAACCGGCTCCGCGAAGAATTGCAGGCGTTCCGCACCCGCCGGGAGGAAAACGCCCGGCAGCTTGCCGAGAGCGCCGCGGCGCTGACCGGGTTTGAGGAACCGGACGCAGAGGCGCTGCGCGCCCGGGGGCTCGCCCTGGAAGAGGAGGAGGCCCGCTATCACCGGGCCCGCGCCACCCTCTCCGGCGAGAGCCGCCGGCTGAAGGAGCGGCTGCGTCAGATCACACAGATGGACGCGCGGTTCACCCGCGACCGCGCGCAGTTGGAGAGCGACCTGGCCTTTGCCCGCGTGCTTCGCGGCGACAGCGGCGTGGGCCTGCAGCGCTATGTGCTGGGCGTGCTGTTCTCCTCGGTGATCGGGGAGGCCAACCGCATGCTGGAGAAGGTGCACGGCGGCCGCTACCGCCTCTACCGCTCCGACGCCAAGGGTGAGGGCAACAAGCGCGGTCTCGAGCTCTACATCCACGACGCCCGTGCCCCGGAGGACGAAGGGCGGAGCGTAGCCACGCTCTCCGGCGGGGAGAAGTTTCTGGTGTCCCTGGCCCTCTCCATCGGTCTGAGCGCCACGGCCCAGCGCAGCGGCATCCGCCTCGGCACTCTCTTCATCGACGAGGGCTTCGGTTCTCTCGACGAGCACTCCATCGACGACGCGCTGGACGTGCTCTCGGGCATCCAGCGCTCCAGCGGCATGGTGGGCATCATCTCCCACGTGAGCTTGCTGTACGACAACCTGGCCTCCAAGGTGGAGGTCCGCAAGACCGAAAGCGGCAGCCACATCGTCCAGAGCATCGGTTAACATCATTTGTTCTTATACCAGTTATTTGTTTTAGGTACTTTACTTATATCTCCCCCGGGATTATACTGTCTTTCGTGAGCTAAAATTTCTGCCGTTTCGGCAAAGGAGCGTTCAAGATATGAGAACAATCGGAACTGTGGTGCGCGGCGTGCGCGCCCCCATCATCCGCCAGGGCGACAACATTGCCAAGATCGCCGCCGCGTCCGTCATGGAGGCCTGGAAAGAGGCCGGCATCACCCCCTGCGACCGCGACATCGTCGCCGTGACCGAGTCCGTGGTGGCCCGCGCCCAGGGCAACTATGCCTCCGTGGCTCAGATCGCCGAGGACGTCCGCCGCAAGACCGGCGGCGGCACCGTGGGTGTGGCCTTCCCCATCCTCAGCCGCAACCGCTTTGCCATCTGCCTGCGGGGCATCGCCAAGGGCGCGAAGAAAGTGGTCCTGATGCTCTCCTATCCCTCCGACGAGGTGGGCAACCACCTGGTGGACTGGGACCGTCTGGACGAGGCAGGCATCAATCCCTACAGCGACGTGCTGACGCTCGAGCAGTTCCGCGCGGCCTTTGGCCACATCGTCCACCCCTTCACCGGCGTGGATTACATCGATTTCTATTCCGACCTGATCCGCGGCGAGGGCTGCGAGGTGGAGG
>JAEEGL014889629.1_pt1 | contig 13076 bp, 12 predicted proteins | sample 9134231 | NCBI WGS metagenome assembly JAEEGL01 (sample SAMN16246548, study PRJNA631951) | gut metagenome | biome: gut microbiome; feature: rumen; material: fiber-attached | host: Bos | place: Iran: Karaj | collected 2018-10 | reverse complement strand
TTTTCACCTACAATTAACTGAACCATTGGCATATCCTCCTGAAGTATTGTATTCTTTCATTGATTTCTCAACTTAATACCATTATAAGGTATTTGAGCCTAAAAAACAACCTCTAATTGTTGATTTCTTCTAATAATTCGATCATATTTGCATAACATTCGTCACTATTTAAACAACGCATGACGATTGATATGTAGGAATTGCCTCTGACGTCCTTACTGTGCAGAATGAGGCAGTGGCCGGCAGCATTTGTGGTACCGGTTTTTCCTCCAAGAATCGTCACGTTTTCAGGTGCCGTCACCTGTCCCTTAAAGAAACGATTTGTCGTAGAACAGCTAAACTGAACGGCTTTCCCGTTTTTGTCAAAATAGGACGTCTGATAAGAATTCATGTTGATGATCTGGTTGAAGACGTCATATTTGATGGCCTCATTAAAAATCAGGTACATGTCATATGCCGTTGTGTAGTGATTGATGTCCGTAAGTCCATGGGCATTCGTAAAATGCGTATTGGTGGCACCAAGCGTTGCCGCCTTTTCATTCATCATTTCCACAAAATGATCAATCGACCCGCCGACGTTTTCCGCAATCAGATTTGCCACGTCATTTGCCGATGCAAGAAGCAGAATGTGAAGTGCCTGAACCATCGTCATCGTATCGCCCGTCTTGATCTTCGCCGTCGCTGCACCGGATTCCGTAATCTTAATATTGTCCGTTGCCGTAAGGATCTGATCCAGGGAGCCGTTTTCCAGGGCGACAATTGCCGTCATCACCTTTGTCAGGCTGGCCGGATACATTCTTTCATGTACCTTACTTGCACAGAGCACGGTCTTATTTTTCAAGTCAAATAATGCCGCAGCGCCATAATTATTTAATTCCAAGCCGGCAATTTCAACATCCTGATTTGTGACACAAAGGTTAGAGGCAAAGGATGCCGCCTTTGTCTTTGTGATCTCGTCTCCTCCCCCTGAGGACGGTGCGAAAATACCGTCCGCCGAATACGGAATGTCATATGAAAGCTTACCGCATCCCGCGATGGAAAGGGACATGCACAAAATAAAGACTCCCATCAGAATCTTTTTTGCTTTTCTCTTACTTGTACATTTCACGCCACTCAAGATCTCCTCTGTCCAGGGACTTAATCAACAATTCCGCGGTTGCCAAATTCGTTGCCAAAGGAATGTTGTACATGTCACAGAGCTTAACAACATGATTTACGTCAGGTTCATGAGACTTCGGCGTCAGCGGATCACGCAAGAAAATGACCAGATCCATCTGATTATGTTCAATCTGTGCGCCGATCTGCTGTTCTCCGCCAAGATGTCCGGCAAGAAATTTGTGGATGGAAAGATTCGTCACTTCCTCCACAAGCTTACCGGTCGTACCGGTGGCATACAGCTCGTTTTTGCTTAAGATTCCGCGATAAGCAATGCAAAAATTTTGCATCAGTTTCTTTTTCGCGTCATGTGCGATCAGAGCAATGTTCATTGTCATACCCTCTCTTTTTGTCTTTTTGCACTATTCCTCCGCCAGTGAATCCCTGGATTGCATCCTGACGTTAATGACAAACCCCATGCCTGCGAACAGACTCATCAAGGACGTCAAGCCATAGCTTACAAACGGAAGCGGCAAACCCGTATTCGGAAGAAGGAACGTTGCAACCCCAATATTGATAAAGCTTTGAAAAGCGATCAGGACCCCCATTCCCGCCGCTATAATGGTTCCTGCCAAATCCTTAGCCTTTCTCGCAACGGATAGACATTCCAGCGATATCAGCGTCAGAAGAACGATGACAACTACGCTTCCCCGAAATCCAAATTCCTCTCCAATCACGGCAAAGATGAAATCCGTCTGGGCCTCAGAAATGAAATCACCATTTTTCACGCTGGTAAACTCATTGTTTTTGTAGCCCTTGCCCTCCACCTGGCCGGAGCCAATGGCCATGACGGAATTCAAACTCTGCATGGCTTCGGAATTCGCATATTCCTCCGGATATCTCCAAGCATTAATACGATCCAGCTGATAGCTCTGTACAAACGGAAGCTTATCCGTCATAACAAGATATATGACTACCAGAAAGGCAGGAACCAGTACCCCGAGGATTCCAAAAACAATTCGGTACTGCAATCCGGCTGCAAACATAATCATGCAAAATACGACAATTAGCAAAATACTGGTAGACAAATCCGGCTGAATAATAATCAATGACCATGGAATCACGATCAAGACCACGCAGGCAGCAATCACTTTAAAAGTGTTCAACTTCTCCCTATATTTCATAATAAACTGTGCGAAGAATAAAATCAACAAAATTTTGGAAGTTTCAGAAGGTTGAAAGCGCAAAGATCCAATCTCAAACCATCTCTGTGCGCCATGAGAATCATCTCCCAAAAAATACACCGCAAGAAGCAGTCCAAGATTCGCGATATACATCAGCCAATTCATTTTTAGTAAAAAAGAATAATTAAAAAACGAGATGACAATCATGGCAACGCCTCCGGCAATCACTCCAGCCATTTGCTTGGTCTGAAGTGATTCCTGGGCGCTGCCAATGGCAAAAATTCCAATGACTGCAATAGTCAATGTCAAAATCACCAACTTTAAGTCATATTTTCTTAGATTGATTCCATCAAACATGTTCTCATCCTATCACGGAAATCTTCTCTCCTGCTTTTGCAAATCCAATATGGGAACGTTGGCATATAAAACAGGGGCCTTACTGCTCCTCGAGTTCCCTTTTTTCGCGGTAATTTGGACTTCCATGTTTTCCGTATCTATTTTTACGTATTTTGATATCACTTTTGTAATGTCTCTTTTAATCAGCTCCACTATTTCCGGGGAACAATTGACCCGATCCGTGATCAGAAGAATTTTCAGGCGATCCTTCGCCACCTGGCAGGAGCTTTTGCGTCGAAAGAAAAACCAAGTCATTTCTGTCGCCTCCTATGCCTTATGAAAAATCCCCGTCACTCGGGAAAAGAAAGAGATGCTCTTCTCAAAATTCAGGAAGGGAACCTCCTGTCCCTCTAATCTTGCGACAACGTTCGAATAAGCAATTCCCGCAGGAGAGCTGCCTCCTACCATGGGTTCGCCCTGATTCGTTGCCACGACAACACTCTCGTCATCCGGAATGATGCCAAGCAGCGGTATCCCAAGAATATCCACTACGTCATCAGAGCTCATCATGTCCCCTCTCTTCACCATTTCGGGACGTAACCTGTTAATGATCAAATCCATCTGCGAAAAACCGTTCATCTCAAGAAGTCCAATGATGCGGTCCGCGTCACGAATGGCAGAAACCTCGGGCGTAGTCACAACGATGGCACGCTGTGCTCCGGCGATGGCATTTTGAAAGCCCTGTTCAATACCGGCAGGACAATCCAAAATGACATAATCAAACTGATCCTTCAGATGTTCAATAACCTTGACCATCTGTCCTGGGGAAACGGCCGTTTTATCCCTTGTCTGAGCCGATGGCATTAAGTAAAGCCCGGGGTGGCGCTTGTCACGAATGAGTGCCTGCTTCATGCGGCAATTCCCTTCGATGACGTCCACCAGATGATAGACGATGCGATTCTCCAATCCCATCACCACGTCCAAATTTCGAAGGCCTATGTCCGTGTCGATCAGACAAACCTTCTTTCCCAGCTTAGCAAGACCCGTTCCAATGTTTGCGGTCGTAGTGGTCTTTCCCACGCCGCCTTTCCCTGAAGTGACGACAATGACGTTGTTTTCCATAGATAGCCTCCGTTCCATTTTTGTCATGTAATGTCGTCATCTCCCGAGGGATTTCCTTAAAAATCCTTCAGGTGCTCTTTTGTAAGCACTTCCGTGATCACGGAATCACCAAGTACCTTTGCCGCCATGGCTTCTTCCTTCTTTTTCTTGCCCCATTTGGATTTTTTCATTGGTTCATATTTGAAATCGCCGATGGCTAATGCCTGCGGCGCCATTTCCAAGGCAGCAACAATCGCCTTTTTATCACCCGTGCTACCCGCATGGGCATTTCCATATAAGGTTCCAAGAATCAATATATTCTTTTCCGAAGAAATGGAACATCCCGCCTCCACGTCGCCAAAGATGACAATGCTGTTCGGCGTATCCAATTCCTCCCCGTCCTTAAGCGATCCATGAAAGACCTGAATCTCATGCTCCAAATCCAGCTCGATCATCTTTCGAAATTCAACAAGACTTAAGGCCCTCACAAAGGTTTTCTCTCGTTCCTCGTCCTTTTCGACAATGCAAAGTATTTTTAAGTCACAGTGCGCCTGAATGGTATCCATTACCTTAAGCTCTTCCTCCTCAGAAAGCTTTCTTCCTGAAAAAGACAGCGCCACGGTCTCCCTGCCAAAGAAGCTTCTCGCCTCCTCAAATTTACCAGAAATTTCCGTTAGCAATTCTTCAAAAGCGAGTTGGTCATCCATCTGAAGGATCAGACCCTTTGAGAAGCTTTTGATCCGCACTTTATCCTTCATTGCATCCATCCTTTCCGTGATTACCATTCATTCGTAATACCAGCATCCGGCGTATTCGCCGTACCGGTAATGATGTCATCCTCTTCTGCGAGTCCATAATAGTACTTTACGATATCCCTGGTCACCTGCGCCGCGTAATCGGAAGAATATCCAAAGGGAATTCTTGTCGCAATGGCAATTTCAGGATTTTGATACGGTGCATAGCAAACAAAGAGTGCGTGGCTTGGGCGAGTCGACGTCTGCTGCGCCGTACCCGTTTTTCCTGCCACCTCAACGGCAAGATCATTAAAATACTTTTTATTTTGAACCACCATTCTCATTCCTTTATGTAAGGAATCCCAATAGTTTTTAGGCATGTCAATGGTATTTCTGACCTCGGGTTCAAATTTTTTCAAAAGATTCCCCTGCTGATCCGCAACATGGTCTAAGAGCGTTAACTGATAAACCGTACCTGAATTTGCAATGGCGGAGACATATCTTGCAAGTCCAACGGAAGTAAAGCTGTTGCTGCCCTGTCCGATGGCTGAACGCACGGGATCATTATCCGACACCTGCGGAGCACTTTCCGTTATCTCAATACCAGATTTCTCCGTCAAGCCATAAAAATCAGCATATTGATATAATGCCTTTAAGCCTTCTTCCTCGTTAAACATATTATCCTTAAAGGAAAGGCGATATCCCACGTCATAAAAGAAGTAGTTGCAGGAATCCCGGATGGCCGTTGTCACGTTCTCACCGCCATGTCCCCAACGCTGCCAACATTTGGGCGACGGCAGAATATTCGTATAGGTTCCGGTACAATTGACGGTCGAGCTTAGACTGATTACGCCCTCCATAAGGCCTGCGGAGGCCGTAAGCATTTTAAATGTGGAACCAGGTGCCGCCTTATACTGCGTAGCATAATTGTTCCATGGATACGACTTGTCCGCATTGAGCTTTGCAAAATACTCTGCATCAATGGAATTGGCCAGCTTATTATTATCATACCCGGGATAGGAAACCAATGCCAAAACCTGTCCGGAGTTGACGTCCGTAATGACTACGGAGCCATTACAGGGATCCAGCGCAAGCTGCGCAGGCGTAATGTCGATATTTTTAATGCGATTCATGATAAACTGATATGCCGTCAGCTTTCCCTTATAAAGCGCATCCTCTTCAGAGAGCGGCACGTCAATCTTTCTTTGCTCACACAAAATCATGCAAATCTGCTTGCCGGTAATTTTGTCATTCAAAAGCATGTACTTGTAAAATCGCTTTTGAAATTCCGTATTTTTCTCAATGGCATCAATGATATAGTCTACCAGCTTTTCAAAAACCTCAGTCGAATCGGAGTATTCCGCCGTCAGGTTCAGTTTGCTTCCGTCAATCCAATTCTGCGTAATTAGATAGGTCAGGTATTCGTTCAGGCTAATCGTTTCTTCCGTAGTCCAAGCCTGTTGAATTTTATCCTTATCATTGATCAGGTCAGTGAGAATAATGCCATTTTTGATGAGCAAATTGACTATGTTGCTCTCATAAACCTGATATTCCTTGGACAGCCTGCTGTAAATTGTCTTCTTTTCAAAGAATTCAGACCTTAGCTTTGCATAGGTCTCCTCTTTATATTCCAGCCAGGCCTGATAGACAGCCTTCTCCGTATCACCCGCCTTGGACTTTACAAAATGGTTCACGTCGATGACACTATTATTGATCAGTGCAAAATACACGTCATAGATCGGTATCACAATATCAGAGCTGGAAGAATTTTCCCTTGCAAAATACTCCTTTTGATTTACGATTTTGCTCGCCACAAGACCCGCCAAATGCTGTTCAAGAACGCCATAGACAGCCTCCGTCAGATTCTTGTCAATGGTAAGATAAACATCTTCCCCTGAGCTTGCCTCCCTGCGGTCCGTGATCGAAATCACCTTACCCATATGATCAACGACAACCGTTTCATAGCCCTTACTGCCCTGAAGAGTCGTCTCCATGTAGCTCTCAATGCCCATCTTTCCAACAACGTCACTGATTCCATAAAGCCTATCGCCCTTTCCTTCTTCCACAAGCTTAGCATTCAAATCAGTCATCTCGTCGGAAGAGATCTTCCCGGTATAGCCAAGCACGTGTGCAAAGTAAACACTGTCCACGTATCGTCTGACAGTATCCTCTTCAATCGTGACGCCTGGCAATTCCGAGGAATTTTCCATCAATGCCGCCACTGTCTCCTGTGAAACGTTGGTTGCAACGGTGGTACCCAAATACTTGCGAAACGAAGTCAGGCTCATGTTATACCGTATGTTAACGAGCTTTAGCCACTCATCATTGGTATATCCTTTGCCTGGAATAAAATCGCTCTTTTTATCATTGGGAATCTCATAATCACCGATGGCAAAGGTCTTTTTCCTGCTTAGAAAATTCATGACGTCGATAGGTTCGGAGGATCGTTCCTCCGCCGTCAACTGATCAATATAAGTTCTTCCATAGACGTCCGCAAGAAATCTAAGCTTTGCATTTCCCGTTACGGAATACTCAAATTCTCCGTCTTCACCTACGACAATCTTGAAATCGGATACCACGTGATCTCCATGCTTTTCCACCATCTTTACCAAGCGATAAATCACTTGATTCATATTTTGATTCTTCATGGATCCGGATTCAAACACGTCCTCCATTTTCACGGAATAGGCGAGCTCATTATAGGCCAATAAATTTCCGTTGCGGTCATAAATGTTTCCCCTTGCGGAAGCTATGTCGCGGGTTTTCTGCGTCATTAAGATAAACTTCTCCAAGTATTCTTCCCCGTGAACCACCTGTAGCTGAAAGCAACGATGAATCAAAATGGCACAAAGGCCAAGAACTACCACCATCAAAAACGTGGATCTGCTCGTTATGAAATTAATTATTCTTCTGCGAATCAGATCTAACAAGCTTAATACTCCCTCTTTCTCTCCCACGCCCGAATAGCTTCATTGATCTTAAGAATCAATGGATAAAGTGCCAATGTCGCCACCAAGGTGATAACCATTTCGGGAAAAATCACGTGCAGGAAATAATACGGAAATTCCAGTTTTCCCCAAAGCAGGAACAAAAAGACATAGGACAAGAGTCCGTTCGTCAAATCACTGACCGTAATCAGTGCCAGTGGCAGCTTAATGTCCTCAGGATAAAACACTTGTGAAAACTTTCCGTTGAGAAAACCGATATAGACGAAAAGCAACGCGTGAAAGCCAACAATACCGCCAAAAAATATGTCATACAGCAAACCACAGATGAATCCCACGATCATTCCTGCGTTTTCGCCCTTCATAAACCCCTTGGAAGCCGTAATAATGATCAAAAGGTTCGGAAAGACGTGAAGCGGCAACGCGGCGGGAAAAACGGCGGTCTGCAATAAATAAATAAGCAGAATCAGAATTCCGGTCGACAGAATGCTCAACATTTCCTTATTTCTCCTCTATAGTCTGCTTTTGATCCGTTATGACCAGCACCTCAGATAAATGTTCAAAATCCACTGCCGGAATCAAGGACCCGGATTTCGTCAGATTATTATTGTCATTGGAAACCGTCAGAACATACCCAATCAAAATTCCAGGCAAAAACTTATCGCTGATGTCCGAGGTGACAATCTTATCCCCCGCCTGTACGGCTCCCTTAGAATCCACAAGCTTGGAAAAGTAAATCACGCCTTCATTCATGCCCTTAAGGCTTCCTGATACTATCAGATTGTCTTCCGTCGCAAGCGTCATGCCACTGACGTTTGCATTATCGGAAATAATGGCAGTCACCCTCGCCCAATTCGGCCCGACGCTGCTGATTCTTCCGACAAGGCCTCCTCCGGCGATGACGTTCATGTCCTCCTGAAGGCCCTGCTCCGTCCCCTTATCAATGATAAAGGCCGAATACCAGTTGCCAGAATCCCTGGAGATGATTCTGGCACCCACCTTGTGATATTCCTCATACTGCTCATCCAGTTCAAATAACTGACGAAGCTTATTCAGTTCATATTTGTCCTGCTGCAGCAAGGTGTTTTCCTCCGTCAGGAGGGCAACCTGCTCCTTAAGGCTCTGATTTTCCTCCAGCAGGGTCTTTATTTGGGCAAGCTGATCCTTCCTGCCGGAAAGCCAGCTTCCCGCTTCTCCGATGCCCTTTTCAAAGGGGATCAGCACATAACCGACAATGCTTCCCAGCGGCTTATCCAAAAGATCCGTCGCAAAGGTAAACAGCATCAATACGGTACATAAAATTGTTAAAATAAAGAGGAGATATTTACTCGGCAGAGTAAATTTCTCCCCCTTCCGTTTTACAATTGGGCTCATCTACTCATCCCTTCGATTGCATATGCTACCGTTTTGTAATTGTCTTCCCTGATGATCTTTGCCAGTCCCAGCGCAACACTTGCAACAGGCTCTTCTGCCTGATTTACCTTTAGGCCCGTGCCGCTTCCTAGTCTTTCTGCGAGATGATTTACCTGCGAAGCTCCGCCCGACAGATAAATGCCTTTTCGGAAGATGTCAGCCGCAAGCTCTGGCGGCGTTCTTTCAAGAATGACCTTAACATTGTCAACGATAGTATTAAAGTGTTCCTCCAAGGAATCCACGACAAGCTTCGTTGGGATGGTACGCTCTACGGGAAGTCCCGTGACAATGTCACGTCCGTAGACAACCGCTCCCTCTTCCTTTTCCTCTAAATTTTTCAGATTGATTTTGATATTCTCGGCTGTTTTTCCACCGATGATTAAGGAAAACTCCTTGCGAACGGCAGCTCTGATGGACTCATCAAACTTTGCGCCTCCGACCTTGATCAAACGGCTAAGGACAATGCCTCCTAAAGACAAAATGGAAATCTCCGTCGTCTCATATCCAACGTTTACGATAATCACGCCCTGAGAATTCTTCACGTCCACGTCCTGTCCGAGGGCATCTGCAACTGCCTTCTCCACGACCATGATCTTCTTCGCCTTGACGCCGGCATCCTTAACCAGATCATAAAAAGCCCTCTTTTCAACCTCCGTAACGTCCGTCGGCACGGCAACGTAAAAGTCTGCCGGTTTTACATACCCCTTCTGCAAATCACCGATAAAATATTTTACCAGCGTCTCCATGTTTTTAATGTCTGCAATGACACCATTTGACAGCGGATAAGAAATCTGTATGTTACTCGGTGCTTTTTCATACATTTCAAACGCAGAATTACCATATGCAAACAGCGTATTTTTATTTTCGACGGCAATCATGTTTTTTTCAATGACTACCTTGTCCTCATTTCGGTCATAAATTTTTATGTTATTCGTCCCAAGATCAATTCCAAATGCGTTGAAAGCCAATGTTCCTTAAGCTCCTTTCTAAAAATCTTCGCAATAAAGCTCTATGTAATACCAGTTACGTAACACTAAGTCCAAGCTTACCATTTTCACGAAAGCTATAATAAACGTTGTCTCCAATAATGACGTGATCCAGCAGCGGAATTCCTAGTTCCATGCCCATTCTCGCAATTCTGGCCGTAATTTCCAGGTCAATGCTTCCCGGGCTCGGATCACCACTGGGATGATTATGGAGTAAAATAATATTGACGGCCTCCGCCTTCAGAGCCGTAAGAAAAATATCTCTTGGGCTGGTAACGGAAATGTTTACGCTTCCCTCAGAAAGCTTCCGTTCCTCTAAAATCAGACCCTTCGTATCAAGGCAAAGCAAATAGACACATTCCGTCTTGCGGTGTCGAAGCTTTTCCATGTAATACCTTGCAATGGTTTCAGGCTCCTTGACGTTTAAGCCATTTTTTGCAACTGCTCTCGAGATTCTGATTGCAAGCTCCGTGATGCTCTTTAGCTTGACTGCCTTGACCTCGCCAATCCCCTTGACCCGTTCCAATTCCTCCAGGCTCAAGTCATGCAGTCCCAAAAGGCCCGTCCTCGGATATTTCCCCAGGGCAAGGACTTCCTTTGCCAGCTCCAATGCAGGCTTTTCCCTCGTCCCAGTGCGCAAAATAATTGCAAGGAGCTCTCCCTCCGTCAGATTCTCCGGTCCAAACCGCAGAAACTTTTCGTAAGGCATTTCCTGCTGCGCCACTTGATTCTGTTTTTGTTTCATTCGACCCCTTTCCCCTTCTGACCCCTTGGGCTGAATCGAACAAAACCCCACGTTCAATCATTTCATGCTTCCAATGTTCCCACACTTCTATATGGTATCACAAATTAAAACAGAAGTATACAAATTTTATCTTCTTTTTTTCGCGAAAGTTCGACGTTTGCTTTTTTGTCTATATTACAACCAATCCTTTTGCCTTAAGGCTCTGTAAGGATCGCAAAATGCCATATTTCGCGTGCGGCCAGGTAAGTCCGCCCTGAAAATATACGGCATATGGCTCCTTGATGGGGCCATCTGCGGAAAGCTCAATGGATGATCCGGAAACAAAGGCTCCCGCCGCCATAATAACCTTGGCATCATACCCAGGCATGTCCCATGGTTCGGGCGTTACGTGACTGTCTACGGGTGCAGCTGCCTGAATGCCCTCGCAGAAGGCAATGACACCCTCTGGCTTTCCAAAGGTGACGGCCTGAATAATGTCATGTCTGCTCTCCGTGCCATTGGGAATCACGGGGAATCCAAGTCTCTCATAGATATTAGCGGCAAAAATAGCCGCCTTCAGGGCAGATGCCGTCACGGTCGGTGCCAGGAAAAAGCCTTGATAGAACTGAGGCAAAATTCCCAGGGAGGCGCCAACCTCCTTCCCAAGACCAGGGCTGGTCAAGCGATACGCTGCATTTTCAACGCATTCCTTCCTTCCGGCGATATATCCGCCGATGGGTGCCAAGCCGCCGCCTGGATTCTTAATTAAAGATCCTACGATCATGTCTGCTCCAACGTCAGAGGGTTCCTTTGTTTCCACAAACTCACCATAGCAATTATCTACCATGCAAATGACATCCGGCTTAATCGATTTAACGAAGGAAATGAGTTGTCCAATTCGGTCAACCGACAACGTAGGCCTTGTCTGATAGCCCTTTGAGCGCTGAATGGTAACCAATCTTGTCTTTTCATTGATTGCCTTTCGAATGTTTTCATAGTCAAACGCTCCATCTGGAAGTAAATCCACTTGACGATAGCTAACGCCATATTCTGCAAGGCTTCCCTTCGAAGGGCGAATGCCTATCACTTCCTCCAGCGTATCGTATGGTTTTCCTACCGGTGAGAGTAATTCATCCCCAGGCCTAAGATTGCTCATGAGTGCCAGCGCCAGCGCATGTGTACCACAGGTGATCTGCGGGCGAACCAGCGCATCCTCCGTGTGAAAGGTGTCCGCATATACTGCTTCTAGCGTATCCCTTCCCAAGTCATTATAGCCATAGCCCGTTGTCCCTAACAGGCAGGCCTCACTGACCGTATTTTTCTGCATTGCGCCAAGCACCTTTAGCTGATTGATCTCGGCCACCTGATCAATTTCATCAAATCGTGGTTTTAATTCCGTAAGGATTTTTGTGCCAAAATCATAAACCTCTCCTGAAATTCCCATGGACATAAATGCGTCCTTTGTCGTCAACATACTTTTCCTCAACTTTCTAAGGATTCTTGTAATTCTCGGGATCGGACCTAGAGTGTCTTTCCGGTAACCTTTTGACCCGGAAAGGCACTCTAGGCCCTCCCCGAGGGGTATGGAATCCTTTTGTATCTATTCTTTTTCTCATCAACAAATATGCAGATTTTTTAGCGTGATAAGCATCGCGTTTCGTAATTTGGCGTCATCATAGTCGTAGTCGTTTTTGTTAAGCCAAATGGCGTCTTGCTCGCGGCGGAACCAGGTAAGCTGGCGCTTTGCAAAATGACGGGTACTGAGCTTGATTTGGGCAATGGCTTCGTCCAAAGTACACTCACCAGAAAGATAATCCAAAATCTCTTTATAACCAAGGCCTTGCATGGATGTCATGTTTCTGGTACAGCCTAGTTCCTTAAGGTGTTTTACCTCATCTACAAGGCCTGCCTTGATCATTTCATCCACGCGCTCCTCAATTCTCGCATAGAGTCTCTCTCGAAGGTCATTTAGCACAAAATAAGCACTGTTATAAGCACGGTTCCTCTGACGCTCCGTCTCATTATGCGCCGAAATCGGCGAGCCCGTTAAATGATAATATTCCAAGGCCCGAATCGTGCGTTTGACGTTGTTTGCATGGATGGCCTCTGCAGAAGCCGGATCTACAGCCTTTAACATGTCATGCAAGGCCTTTGGCCCCTCCGTCCTCGCCTTTTCCTCCAAAAGTCTGCGATACTCCGCATCCTCCTCATTTTCCGTGAATTGAATGTCACGAAGCAGTGCCTGAACATAGAATCCAGTTCCTCCGACCACAATGGGAATGTGTCCTCTCTCATAGATTCCCTGCAGTGCTTCCTTGCAGAGAGTCTGAAAGATCACGACGTTGAATTCCTCCCAAGGCTTCAACACGTTGATTAAATGATGCCTCACGCCCTGCATTTCCTCCGGCATAATCTTCGCCGATCCAATGTCCATGTACTCATATACCTGCATGGAATCCGCCGAAATGATTTCCCCATCAATTGCCTTCGCCAGTTCAATGGAAAGCTTCGTTTTTCCAACACCTGTCGGGCCTGAAAGAACAACCATGGGAGGCAAA
>JAEEGL013638239.1_pt1 | contig 13076 bp, 10 predicted proteins | sample 9134231 | NCBI WGS metagenome assembly JAEEGL01 (sample SAMN16246548, study PRJNA631951) | gut metagenome | biome: gut microbiome; feature: rumen; material: fiber-attached | host: Bos | place: Iran: Karaj | collected 2018-10 | reverse complement strand
GAGTGATTAGCCGACGTGTCATGCTGAACTTGTTTCAGCATCTACTAATGAGATTCCGAAACAAGTTCGGAATGACGTAATACTATGAACACAAAAACATTACAAGAAATTGACTACTTTAGAATCCGCGATGAAATTGCAGGTTACTGCGTTTCGTCCGAAGGCCGCGAAAAAATAATGCAGCGCGAGCCTCTGAGAAAAACTCAGGAAATTGAAAATCTAAAAAATCTTAGCCGTGAATGGAGCGGCTACTTCTCGGCCGGAAGAACAAATCCTCTTTCTTCCTGGGAGCCTGTAGGGCCGCTGCTTGCAATCATAAGGGCAAGAGGCGCTTCTCTGACACTTGAACAGGTTCATTATCTTGGACAATTTATAACAAGCATTAACTCTGTACGTAAGGCAATTCAGCTTCATGCTCAGGAGCTTTCTTTGAAACTGCTTGCGGAAGAGATTGCTAAGCTGCCTGATATTTCAGATATGGAAAAAAAGGTTTTCCGTATTATTACTCCTGATGGTGAGATGCGTGAACTGCCCGAAATCGTCGCAATCAGAAAACAGATTGCAAGCCTTAATGCAAAAATCAGAACCGTTATGCAGGGCTTTACCTCAGACCAGAAATTGAGTGATGTCCTCCAGTCTAATGTCCCGGTTCTGCGTAATGGCCGTCAGGTACTTGCCGTAAAAGCCAGCCTTCAAAACAGGATTCCCGGCATTGTACATGAGGTGAGCCAGACTGCGCAGACTGTTTATGTTGAACCGGAAGAAGCAGTGCTTTGCAGTAACGAGCTGATTCAGAAAGAGTTCGAGCTTCAGGCAATCATTAAAAAGATTTTACTTGAACTTACAGAAAGTCTTCAGCCTTCAATTCCCGCAATAAAAGAAGCACTGCCGGTTATGACTCTGCTGGATGGAACTCAGGCCGCTGCCCGCTGGGGACATTCCTGTGACTGTACTTATGCACTGGCTGCAAATCAGGAACCGCCGCTTCTGCTTAAAGCCAGACATCCTTTGCTTGGAGAAAAAGCGGTGCCTATTGATATCAGATTTATGGAAGGCAAGAGGGTGCTCATAATTACCGGTCCTAATACCGGCGGTAAAACAGTTTCGCTTAAAACCTTTGCCCTGCTTGCTATGCTGAATCAGTCGGGTTTTCCGATTCCCGCTGGTGAAGGAACAAGGCTGCCGGTATTCAGTAATGTCTTCGCAGATATCGGCGATGACCAGTCTCTCGACCAGAGTCTTTCTACCTTCAGCGGACATATGAAAAATATCGCCCAGGCTGTAAATGCCGCAAAGTCCGACACTCTTATTCTTCTTGATGAACTTGGAAGCGGTACCGACCCTCAGGAAGGAACCGCAATCTCTATGGCAGTTCTCGACGAACTTATAAAAAAACAGTCTTTTGTACTAGTAACTACACATCAGGGAATTTTGAAAAATTACGGCTATACAAATCCCTGCTGTATAAATGCCTCGGTTGAATTTAATCAGGATACCCTGTCGCCGTCTTATCATCTTTTGATGGGAGTTCCGGGAGAAAGTCATGCTCTTGATATTGCTCAGAAGTCTGGCCTTCCTGCGGGAATATGTAAGGCAGCGCGCACTTATATTGCAACAGAGCAGGCTGATGTTTCGGCCCTAATCAGAGGTTTGAATCGTAAGCATGTCGAACTGAATAAAGTTCAGAAGGAAGCGGAAAGACTTTCTGCCGAAGCAGAAGAAAAACTCACAAAATTGAAAGCCCGCGAGCTGGAACTCCGCCGCCGCGAATCAGACCTGAAAAAAGGAAAGCAGCAGGAACTCAATGACTTCCTGATTCACAGCCGCCGCCAGCTTGAAAATCTTGTACGTACTCTCAAGGAAGGCGAGATTACCCGTGAAAAGACTCTCAGTGTAAAGCAGTATATCGCCGGTCTTACTGAGGATACAATGCGTCTTGACGCTAAGGTTGAAGCCGAAGAAGAAAAGCTTGCCCGCGATGAACTTAAGTTTGAAGCAGAGAAAGCAAAGACGGCAGGTAAACATCTGACCGGCAGCAACAAAAAAACAAAGAAAAAGATGAGCAATGCCGAGGCACTGAAGTATGCCACCGCAAATGAATTGCCGTCTAAATCGCCGGAAGTCCAGAAACTTTCTTTCCAGCCAGGTGCTTCGGTTGTAGCGGGAAACGGCAGTTCCGGTATTCTTCTCGAGGAAACAAAGAAAGGCCTGTGGCAGGTTCAGTTTGGCAGCATCAAGATGGCCATGAAAGAAAAGGATCTTAAGCTTGTACCTAAAAAGAAGGGCGAAGACAGCGAGGTTTTGCGGCCGGATATTTCTATTGAGCTTGCAGATTCTTCTGTGGGCGGAAGTTCGGAACGCCCTGTCTTTGAACTGCGCCTTCTTGGTATGCGGGTTGATGAAGCGATGAAGGCCCTTGAGCGTCAGCTTGATTTGTGCGTGCTTCATAACTTTCCGTCTTTCAGTGTAATTCACGGAAAGGGAGACGGTATCTTAATGCAGGCCGTTTCTGATTATCTATCCCATTGTCCTGTAGTGGCAGAGTTTACAAAGGCTCCCGCCGAAGACGGTGGTGCCGGAAAGACCTACGTTACGTTGAAATAAAGCGATGAATACGGTGGTTGAGCCTGTCGAAACCACTGATTTGGAGATTTATTATGGAATGGTTTGAATCGGAAAATTTCTGGATACAATTCGCACCGATTATGTTTGACGATGCCCGCTGGGCAGAAGCCCCGGCCGTAGCTCAATATGTAATGGACCTTGCCGGACTTAAGCCTGGTGCAAAGGTTCTGGATGCGGGCTGCGGACTTGGCCGTATTTCTGTGGAGCTTGCGGCTCTGGGACTTGATGTTACCGGAGTAGACATAATTCAGAGCGAACTCGATGCGGCCAGAGAATCAGCCGAGGCAGAAGGAGTTCCTCTAACACTTGTAAATCACGACCTGCGCACCTTCCAGGCCCTTGGTCAGTTTGACTGCGTTGTAAACCTTTATACATCTTTTGGTTATTGCGACACAATCGAAGAAGATATGCAGATTCTTAAAAATATTGCTGACTCTGTAAAGCCGGGCGGAACCTTAATTCTGGAATGTACAAGCCGAGAAACTGCCGTTCTTTACTGGACTCCAGGAGAGGAATTTGAGCGTGCCGGTTATAGGGTTGTAACTCATTTTGAAGTAGTGGGCGCCTGGGAGGGACTTCGTTCCCAGTGGACTCTTTATCCGCTTGAGGGTGGGGACGATGCGATTCCTGTCGTTGACCACGTTTTTGTTCAGCGACTTTACCCGGCAAGTTTTTTAAGAGACAAGTTAATTGAATTTGGTTTTTCTAAAGCGGATGTTTTCGGGGATTTTGATAAATCACCTTATAATGAAAAAGCCCGCACCATGGTGATTATCGGGCGTCGTTAAATACTACTCTGTTTTTGCCGGTGCACTTTGCGGTATAAAGATTCTTATCAACTGCCTGAAGTAAGGCTTCATAATCCATATCTGCGGTACAGGTATAAAGACCGGCACTTACAGTAATGCATCTGTCATCAGTAACACGGATATTTGTTCTAGTGTATTCAAGAATTTCTTCAACTATTGCGAGTGCCGCTTCTTTTTCTTTTTTAGGAATCAGAAGAAGGAATTCCTCACCACCGTAACGGCAGACCGTACATCCATTCTTCTCGCTGATTGAAAGAAGAACATTTGCAAAGGCTTTAAGAATTTTATCTCCAAAGGGATGGCCGAATTTGTCATTCACATATTTGAAATCATCAATATCAAACATTGCTACGTGAAGCTTCCCTGTATCGCCCAGTGTCAGAATTGCGAGCTTGAGAAAGTTATTAAAATAGCGGCGGTTGAAAAGAGAGGTCAGTTCATCTGTGTTTGCCTGTTTTTCATAAAGATTAGAAAGCTGCTTAATTTTCTGACGGTCAAAAAAGTTTTGTTTTGATACGATGTATGAAAAGAAAAACAGAACAATACTCGCAATCAGAAGACTACATATCTGATCAATAAATGCACTTGTTGGTGACATCGGTATTGTAATTTCCGGTTTGATGTGCTGGATATAAAACATTGCCGGATATTCAATCAGGATAAAGATAAAAACACAGATTCTTCTTTTTCCCCTCAGGGCGAGTGCAGTGCAGACCGGAACCAGCAGGAAGTAATAAGGCATTCCGCCTTTGGCACCGTCATTTGCAAAGAACATCAGCGGAAAAAGGATCAGTGCAGAAATTGAGATAGCAATAAAAGCAAAGAGATTTGTCTTTTTTGTGTTGAAGCCCCAGATGGTAATTCCTATGAGAATAAAGAAAGAAATAAGAGGAAGAAGCCATGCAATAGTTGTAAGTCCGATCAGTGCCGATTCGACAAAACCAATCAGTTCACCACCCATTGCGCATAAAACCATGGCAAAGGTAATTCTCTTCTCCAGTGAGACACGCTCGGAAAATAATCCCGAATGAACATAACGTAGGAATGGTCCTATTTTACCCATCATAAATAGTATAAACTCTCTCCAATCAGTAAGCAAGAAAATTGTTTATTTCCTGCAGCGCTCCAGGGCATCGGTAATATTATCAAAAATATTCTCCCGGCCAAGTTTATCTGCCATTCCGGTTTTTTCAAGCAGTAAATAAGGCTGTGTATGAATACCACTGATTACGATTGTAATGCCTTTGCGGTCACAGGCAGCCTTACACTGTTCAAGAGCCTTGATTCCACCAGCGTCCAGATAAATTGTATTTCTCATACGGAGAACAAGGTACTTGCAGTCTGACTGGGCGCGCTCTGTCGCAAGCTCAAATTTGCGGACAGTTCCAAAGAATAAAGGTCCTTCAATTTCGTAAACAAAGGTATTTGCCGGAATATCAAGATTTTCTGCAGGCTGATCCTTTTTGATACCGCCTGTAAGGATTTCTCTTTCATTCTGAACTTCAGAAAGGTCAATCATCTTCTTGATGAAGAAGAAGGCCGCAAAACCAAGTCCAACCTCAATTGCAACTGTAAGGTCTACAAATACTGTGATAAGGAAGGTTACTGCAAATACACAGATATCAGATTTCTGTCCGTGTAGGAGTGAGCGGATAGCTGGGAAGCCGGCCATGTTCCAGGCAACATTAATAAGAACTGCGGCTAGGGCTGCCATCGGGATGTAAGCGGCATACTTTCCGGCAAAGAGAAGAATTATCAGAAGTGTAAGCGCGTGAATAATTCCGGCAATCGGAGTTTTACCGCCGTTTTTGATATTTGTAGCTGTACGGGCAATTGCACCTGTTGCAGGAATTCCTCCAAAGAGAGGACTTGCAATATTTGCGATACCCTGGGCAATAAGTTCTGTATTTGAATCGTGCTTTGTACCAATCATACCGTCCGCAACAACTGCGGAAAGAAGTGACTCAATTGCGGCAAGAACAGCGATAGAAATTGCAGTCGGGAAAAGAGTTGTGATTGTCTTAATACTGAGCGCCGGCAACTGTGGCATAGGCAGTGTATTTGGAATCACAAAGTGCTGGGAACCGTTTGCAAACTTTCCGATTGTGTCTGTGCGAAGCCCGCAGGTTTTTTCAAGAATAATGCTTACAACAGTTGCAAGAATAATTACAACAAAGCTTCCAGGAATCTTCTTTATAAACTTAGACCAGATGAAAATGAAGGCAAGACAAACCGCAGCCATAATTGTTGAGTAAACATTAACAGTGGCAGCAGAGCGGATATACACGATGATTTTCGGGAGAAAATCACCAGGCATTTTTGAATACTCTTCACCAAGAATCATCATAGGAGTAGAGAAGTCAGGACGGAGACCAAAGAAATCTCCAAGCTGGCCGGCCGCAATAGTTACTGCGATACCCGCTGTAAAGCCTGTAACAATAGTATAAGGAATGAACTTTACAAGACCACCCATCTTAAAGGCGCCGAGCAGGATCAGGATGATTCCTGCCATAACTGTAGCAGTAGCAAGACCGCTAAGTCCGTACTGGGCAACAACGCCGTAAACAATTACCGCAAAGGCACCAGTAGGTCCGCCGATCTGAACACGGCTTCCGCCAAAGGCAGAAATACAAAAGCCCGCAATGATTGCCGTAAAAAGTCCAGCCGCAGGATTTACGCCCGAAGCAATGGCAAAGGCAATGGCAAGTGGAAGGGCAACAATGCCGACGATAATTCCGGCAATAAGGTCGCTCACAAAAGTTTTAGAATTATAAGTCTTAATTGAATTTAAAAGCTCTGGTTTGAACATAATGAATTGATTATAGCGAGATTACTTGCGCGTGTCATTCATAATCAATATATTTAAAATATGAAGATTAATAGAAAAATATTTATAGTTTTAATTGCGGCCGCTCTTTGCCTTGCCGCCTATTTTGCCTGGGATTATTTTAATAATCAGGAAGAAAAGATTTCCTATGTTGATTTCCTCCAGTGTGTTGATGCCGGAGATGTATCTTCTGTAAAGTTTGAAGGAGATACAATTCATTTTACTGTAAAGGCCAGTGCAAAAAATTTTAAGACTCAGAATCCGAATTCTCCTTTGCTTCAGGAAGATTTAATGAAGCGGGGCATTTCTGTTGAAGTTGTAAAAGATGAAGCAGAAATCATTTCCCTTGTTTTTGATGTGATTTTTTATCTCTTTTTCTTTGGAATTATTTTCATTGCCTTCAGAAAATTCATTAGTCCTAATACTTTTAAGGTTGTTCATAAGACCGGTGTAAAATTTGATGATGTGGTCGGCATGGATAAGCTTAAGCGTGATATGGTGCAGGTAATGGAGATTATGAAAAAGCCTGCCGAGTACGCAAAAAAGGGAATCCGTATGCCAAAGGGTATTCTTCTTGAAGGAGAACCTGGAAATGGAAAAACTCTTTTTGCAAAGGCTCTGGCCGGTGAAGCAAAAATCAATTTTATTCCAGCCAAGGCAACAGATTTTGAAAGTATGTTTATGGCGATTGGTCCTCTTAAGGTAAAGCTGCTTTTTAAGAAGGCAAGACGCCGTGCTCCATGTATTGTTTTTATTGATGAGTTTGACGGAATAGGTACCATAAGAAATTACAGCGGTTCCGCAATTGAAACTGAAAATACACGTATTGTTACTGCACTTTTGAATGAACTTGACGGTTTTGAAGCTTCGAATGGTGTTCTTGTGATTGCGGCAACAAACAGCATTAAGGCTCTGGATCCTGCCTTGATTCGCCCGGGCCGTTTTGATGCAAAACTTACTGTTCCATATCCTGATGAGACCGCAAGACGTCAGCTTGTTGAAATGTATACAAGAGGAAAGAAGCCGGCAGCTGAATGCAGTGCCGAAGCGCTTGCCCGACTTTTCAACGGCTATTCCTGTGCAAAAATCGAAAGTGTCCTTAATGGAGCCGCACTTTTAGCCGGTCAGGAAGGACGCGCAGAGTTTACGATGGCTGATGTAAAAGCCGCCGCAATGTCATGCTGAACTAGTTTCAGCATCTAAGCCCTTTCCGCCAGTTCTTCCCAGCGCGGATATTTTTCTTCCAGCAGGGCTTCGATTTCTTTGTAGCGGTCTCCAGCTTTTCGGACTTCTTCAAAATCGCTTGAAGACATTTTTGCTTCGAGTTCTTTCTGTTCCGCTTCGAGGGCCGGGATTTCTTCGTTTAACTGCTCGAACTCTTTCTGTTCTTTGAAGGAAAGTTTTTTCTTTTGAGATGAGGGGGAAGTATCCCCCTGGCTCGCACTTCGTTGCTCGCCACCCTCTCTAGCGGGGGAGGCCCCCGCAACGCCCCCGTTTCCCACGTTCTTCTTTAATTCTTCTCTATTCTCAATATACTCTGAACACTTTCCAACAAAGCCGGAGATGTTGCCGTCTTCTTCCATAATAAAAAGCGAGTCCACGGTTTTGTCCATAAAGTAGCGGTCGTGGCTCACAAGCAGGAGACAGCCCTGATAGCCTTCAAGAAACTGCTCAAGAATATTCATTGTAAAAATATCAAAGTCGTTGGTAGGTTCGTCGAGAACAAGGAAGTTAGGATTTTCAAGAAGAAGGCGGACAAGGTAAAGGCGCTTGCGTTCGCCGCCACTTAGACTGCTCACAGGACTGTGCTGAATCTTTCCTTCAAAGCCGAATTCTTCGAGGAACTTTGTTGCGCTTACTTCTTTTTTGCCGTCATTGAGTGTCATGTGCTCGGCGGTTTCTTTTATGTATTCGAGAACTGTAAGACTGGTATCTTTGAAAACTGGATTCTGTGTGTAATAACCGAACTTTGTGTTTTCGCCGGTAACAACAGTGCCACTGTCTGGCAAAAGTTTGCCCGTAACAATATTGAGGAAGGTAGATTTACCGCTTCCGTTGTCTCCGAAGATTCCGATTTTCTGCCCTTTTGTGAAGGTGTAAGAAAAGTTGTTTATAACCGGAACTGAGGTGTTTGATTTATTATAGTTTTTGCTTATCCCGTGTAGTTCAAGAACTTTGCCGCCAAGTCTCTTTCCTTTTACCTCAAAAGTAAAGCCCCTGTCTGCCTGGAATTTTTCGCGGTTTATCAGCTGTTCGTCGCGCTGGATTCTCGCCTTGATTTTTGTACCGCGGGCACATGGACCTCTCAGCAGCCATTCGCGTTCAAAGCGCAGCACAGATTCTATACGGCGCTCGGTATTTGCTTCAATCTCTGCTTCTGTTTCTTTTTTTTCAAGGTACTGGCTGTAGTTACCTGCATAAAGTTTAAGCTTGTTGCGGGCCAGTTCGTAAATATTTGTACAAACGGCATCCAGAAACCAGCGGTCATGAGTTACCATGAGTACAGAGCGCTTTGTATCATGAAGATAATTCTGCAGCCAGAAGATTGTAGTGATATCAAGATGGTTGGTCGGCTCATCCAGGAGCAGAAGCTTTGTGTCTTCAACAAGAACCTGAGCAAGGGCAACCTTTTTACACATACCGCCCGAAAGCTCTCCCATACGGCGGCTCATGTCGGTAATTCCAAGAGTGCTTAGAATGGAGCTTATCTGAGCCTCGTAATTCCAGAGGTCCCCGGTGTCCATCTTATGCAAAATGGTTTCGTAACGGTTTTGAAGACCGGTGGACACGATGGTGTCGGTTGTGTCGGTGGTTGAGCCTGTCGAAACTACCGCAGAACTCTGCTGCATTTCCTCGCAGATTTCCTCATATTCCCGGATTACTTCCAGCTTAGGAGATTTGCTTTTGAAAATATGCTCGCGGATTGTATCATCACTATTAAAAAGGGGAGTCTGAGGCAGGTAAGAAACGCCCGACTCCTTATTGATTACAACAGTACCTTCATCCGGCACAAGAGCACCGGCAATTGTAGCAAGAAGGGTAGACTTACCGGTTCCGTTTCGGCCGATAAGGGCAGCCTTTTCTCCATCCTGAATTCCAAAAGAAACTTCGGTAAAGAGAGGCTTCTCTCGTCCTATCTTAGTGAGGTTGTTTATTGAGAGGATGTTCAAAGCGCACTCCGTTGAATTATCTTAAGCATCTCAAGACTTTTGTTAGCCAGTTCTGTTTTATTAATTGCATGATAAATTTCAGCAGAATGATACAGGGCTTTTTTTGCTTCTTCTCTATCATTTTCAGAAGGGGTGCCTTTTAATAAAATTACAGCCTTAATATAATAGTCAGCGCCAAGTGCCATTGAGTTTTCGGCAAGACGGTCATAACGGATAGCGGAGTCCAGGGCAGAAAGAGCATCCTTCTGATTTCCAGACTGCGAATGATTCTGGGCAATCTTATACCAGGTTATTCCTATTTCAGAAAGATATCTGTTATCAGTAAAGAGTTTTACGGATTCGTGATAGGCTTTGTCAGCTTCCTTGAATTCTCCGGCAAGCCTGTAAATATCTCCAAGAATACTTTCGCATTGAGCATGATTGTACGGCTTGTCGCGGAAAACCTTTTTCGCATCGTCAATCTTATCAATAATATTCTTGTAATTTTTCTGAACATCATTCTGGGCAATAATAATTCTTGCCTCAGACATAGAACACAGCAATGCACTTTCTTTTTGATTTGTAGTGTTCGGAACTAACTCGTTAGCGAGCTGCAAATCATTTTTTGCCTTAGAGATCTCAGGCGGATTATAAGAAAGGTAAAGACTTACATGAGCAAGGGAAATGGAAAGCAGCAAATCATAACTGTCGATGGAAATAGCCTGTGTGCGCGCAACTTCAAGAACCTCTTCTGCCTGAGCATAATTTCCATTTAAGATAAATGAGTTCGCAGATTCGATGGAATCCTGACAGTTATTTCTGATTATAGTTACCGCCATAACTCTTTTTGGTCCGGAAGAGCAGGCGGTCAGTAAAACTGAAGCGAGGACAATCGCAGAAACAGCAGAGGTAATAAAAACTTTTTTCATTAGAAGTTATCCTCCCTGAGTTTTGGAGTAGTGCTTTCTTTTTCAATCTTGTCAGGAATTCCGTTTTTAAGAAGAGGATTATTTTTAAGACCTTCCATTACATCCTGCATCTGCTTTAAGAGAACCTGAACCTGAGAAATCAGAATTGCAAGTCCCGGCATGTTTCCTTCAACAAAAGAAGTAATACTGCTTACATCACTCATCATCGAATCAAGCTGGAGAAGGGTATTTGAAATAGAGCCTTGAGAATTTTCATCTTCAAGAAGCTTTGGAATAAGTCCTGAAGAGTCGGAGGTCATGCTGTTAAGATTTATAAGAATCTGATTAAGCTGAGTAATTGTCTGTGTTAGCGGAGTGTCTTCGTTGCCTTCAAGGGCGACGTTAATCTGTTTTACAAGAGTATCAATATCGCCTACGAGAGTCGTTGCCATCGCAAGAATTGTGTTGATAGAGTCTGTCTGTTCAACAACACTTACCCGGTGAGCTTTAATAAGTTCTTTCGCTTCTTTACTGGAACGCTCCGGAATAAAAGCATTATCTTCCAGAGGAAGACTGCTGTTGCCCGGATAAAAAACAACCGATGAGCCCAGAGGACTTGTCAGAACTTCAATGATAGAATCTCTTACAATTCTGCTTTTATAATCATCAGTGATGTAAAAGTTAACCACAACCTTGTCAGAATCATCAAGAGTAAAGTTTCTGATTTTACCGATTTCAAAGCCCTTATAGGTAATGGATTTTCCGGCACTGATGTTTGAAACGGAAGAGATGACAGTGTAGTAATTGTGTTTAGGTACAAACCACTTCTGGGTAGAACCAATCAGGAAGATGATTAAAATCAAAGCGATAATAGCAATAATGCTTAAGATACCGACAATCTGATCTGCATACTTAATTTTAAATTTCATAATTCACCTTCATAATAATCATCAAGCTGATTAACTTCTTCAAAAAGAATCTTTTCTTTTATCTCACCATCTTCAAAATATATTTTATCACATACAAAGGAGTTAATTAAATAGTTATCGTGGCTTACGTAAACAACAGTATTATTTTTGCTGATAAAGTCTTTGAGCAGAGAAATAAAAAGCTCTTCTGTTTTTTCATCGATTGATTCCGTAGGTTCATCAAGAAAAAGAATTTCCGGTTCACAGATAAGAGCGCGGGCAAAACTTATTTTCTTCTGCTCACCTATGGAAAGCGCTGCCGGTCTTATGGTCAGGGGCTTTTTATAATCCACAAGCTCAGCGAATTTTGTAATTTTTTCTTTACGTTCATTAGGACTCATTTCAGGAAAGTGAATCTGCAGAGGAAGTTCAAGATTGTGATAGATATCCTGATTCGCCCAGAGTGCAGAGTCCTGGAACATAAAGGATGCGCGTTTTCTGAAATCCATATTCTGCTTTGGAGACATAGAATGAATTTCAGTACCGTCAAAGGAAATGCTTCCTGAAGTAGGAGGAATAAGACCTGCCAGCAGTTTCAGCGCAGTAGACTTTCCGCTTCCCGGTTTCCCAAGAAAGGCTGTGACCGTACTTGATTCAATATAATGCGAAATGTTCTTTACAATTGTCTGATTGTTGTCTTCGTAAGTTACCATGCGCATTTCAAGAATAGCCATCAGAGCCTCCGTGCTTACAGCGTATACGACAGGACGGTAATAAATACGTCCGCCAGTATGATAAAAAGAAATGCCTTACTTACAGCGTGAAGACCCGCCATAGGAATTTCAGTAGAGGCCCGTCCGGCATTAAATCCGTAGAGGGTTGCCGAACCCGAAATAATCATTCCGAATACAATACTTTTTAAGACAGAAATCAGAATGATTTTCAATTCAAGAGAAAGAAAAAGATTTCTCAAATAGTCAGAAATGCTTGTCGTCGAAATAAATTGAATTATGATAGCAGGGCAGAGCAGGCCGAAAATCGAAAAGTAAATGTTCAGAAAAAAGAGAGAGAAAGTAACGCCCAGGAAACGAGGTGCCGCAATGTGGCTTATAGGATCAATGCCGATAGAAATATAGGCTTCGATTTCATGGCGGACAACCATCGTACTTATTTCAGTTGCGATGGCAGTTGCGGATCTGGCGGTTACAATGAAGGCGATAAGGATTGGCCCCAGTTCCCTCATAATCAGAAGTACAAGGAGATCGTATTTTAAATCATCCTGTCCGAAGGCAGTAAGGAATGAGTTTCCAATCATAAAAACGGAGGTTCCGATTCCAGCCGCAAGAAAACAACAGATAGGAAGTGCTTCAACGTAGGTAAAAAGAAGCTGCATTGTAAGAATCTTTCTGGCAGTCTTACCACGTTTTGTAAAAAAGAAGGAAGCGGTTATAAGCTTTCCCAGATAACCGATCATGTATAAGAATTCTTTGATTTTCTGTCGCAGTGAATGTCCAAGGGCAGTAATCATTATTAAATACCTTCTATATTTATATCATATACCAATAATTCGTTTTCTGCTACAATAGAATAAATATTTCAATCTAAGCATGAAAACAAAGAAATCCAGTAGCAAGAAAGTATTTCTGGTTATCCTTCTCGTATTTGTTGTGGCAGGAGCGGCCTGCTGGTATCTGTATGGAAACCCGGTTTTAGAGCCGTTTGAACAGTCAGAGTCAGTTACTGCTGAACAGCCGGCCCTTAATTCTGCTGAACAAAGTTTTGAAAAAGGTCCTTCAAATAGTGGGCTGGATGAGGGACATTCCGAAAATACACCGCTTTATTTTGGAAAT
>JAEEGL012653305.1_pt1 | contig 13076 bp, 16 predicted proteins | sample 9134231 | NCBI WGS metagenome assembly JAEEGL01 (sample SAMN16246548, study PRJNA631951) | gut metagenome | biome: gut microbiome; feature: rumen; material: fiber-attached | host: Bos | place: Iran: Karaj | collected 2018-10 | reverse complement strand
TATTCTACTTCTGAGATTGGAATGCCCGGTGAATCTCGTCAAAAGACACTTCTTTACTACTATTGAGAAGCAAAAGAAAATCCGCAGCGTTACGAAATGTAACGATGCGGGTTTTCTTGTTGAAATAGCAATCTTTAGCCAAAAATAAAACAGGGCATTCTTGCCCTGTTTTTTTTTGCAAAGGGAAGGGAGAGTCGAACTCGGCGCGGAGGTGAATGAAGCCGCAGTGCGGCTTCAGAGCCGCGCCGTGACCGAGCCGCAGCGAGAAGCGACTCTCCCCGCCTCCACCACGTCGCCGCACGCTTCACCTGCTTGCGGCGACTTTATTATTTCATAAACAAGTCGCTGCGGCGCTTTGCTCCGCTGCAGCTCCTTTCCGCAAACGATCACACTTGCTTCGGCTGTTCGGTTGTAAACGCCCTCACAACGCCTCCGCATCGTTACCAATCGTTTGCGGTTCATGCCGTGACCGAGTCTTTTTCAATTTCTCCGTCGGAATTGTTGATTATTGAAGGCGCAGGGGAAACGTGGTATACTCTCATCAGAAGTCCTACGTATGGGGGAAAACGATGACAGAACTCAGACCGATCACAGAGGAGAACTTCAAAGACGCATTCCGTCTCAAGCTCGCACCGGGGCAGGAATCCTTCGTATCCCACCCGATCCGCAGTCTTGCACAGGCGTACGTTTACCGGAATCAATGTCAGCCGTTCGGCATTTATGCCGAGGGAAAGATGGTCGGATACGTCATGGTGATCTACGATTATGACGTCCCCGAGTACGATATCTGGCACATGATGATCGATGCATCGGAACAGGGACGCGGCTGCGGCGGCGACGCTTTGGACCGCGTGATCGAATACATCCGGACGAAGCCGTTCGGCGATTCGGACCGGATCGCGCTGACCTGCAGCAAAGGCAATCCCGCCGCGAGGAAGCTCTATGAAAGCAAGGGCTTTGCCGCGACCGGAAACGAGGACGAGGACGAGATCGAACTTGCAATGACGATTCGGTAACGGAGCACGGTATGAAACTGATCGAGCCTACAATCGCATACGACCGCCAGATCCAGGCGTATCGAAGCGAGTTTCTGCATCCCGGCATGTCGATGGACGGCGGCGGGTCGTTGATCCGCTATGACCGCACGCAGGACTGGCTGGATCTCGTCGCGCGGTGCGGCAATCCGGAAACCGTGCCCGCGGGTTTCGTTCCGGCAACGCAGTTCATCTACGTTCGCGAATCGGACGATAAGATCGTCGGCGTGATCCAGATCCGGCATTATCTGAACGACGTCCTTGCAAAATACAGCGGGCACATCGGCTACTCGGTTGCGCCGAGCGAGCGCCGCAAGGGCTATGCGACGCAGATGCTTACGCGGGTGCTTCCGGTCTGCAGGGAACTGGGGATCGAAAAGGTCCTGATCACCTGTATCCGCGGCAACGAGGGCAGCCGCCGGACGATCATAAAATGCGGCGGGGTCTTTGAATCCGAAGTCTGCGAGCCGGAACGCGACCGGTATCTCGAGCGGTACTGGATCGATCTTTCCGAATGACCCTCCGTTCCAAGCGTACGAAAGACATGAAATCCTACACCAATCCATTTCATAACGGACATCTGTATCTGAAGATCGGGGAAGCGGAAGCGGACGCGATCCGTCCGTCGCAGTTTGACGAACTGATCGAAACGCACCGCAAGCCGCTGCAGGTCATGGTACCGTCGGGCAAAACGCGCCTCATCGGTCTGCTGCTGCGCTCCGGCTTCGTTCTGAAACGCAGATGCTATGAAACGGAGGCCGGCGCGGAAGATCTGATCCTGCCGATGACGGACGATTTCGATCCGCTTCCGACCGCCGAACGCGGAACGCCCGCGTACGAACGGTGCGCGGCGCTGATGTTTCGCTATTATGCCGAAACGCACCGGCCTGTCAACCCGCTGACGGCGACGGAACCGGAGTTTTTCGCGATCCTTCCGGACCTCGCGCTTTACGAAACGACGAACGGCCGCGTCAGCTGCGCGGCGTTTGTCGAGGACGACGAGATTGCCTACGTCTGCTCCGACGACAGATCGGCGTTTCCCGCGTTCGCCCGCGCGCTCGTCTGCACCATGCTGAAACGGCATGAGAGCATCTGCTTCGAAGCGGACGACGTCGACTGGGCGGCGACGGAGCTGCGGGGACTGTTTTCGGTCAAAGGCGGCGAATCCTTCGACACGTATGTGAAGCCGCTGCCCGCCCGGATCGACGAGCGGACTTATCTTGCGGATCCGTGCGGCGCTTCCTCGCTTCCGTTCTGGAAGACGGAGCAGTTTGCGGTCCCGGACGGCGTAACGGTCCTTCGCGACGATGCGTTCCGCGAGACGAAGCCGGACGGCATGGACGAGCCGTATTTCAAGCTGATGCACGACCTGAAGAACGTCGATCCGCCGTCGCTGCCTCCGCGGTTTGAAACGGTCGCATGCGGCGCAGCGGACTATGCCGCGCATATCAACGCATGCTATGCGGTGGAGGGCGTCACGGAGGAGGAACTTGCGTCCTGTACGCGGCGTCCGACGTACGATCCGTCGCTGTGGATCGCGGTCCGCGACAGGACGAGTGGCCGGATCGCCGCAACCGGCATTGCGGAACTCGATGCGCGTATCGGCGAGGGGATCCTCGAGTGGATCCAGGTTTCGCCCGATTGCCGCCGCAAAGGGCTCGGACGGTTCGTCGTAAACGAGCTGCTTCGGCGCATGCAGGGCAAAGCCTCGTTCTGTACGGTTTCCGGAAAGCGGAACGATCCCTGCGATCCGCTTGCGCTGTACCGGTCGTGCGGCTTTCAGAATATGACGGTATGGCACGTTATCAAAAAAGTGAGGAACGGTATGAAAAAACAGGTCATTTTGCTGAACGGACCGTCCGGCAGCGGAAAGTCCACGCTCGCAAAAACCCTGCGGGAGCGGATCGCGGCGGAACGCGGGGAGCGGTATGCGATCGTTTCGATCGACGATTTCATGCGGATCACGACGGACGAGCCCATCTATGAGGATGACGTTTTCGAGATTTCCGGCGAGATGTGCGGGCAAATACAGGCGGATCTGTGCACCTTCGACGGCGTGATCGTCGATCACGTGATCACGAGCGCGCGGATCTTTGAACAGCTCAAGGATTCGCTCCGCGGCCGTTCGCTGTTTGCGGTCCACGTGACCTGCCCGCTTGCGGAGCTTGAACGGCGTGAACGCGCGCGCGGAGACCGGCATCCCGGCACGGCGGAGGCGTCCTATACGTACCTGTATCCGAAAGACGGATACGATCTGACTTTGGATACGTCCGGAACGCCGCTGGAAGCGTGCGCCGATGCGATCCTCGCCGCGGTGTTTTCACCGGCGGGAACAACGGACGACCGATGAATTTCATGCGGCGCAAGCGCTTCGCCATCCGGCGGGGCGTTTTCTTTTGAAAAAGATATGGACACATCCGCACGATGAATGATATAATATTTTTTCAGAGAAACAATCATCGAAGCCAGGAGGGGCGCATGGGCGTTTTTTCCAGATTTCTGAGATACCGCGAGGCGGGCGAGGACCCGAACGTCAATAACGTCGAGCGCTTCGGTCAGCCGTTCCGTTCGCTGTTTACCTCGACCAAAGTCTTTACGCTGCATCACCGGATCGAGGTCGTCGATGAACGGGAGCGCGTCGCGTATCGCGCCGAATCGAGGGCGATCTCGCTGCATGACAAAACGGATCTGTACGACGCGAACGATGCGCCCGTTGCGCATATCGAGCGCAAGATCATTACCCTTCACGAACGGCATTTCGTAACGATGGCGGACGGAACGTGCTTCGAACTGTCCAACGAGCTGTTCCACGTCTTCAAGGATATCACCAACATCGAGGGGCTCGGCTGGCAGCTTCGCGGAAACATCGTCGGCCTGAATTTCGAGCTGTACGACGAAACCGGCGGGATCATCGCCGTGATCAGTCAAAAAATGATCTCGCTGCACGACAAATACTGCGTCGACGTCTATCGCCCGGATGCGGAGCCGATCGTCGTCGCGATTCTGATCACGCTGCAGCACATGATGCGAGACAGAGCGGCAAAGGCGGCCGCATATTCCGACAACCGATAAAAGGAAAGGCATATGAAAAACAAGCATTCAAAAGCAAAGAAACTTCTGCACCTTCTCTGGATCGTGCCGATGCTGATCGTTCTGGTTTTCCTGACGCTGATGTACATGGTGCCGGCGTTCGAAACGGTGGACGGCACGAAGGTCGACGGCTCGGCCGACTGGATGGCGGCGCTTGACGACGGAACGTATCTGTCCGAGGTCGTTCTGCCCGGCACGCACGACAGCGCGACGAAGAACGTACAGCTGGCTTACGTCACGAGATGTCAGGCGCTTACGATCGGCGAACAGCTGGAAGCCGGTTTCCGGTACCTGGATATCCGGCTTGCCGGAACCAATGAGAAGCTCAAGCTGATGCACGGCTTCACGAACTGCACGACGTCCGGATGGCCGTGGGCGGGCACGCTGATGCTTGACGACGTGCTTGACGATTGCTATGCGTTCCTTGCCGCGCATCCGACCGAAACGATCGTGTTCGCGGTCAAGCAGGAGTACGGCAGCGAGACGCCGGAAGCGTTTGAGGCGCTGCTCTCCGCCTACATCGAAAAGACGCCGCAGGCGTGGCTTCTGACGGACCGGATCCCGACAGTCGGCGAAGCGCGCGGCCGGATCGTCCTGCTCCGTCACTATGAGAAACAATCCGATCCGGTCCCGACGCTCGGGATCCCGTGCTATTGGCAGTCGCAGAAGGGACACGACGACGTATCGCTGAACGCGGCTACGCACAAAAACGGCGGCTATACGCTGATCGTTCAGGACCGGTACGAGTACGACGCGGAGGACAAGCTTAACGCTTTCCGCGCGGGCCTCAAAGCGGGGCAGACCGGGGAGACGTTCCTTTCGATCCATTTTCTTTCCACAAAGGGGACGTCGTCGTTCGGACATCCCTACGGGCTCGCGAAAAAACTGAACGCAGAGCTTCTGTCCTCAACGGACGTACTGAACGGCTGGATCGTCGTCGATTTCGCTTCCGCCCGTCTTGCCGAGCGGATTTACCGGACAAATTTTGATCGCTGACAGGTTTCATCACGAAAGGGGAACGGTTATGAAAAAAGCATTGAAAATCATCGCGCTCGTTCTGGGCGTGATCCTTCTGATCGCCGCAGGATATCTTGCGTACGTCTTTATCAGTTATCATCGCATCGGCGATCAGCCGATCGACGTCAGCGGCGAAGCGGCCGGCACGATCGGGACCGGAACGGAATACAAGATCGTTTCCTACAACATCGGTTTCGGCGCGTACGAGGATGACTTCGGGTTCTTTATGGACGGCGGCGACCGTGCCTGGGCATGGTCGAAGGAACGTCTGGACCTGAACCTGAAGAACATCGCAAAGCTTCTTGCGGAACAGAACGCCGATCTGTATCTCGTGCAGGAGGTCGACATCGACTCGACGCGCAGCTATCATTTCGACGAGCGGGAGTACCTGATCCCCGCGCTCGGCGGCATGTCGTACACGTTCGCGCAGAACTACGATTCGCCGTTCCTGTTCTATCCGATCACGCAGCCGCACGGCTCCGCGAAGTCGGGACTGCTGACGTTCTCGACCGCCGCGATCCGGTCTGCGGAGCGCGTGGAACTGCCGATCGAATCCGGTCTGACGAAGTTCCTCGATCTCGACCGCTGCTACAGCAAGAACCGCATTCCGCTTTCCAACGGAAAGGAACTGGTGCTGTACAACCTGCATCTGTCCGCCTATACCTCCGACGGCACGATCGCCACGGAGCAGCTGAAGCTCCTGCTCAACGACATGCAGAAGGAATATGAAGCGGGCAATTACTGCATCGCGGGCGGCGACTTCAACAAGGATCTGCTCGGCGATTCCTCGAAGTATTTCGGCAAATCGGACAAGGAATACACCTGGGCGCAGCCGATCCCCGAGGGGACCTTTGACGGATTCAACGTCCGTCTGATCGCGCCGATCGACGAGAAGGACCCCGTTGCAAGCTGCCGCAACGCGGACGGTCCGTATCATCCCGGACAGTATAAGCTGACGGTCGACGGATTCATGGTGACCGACAACGTAGACGTGATCGAAGCGGACGTGATCGACGCTGCGTTCCGCTATTCCGATCACAACCCGGTCGAGATGCGGTTCAAACTCACAACCCGGTCGAGATGCGGTTCAAACTGAACTGATCCGGCAGAACGGGGAAGGGAGATCCGAATGATGAAAAAGCTTCTGATCTATTACAGCCTGTCCGGAAACGGCGACGCCGTCGCCGCGTATCTTGCGGACAGGGGCTTCGACGTCCGAAAAGTCGAGCCGATGAGTCAGCCGCCGAAGAAGTTTTTCGCGCAGATCCTCAGATGCGGCTTCAACGCCGGGCGAAAGCACTGCGAACCGCTGCGGGACTTCGATCCGGACGTATCCGCGTACGATGAGATCGTGATCGGATCGCCCGTCTGGAACGGACGGCTTTCCTGTCCGGTCAATACGGTCCTGCGCGACGCGGACCTGTCCGGAAAGCGGGTCACGTTCGTGCTGTATTCCGGCAGCGGCGGAGCGTCCAAAGCGGAAAAGCAGATCCGCGGGCGGATCCCGAACGCCGCGATCCTGCATCTCAGGGAACCGAAAAAGAACCCGGAGACGCTCGATCGTCTCTCGTCGCTGTGACAGACCGGAGGTGACAGATGAGATCCCGGAAGCTTCTGCGCTGCACGGCGGCGCTTGCGGCGGCAGCCGCGCTTTTCACCGGATGCGCGAAGAGCGCACCGAAGTATCACGTCGATTACGGTGAAAAAAAGGGCATTTTCGTTGACGCGGAGGACGCGTATGAAGCGGGGGAGGAGGTGCGTCTCAAAACGTACGTCGTGATGGACGCCTCGCCGACGGTAACGGCGGACGGCGTACGGCTTTCTCCCGAGTACGACGGATATGCGTACCTCGTTTACACCTTCATCATGCCCGACCACGACATTGAGGTGACGTATTCGCTCGGCGGCAGCGACATGCTCATGCAGCCGCTTCCGATCGAATATGACGGCGACGTCGGCCGCCTGATCGATCCGCCCGGAACGGCATATCCGGGAGAAACCGTCGTTCTGAAGCTCGGTCTGATCTTTGACGTGTCGACCGAGGTCCTCGTGAACGGTACGGCCGCGCAGCAGACGGACGGTCCCGACAGCGATTATCTGTATTATGAATTCGTCATGCCGTACGAGGACGTCACGATCGAGATCCGGTCAAAGAACATTTCGGCGGTCGACCCCGAATAACGAATGCAAAACGGTAATGAAAAAGACCCGCAAAATTGCGGGCCTTTTGTTTGAAGCGAAGGGTCAATTCTTTTCGTTGACTTTGCCGGAAGTGACCTTGATGTACTCGGCGAACATGAAGCCGGTCTTGCCGTCGCTGGTCTTGACGTAGTACCATTTTCTGCCGGAGCCGTCCTTCTTGTAGTAGAAGATCTTCAGGCTCTCGCCGTTATAGTACTGCTTGATGCAGGTCGAGCCCTTGTCCGGTTCTTTGCGCAGCGCAATGGTCGAAGCAAGGACCTTGCCGGTTGCTTCCGTGCTCGAAGGCGTCGAAGGCGCGGAGCCCTTTGCAACGTAGTCCTTCTTGATGTAGCCGTATTTGTCTCCGCACTTCACGAACCACCAGCCCTCCTGCTCGACGTAGAGCGTGAGTTCGGTGTTCTTTGCGATCTTTTCCTTAACAAGCGTCGAGTTCTTGTTCGGCTCCTTGCGCATGTTGACCTTATCGTGGCTGACGTAGCCCTTCTGCGCGTTTTTCTTCATCGCGCTGGTCGGCTTGGTGTAGTACGTCGGTCCGGGCGTTGCCGTCGGCTCGGCGGAACCGGATGCGGGCGCATCGGTGCCGGAGGTGGGCGTATTAACAACAACGGGCGGAATGGATGCGCTGCCGGACGGATCGGCCGAAGGATCTGCGCTCGCCGTATTGTCGGGGTCGGTATCGTCGGGCGTTGCGCTGGGATCAACGGGATCTGCAGAACCGATGGGTTCCGTAGAGTCGATCGGCTCGGTGGAAGGCAGCGCAGAATCGACAGGTTCGATCGATGCGACGGCGGATGCATCCGCATCCGGATCGACCGTTCTCGTCGTATTGCAGTTCTTGACTGCCATCACTGTCAGAACGATGATCGCGATCAGCAGTACGGCAATGGCAGACAGGAACATGATTCCGGCCGGAGTGGGCTTAAATCTGATTTTCTTTGCCATAAAGAATCCCCTTCCTAATATAATACTCCTATGGGTACATATATCATACACGATTTGAACGAAAAAGAAAAGTATGCAAATTCATTTTTTTGCTATTTTTTTGCGGAATTTTCATGACCAAACGGCTTTTATACGAAAAATATAGAAAAAGATGTTGCAAAAATCTATGGAAATCACGGGAGTAGTATGCTATAATATCCTTTGGTCAGTTATCTGAACTTCTAAGGAGGATGTATGACGAACAAGATTACTGAGATCCCGTTCCGGGGAACCCCCGAGCAGGAGGCGCAACTGAAGGAAGTCATCGCGCAGCACAAGGGCCAGTCCGGCGCGATGATGCCTGTGCTCCAGAAGGCGCAGGAGATCTATGGGTATCTGCCGATCGAGGTGCAGACGATGGTAGCCGAAGGACTCGGTGTTTCGCTCGAGCAGGTGTACGGCGTTTCCACGTTCTATTCGTGGTTCACGCTCGAGCCGAAGGGTGAGCATCTGATCCGTGTCTGCCTCGGTACTGCGTGCTACGTCAAAGGTTCCGCGGATATTCTTGCGGAGCTGGAGCGTCAGCTCGGCATCAAGGCGGGTCACACGACGAACGACGGCAAGTTCACGCTGGAAGCAACGCGCTGCCTCGGCTGCTGCGGTCTTGCTCCGGTCATGACGATCGACGACGAAGTGTACGGCCGTCTGGTTCCGGCGGACGTCAAGGGCATTGTAGACAAATTCCGCGCATAATCGAAAGGAAACGAACATGACGATCCGGGAGATGGCCGAACGCCTGAACGCAACCGTGCATGCCGAGCCCGAACAGCTCGACGAGGATCTGACCGGTGCGTTCGGCAGCGACATGATGAGCGACGTGCTTGCTTTTGCGGAGAATCGCGACGTCCTTCTGACGGGACTGCTGAATCCGCAGATCGTACGCACTGCGCACATGCTGGATATGCGCTGCATCATCATCGTACGCGGCAAGATCGCAACGACCGAGATCAAGCGGCTTGCCGAGGAAAACCATATCGCGTTGCTGGAAACGGACCTTACCATGTATGAGTCCAGCGGAAAACTATACGAAGGCGGCTTGGGACGATGACACCGGAACAGGGAGCACTGCATTTCCATTACGACGTAGACGGAAACAATTTCACGTCTGCCGGCGAAGCATCCGTGCAGGTCAAGCGCATGCTTCGGCAGATGGGATTCCATCCGGATCTGATCCGGAGGATCTCCGTCGCCATGTATGAAGGCGAGATCAATATGGTCATCCACGCCAAGGGCGGAGACGCGGACGTCTACGTGACGCCGGAGTGCGTCACGGTCATTCTGAAGGACGTCGGCCCCGGCATCAAGGACGTAAACCTTGCGATGCAGGAAGGGTATTCGACCGCACCGGACAACATTCGTTCGCTCGGCTTCGGAGCAGGCATGGGCCTTCCGAATATGAAACGGTATTCGGACGAACTCAAGATCGATTCCGTTGTCGGTGTCGGCACGACGATCGAAATGAAATTCAGATCCGCATAAGGAGGAGACATGATCGTATACAAGCATTCCGTATCCCTGGATGAGACGAAGTGCAAGGGGTGTACCACCTGCTTGCGCCGCTGCCCCACGCAGGCGATCCGGATCCGAAACGGCAAAGCTTGTATCAATCCGAACCTCTGTATCGACTGCGGCGAATGCATTCGGCATTGTCCGTACAAGGCAAAAAAAGCGAGCTTCGACGAATGGGATTCGATCGATCACGACAAGTATCTGATCGCGCTTCCCGCGCCGTCGCTGTTCGGCCAGTTTGCCAATCTGGACGATACGGATTATCTGCTGCAGGGTCTCATTAACCTCGGCTTCAGCGAGGTTTTCGAAGTCGCGAAAGCGGCGGAAATGGTCACGGACTACACGCGCACGTACATGCAGCGCATGGGAATGTCACACGCGCCGTTCATCAGCACCGCGTGCCCGGTCGTCGTCCGTCTGATCTCGCTGCGTTTCCCGACGCTCAGAAACAAGATGGTCCCGATCGCGCCGCCGATCGAGCTTGCAGGCAAGCTCGCGAAGGAGCGCGCGCTGAAGGAAAACCCCGAACTGAAACCGGAAGACGTCCGCACCGTGTTCATTTCACCCTGTCCCGCGAAGGTGAGCTGGGTCAAGAACACGCCGCCGGATAAGGAACGTTACGTCGACTACGTCGTTTCGATGAGCGATATTTACTTCCGCCTCCTGTCCAAAATGGATCGGGCAAGGATCCCCGAGATCACATCCGAGTCCGGCATGATCGGCATGAGCTGGTCGTCGTCCGGCGGCGAAGCAAGCGCGCTGATGAACGACCATTATCTCGCGGCGGACGGCATCGAGAACATCATCCGCGTGCTTGACGATATCGAGATGGGACATTTCCCGGATCTGAAATTCGTCGAGATGAACGCCTGTCCCGGCGGCTGCGTCGGCGGCGTTATGGCGGTCGAGAATCCCTATATCGCGCGCGTCCGTATCCGGACGCTGCAGCGGTATATGCCGGTCGCGCAGAATCACGTCATTCTCGGCGAGAACGAACCGATCCCGCATGAAGTCATGACGGTCGAACCGGGCGAATACAGCTCTGCCGAGATCCTGAACGCGGACCGGATGCTTTCTTTCCGCATGATGTCCGAGATCGAGCGGATCAGAAATCTGCTTCCCGGAATGGACTGCGGCTCGTGCGGCGCACCGACGTGCCGCGCGCACGCGGAGGACGTCGTCCGCGGAGAATCAAAGCTTGACGACTGCGTGATCCGCATGCGGGAACTGCTGCGGGAGCTGGAACGCGACGACGGAAAGTGAGAACGATATGACGGTACGCGAACTGATCGAAAAAACCGGATATGAGCCATTGCTGCTGTCCGACGGAGATCGCGATATCACCGGCGGATACGCGGGGGATCTGCTGAGCTGGGTCATGGGCCGCGCCGAGAGCGGCGACTGCTGGGTCACGATCATGTCGAACGTGAACGTTGCGGCGGTCGGACAGCTGACCGACTGCGCCTGCATCGTGTTTTCGGAAGGCGTCCGTCCGGACGAAGCCGCGGTCAACGCGGCGAGGGTCCACGGGCTGAACCTTCTGCTTTCGGATAAGTCGACCTTTTCCGTCTGCGTCGAAGTCGGCGCACTGATCGGATGAGGACGCTGAAGTACGATCTGCATCTGCATTCGTGCCTGTCCCCGTGCGGGGACATGGATATGACGCCCTGCAACATTGCGGGCATGGCGCATCTCAATGAGATCGGACTTCTCGCGCTGACCGATCACAACGCGGTCGACAACTGTCCGGCATTCTTTGCCGCGTGCGGGGAATACGGGATCGTTCCCGTGGCCGGGATGGAACTGACGACGGCGGAGGACATCCACCTTCTGTGCGTCTTCGAGACGCTTGAAGCGGCGATGTCGTTCGGAAAAGAGATCCGGCCGCACCGGATGCGGATCAAAAACCGCGTCGACGTGTTCGGCGAACAGCCGATTTTGAACGAGCGCGACGAGAAGATCGGCGAAGAACCGTTCTTCCTGCCGGCGGCGACGGACCTGGATCTGTGTGCCGCTGCGGAGCTCGTCGCATCGTACGACGGCGTATGCTGGCCGGCGCACATCGACCGCGATTCGAACGGACTTCTGGCAGTCCTCGGATCGTTTCCGCCGGAGCCCGTGTTTCGCATTGCGGAACTGCGCGAGGCGAAGAACCGCGATCTGGCGGAGGGACGCGCGATCATTCTGAGCTCGGATGCACACCGGCTTTGGGAGATCGGCGATGCGGGCGGAAGCATCACGCTGGACGTGGAAGGCACGGAACCCGAAGCGGTGCGGCATGCACTGTTCCGGAAGCTGCGGGAGGGAACGCTTTGAAAGAGCTTTCGCTGAACATTCTTGACATCACGCAGAATTCGATCCGCGCCGAGGCGACGTTGATCGAGATTCTGCTGGACGAAACGGAAACGACGCTCACGATCACGATCCGCGACAACGGATACGGCATGTCCGAAGCATTTTTAAAGACCGTCGTCGATCCGTTCTCCACGACGCGCACCACGCGCAAGGTCGGGATGGGGATCCCGCTTCTGAAGCTGGCGGCCGAACAGACCGGAGGATCGCTTTCGATCCGTTCCGTGGAACGATCGGTCGATCCGGAACACTGCGGGACGGAGATCACGGCGACGTTTGATAAGACGCATCTGGATTTCACGCCGCTCGGCGACGTAGTTTCCACGATCACGCTCCTGATCCGCGGAAGCGCGGAAACGGATTTTGTTTTCCGGCACACGCTGCCGGATCGCACGGTCGAACTCGACACGCGCGAGCTGAGACAGGTATTGGGAGAAGAGGTACCTCTCGACGAATACGAGGTCCTCGCATGGATCCGGGATATGCTGACGGAGCAGTATGCTGCGGAGGCTTGACGATATTCAAAAATAACAGAACGAAAGGATCAATCACATGAAAACGTTGGAAGAACTTGCACAGATTCGTGACAGAATGAAAAACAAGGTCGCGCTTCGGGAAGGCACCGGTGAGATCCGCGTCGTCGTCGGCATGGCGACCTGCGGCATCGCGGCAGGCGCGCGTCCCGTTCTGAACGCGCTTGTGGAACAGGTTGCGGAGCAGAACCTCGGAGATCGCGTGACCGTCACGCAAACCGGCTGCATCGGCATGTGCCGCTTTGAGCCGATCGTTGAGGTGTTCGAGGGCGATAAAGAGCGCGTGACCTATGTCAAGGTCAAGCCCGAAATGGTTCCCGAGATCATCAAGCAGCATCTCATTGACGGCAAACCCGTC
>JAEEGL011132768.1_pt1 | contig 13076 bp, 6 predicted proteins | sample 9134231 | NCBI WGS metagenome assembly JAEEGL01 (sample SAMN16246548, study PRJNA631951) | gut metagenome | biome: gut microbiome; feature: rumen; material: fiber-attached | host: Bos | place: Iran: Karaj | collected 2018-10 | reverse complement strand
GGTCTCGCCGTCCTTGACATAGGTCAGATTGCTTGTGGTATCCGTGGATGCGGTTTTTACCGTGACGGTACATGTTGCGCTGAGCTGACGGCCGTCGCTCGTTCTTCCGTTCGTAACGCAGGAAATAACCGCTGTTCCGTTCTCCACGCCGGTAATGGTTCCGTCCGCTGCCACGGAAGCGATATTCGCTGCGGAACTGTTCCAGGTAACCGTCATATCCGCGCCGGTGCCGTCCGTCTGAATGGTCGGTGTCAGTTTCAGTTTTGCACCCTTTGCAACCGAAGCGGTTGTTTTATCAAGTGTCAGAGAGGTCACATAGCCTGCGGTCGCCTGAACCAGAACAGAACAGGTGGCTGTTGCATGGCTTCCGTCAACCTTCGTGGCATTGGTTGTACAGGTAATGGTGGCATTTCCGACCGCTTTTGCAGTGATGGTTCCGTCGGCGGAAACCGTTGCAATATTGGAATCGGAAGAGGAATATGTAACGGATTTATCCACGCTTCCGCCGCCTTCTACCGTTGCCGTAAGTTTGTCGGAAGCTCCGACTCCCAAGACAACAGATGTTTTATTCAGTGTCACGTTTGTTACGGCCTGAGGTGCATCCACAACCGTAACCGTACAAGACTGGGAAAGGGAATTTCCGTCCGCATCTTTTCCGTTTGTCGTACAGGTGATTGTTGCGCTTCCGACCTTAATACCCTTTATTTCACCGCCTTCTACCGTTGCAACGGATGAGTCGGAAGAACTCCAGAAAATGCCCATGTCAACATCCCCTTTGCCCTCCACGTTGGCAATGATAATGGTTGAACCACCCTGAGTAAGGGTTATGGAACTTTCGCTTAAACTTAAGCCTGTAATGCAGTTTTCCGCATCAAAAAGCGCACTTGTATCATACGGTCCGCGAAGCGTGGGAACTGCGGAAAACGATTTTTGGGATACCGATAACGAAGCCTGGGGCTCGGTTACCTTATCCTTTGAAATTTCGGTATAAACCGTCTTGGTCGTGGATTCCACCCATGCTACGGTATCCTGCAGTTTCTCACCGGTATCCACGATTTTTGCCGCCGTATCTTCGGTAGCGACATTGACGTCTTTTTCTTTCTTGATTTCATTTACAACATTGATTGCGGTATAGGAAACCTTGTCTTTTACGGTGACCTCGGTATCCTTTGCCGGGAATTTGTAATCACCGACATCCCCAATGCGGACATAGTAAGTACCCGGCGTTAAATTATCTTCGTAAATCATGCCGTCTTTATCCGTATCTTCCCATGTCACGGTTTTGTTATCCGGAGTCTTTGCTTCCACTTTAAAAAGCACACCGGTAATTAAAGCATCCGTTGTTTTATTGGAAAATTTGATTTTTAAATCTTTTTCAACGGAAGAAAAGTTTACGGATACTTCTTCTCCGGCTTTCTTGCTCTCCGAGGTTACTTCCGAATTTTCTTCCGATTCGCTTTCAACTACAGTTGTAGTTTTGTTTGCGATAATTTCCGTAATGGCCGCATCTCCGACACCGTCAATCGATGCCAGTTTCTTTCCGATTTCCGTATAGCTTTCCGCGGAAGTTGCAACATTCTTCGTAAAGAACGAAACGCCGAGAATGCAGATTGCCAGTACTGCCGCAACCGCACCTCCGATTACCAGTCCGTCAACTAAGCCGAATCCTTTTTTCTTCTTTCCTTTGGGCGCTGCTTTACCACCGCCCTTTCCGGCCGGATTGTTTTCGTGATGATCATCCGATGCGTGCGCTTCCGTCTTTTTCTTCTTCGGAACTTTTACGTCTTCGTTGTGATAGGATAAATCCTCTAATTCTTCCACATCTTCGGGAAGAAGCGGGAAATCGTCGTCCCATCCGTCGTCCGGGCGAATGAGTGCATCCTCTTCCGAGGCGGACTCAACCGCAGCAACCGCTCCGGCAATGAATTCGCCGTTTTTGTCTTTTTTCTTTAAATGATCCTGTGCGGAATGTTTTCCGTGGCCGGCCTCATCTTTTCTTACCCGGCCGTCTTTCTCATGCGAAGGAGATTTGTCCTTTGAATGTTTCGGTTTGTCGGATTCTTTTCCTTCTTTGGTTCCGGCTTCTTTGGTTTTACCGGCGTTATTCGAAGCTTCCTTGTTGTCGGCTTCTTTGTTCTTTCCTTCTGCGGCCTTCTGCTTCTTCTCTTCTTTTGCTTTCTCGGCCTCTTCGGCTTTCTGCCTCTTTTCTTCTCTGGCCTTTTCTTTCTCTTCTTTTAACTTCTCTTTTTCTTCTCTGGCTTTCTCTTTCTCTTCAGCCTTCTGTCTTTTCTCTTCTTTCGCTTTTTCTTTCTCTTCGGCTCTTTGTTTCTTCTCTTCTTTTGCCTGTTCTTTTTTTCTTAACTTCTCCTGTCGACGCTCTTCACGGGCCTGCTCATCATCCTCGTATTCGTCGTCGTATTCGTCTTCTTCGTCGTACTCATCCTCGTAACCGTCGTCATACTCATCATCTTCGTATTCGCCGTCCTCGTCGTACTCCTCATCCTCATCGTACTCTTCGTCTTCGGAATCGTCATACTCACCGTCATCGTATTCTTCTTCGTCGGAACCATACTCGGAAAGAGCAAGTGCTTCCGAAACACCCGCTACAATATCATCTTCGCTTTCATATTCGATTTCCGGAAAAGCATCAATATCAAAATCATCGGAAGAGCTTCCCTTCGCATCCGCTGCGGATTTCGAGGGCATTACTTTTGTCATTCCGAGATCATCGTCCGAAATTTGCGGCATGCGAATGCTGTCCGTCGGCAGGAATTCCAGATTCGGAATTACGCCGGAATTGCCTTTACGATGAACAATTTCCTGCTCCTCGTCATAGTATTCCATCTCCTCCATGCCGGAGCCGTGTTCGGCAAACGCCTTCACGCTGTCCGCCGTCTGGCTTGTATCCATATCAAGCGGAGCTTCAACTTCCTTCCCAAAGTGCATTCCTCTTGTCTCAAAATCCTTTTGGCTCATTTTTCAACCTTTCTGTATCTGAAATTTTTCCCTGATTACTGATTGCCGGTTGCCGGTTTTCCTTTTACCGTTTCCATATTACCTGTTTCCATTGCCTGATAATCATTTCTTCTTCGACGGCTCAATCCTCTTAAATACCTTATTCAGCACATGCGCCGCAATCATTTTCTTTCCTTCCATATTCGGCACCGGATTGTTTTCTTCCAAATAATCGCTCCAGTTGTCCTCGTTAATCGCCACTCCGAAATAGTCATCCACATAGGAAAAACCATACTCGGCCGTCTTCTGTTTCATGAACAGAATGTGGTCGCTTAATGTAGCGCCGTTGATTTTTAACACGTTCGCGCCGCCGGTTTTGCCGGTGCGGTCTTTCGCATAAAAATATCCCGGACAGATGAATGCCATCTGAATGCCCGGATAGTGCGCGGATACCTTCTCCGCGATGCCGTAAAGCACGCCGTTCATGCAGTGCGGTGTATATAAATCGCCCGGCAGATAGTAAGGATAGCCGGCCATGTAATCGTGCCCGTCATAGGCAAAAAGAATCACATCCACATCGTTAAAATCAATTGATTCGAGCGTTTCAAGATGCTCCTTGTAAAGCTCTGTATCAATCCGGTCGGACATTTTCTCCATCGCGGTATGCTGCATGCTTAAGTCCCCGTTCTGCACGGCTTCCCAAAGCCAGTACAGGCAGTACCAGTCCTCCGGGTGATTCACTTCGGCCGGATATTTTTGCGTCGAAGACATCATCGTCGAGCCCGGGAATGTGCAGTCGTAAACCGTCGCTTTCGTGTTCGCGGCAATCAGTTTGCAGACGCTCGCGCCGCCGGACGGATCGCCGAACGTATCATTTCCAAAAATCACAACCGTCGTTTCTCCGTCATCACTGCCCTTGTAAAGCTCCGGCGGAAGCAGCGACACGCGGTCGTCCGTTTCGGTGGAAACATCAATCGAGGTGTCGATGTAGAACTCGCTGCTGCCCTCCCAGCGCTTGATTAAAATAAAGGAAAGCACGAAAAGAATAACGATGCCCGCCGCAATGCCGATTAAGACATAGGGCGGCTTCTTCTTTTCGGGTTTTGCATGATTCTCCGAAGCGGTATTCCCGGAATCTTCCGGTTCATTACTCAAGGCAGAATCTGTCTCATTTTCTGCTCCGGCAGGTTCATTTTCGATATTAATATTTTCTTCGTTCACTGTATTTTCTTCGAAATTATTCTCTTCCATTCAGTCCCACTTCCTGCGAATGCACCGGTTATGTCCCCGCATCTTACCGCGGAGTCCGGTTCACCACTGACTCACTGTGTGCGCAATTACGCACACTAACACGATTATTATCATACCATATTGATTTACATAATACAACCTTTATACACGATATTGATTGTCCAAATCGGTCAATTGGCAGAAGTTGTGGCCGCATGTAAACAGCAGGGATTCCTGTTCCTGCTATTTTACAACCGGCCAAAATGGTTTATACTTAAACAAGTGTTAAATAAGAAACGTTTACAAACGGCTGATTTTATGGAAAAAACAAGTTCAAACCGAATTGAATACTTAGACTGCCTGCGCGGTTTCGCCATGCTCTGTGTGGTTGCCGTGCACTGCAATATTATCGGGGAACATTTAAATGCCTGGATTTCCACGTTTATGATTCCTGTGTTTATGGTGGTTTCGGGATATCTCATGAGTAATCCGAAAAGCCGGGAAGAATCCTTCCGGCAGTTTACGTTTAAGCGTTTTATGGGGATTATGATTCCCTACTTCTCCTTTGGAGCCGTCATTACCGTTTTTGATTTAATTCAGCTGTTTCGCGGACGCATGGAAGGAGAGGAAGTTTTTCGCTATTTTCTTGACTTTGTAACACTTCGCGGGCGCGGCGCACTTTGGTTTCTGCCGGCACTTTTCTTAGGAGGACTTTTAGCCCGACTTCTGATAAGAACAAAGCCGGTTGTCAATACGCTGATTTCTTTGGTAATTACGCTGTCAGCGGCGTTTCTCTCATTCTCGGCAAATGCACTTTTGGAAGCCTGCGAGGACTCCCTGCTTTTATCCGTTTTCGCCGGCATGCTTCATACCGTTGTCCGCGCTTTATACCTGTGTGCATTTTTCCGGCTGGGAGAAATTCTTGCCGAGAAATATACGCCACTTCAGAATAAATACGCCTCGAAAAACAAAGAAAAACAGTTCCGGCTGATTTCCTTTCTCAGCGGAACTGCTCTGCTATCCGGGCTTTGGTTTCTGTCCGGTTTTCACGGTATAATCGATATTCATAATCTTTCTTTGGGCGAGCCGATCAGCAGTGTTTCCCTGACGCTTCTCGGAAGCCTCGGGATTTTTCTTATATTCGCTGCCATCCCCTTCGTTCCGCCCTTTAAACAGCTTTTAACTTTCTGGGGACAGAACAGTTTAATCATCATGGCAACGCATGTGGAATTCTATCTTCTGCTCATCGGCGAGAAAATCACAGGCTTTCTTTCCGATTATTTTTCATTCATGAACAGTTTCGTAACACTGGCCGTACTGATGGTATTTTTCATCATCGTTGAAATTCCGATCTGCCTGTTCATCCGGAAGTTTCTGCCGTTTATGCTGGGGAAACGGTATCCGAAGAAAGCATCGTAATTCCCATCATGCTTTGCATATCATTGTCAATCATTTTGCTTTAGAGGCAAAGTATCTATCATTTTTTTCATTATCCATATATTCGGATCCCATCCTTAAGAACTTCATCCAGTAATTCCGGATTATTTAATAACTGTTTTGTATCCAGCACATCTACTTTTTTATGCAACTGTTGTCGCAATCTTTCCACAAGTTCAAAGTATTTCAGTCCGGTCGTTTCAGTCGATATCAGTAAATCCACATCACTTCCCCCGGTTGCCCTCCCTTTTGCATATGAACCAAATAAAAGGCAGTAATTTACACCGTATTCCCGAAAAATTTTATCACAAATATCAATAATATCTTCTGTCTTCAGTATGCCGTGTTCCTCATCAATCGGATTATACCTAATCAATTCTTCTGTGTAAAATCGATATTTTAAAGTGGATGCTTTCGATTCATCATTTTCGTAGGAAATATACGATCTTAACGATATTCCTAATATGTTTGCAGCTTCACGCTGTGTCAAATTCTTTTCATTACGTAATTCTTTCAGACTTTTCATTTGCATATCTCCTTTTGTTTTAGTATGCAATATTTGCACATTCATGTCAATTGCTATGTGCAATTTTTGCATATTGCGGTCAACAAAAGAATGCAAAAATCTAATGTTTCTTTACCCAAAATGATTTTTGACATAATCCTCTACATCGACTGCTACCATGTTCATAGCTTCGTCTTCTGTTTCTCCACATGTCGCAAGCCAGTTTAAATCCGGAAAAACAACCGAATAGCCTTTATCTTCTAAAAAAACATGCCGGATAAATTAACAACATAACATTTCCTCTTTCGCTAACCAGCAAGGGAATTTTCTCAAAATCTTTGTAACCCCCTGCTATTCCGGTCTCTATCATTTTCCCGCCGACAGCATTTCCAGCCGATTCCGTACCGCATCCTCAATAAAACTGTTTAAGCTTATATCATGGTTATAAGCATACACTGCCGCACTTCTGTGAAGTTCGCTTCCTATACGAACATTAAAACTACCTTTGTAAGGAATCTCTGGTTTTATCCCTTCCTCTTCACATACCGCTAAAATGTCTACATGTTTCTTTTAATTGAAAGGGAATATCCCATAGAATTTAAATAGCGGATAATGGTTTCTATTGTTCCGCCCTCTCCGCGTTCCATCCGGCTTACCGCCTGCTGAGATAATCCGCTCATTCTGCTGATATCTTTTTGTGTAAGAGAATTCTGCTTTCTCGCATCGATTAATTCCTGTTTAAATGCCATTTCCGCAAGAAAAATCTCATGCTGTTTACGAAGTTCCTCATCTTCCGCAACCAACTGCTCAATAATTTCTTTTTCTTTTTTTTCATCACTTTTTATTAACATATTTTACAGTACTCCTTCTTCTTTACCCCTTCTTATCGCCTTTTCCAATTCCTTTTTCTCGGCTTTTCCTTTCTCTTTTTTACAAATATGCAAAAAGATTACCCTATCCGAATCAACAATTACATACATTATTCTTGTTTGTGATGCTTTAATTTCCCATAGTTTTCCCCTAAGTTGTCTGGTATTGAGTTTTTCAAAAGCATTGAGTCAGGACCTGCGAATTTCATCTCGAATATCATAGATCTCTAATCGTTCATTCTTTGATAATTTATCAATATACTCAACGATTACATCTTTCCCACCTGTGGTGCAATAATCATATATTTCCATGTTTTCTCCTTTATACAATACATCATTTTTGATGTATTGTCAAAACCCCAAATCCATCCGGGGATATTCATGCTATCAATTATAAATAAATCCTATTATACGGATTTCGAGTCTCAATAATTCCCTTTCCAGTCAAAGCCCACTGTCTGTCAATCACAGTGGGGTCAGGCACCCGGTCTATTCAAACCATCACGTCAACGCCCCGCAAACCCTTATAAACTCAGCCTTTTGGTTGTCAAAAAAACCGCCTATAAAAACATTGCCATATAAAGCGGCATTGTAATGATGCGATTTTCTCCCATTCCAACATTACCATCCATAAACTTATATGCTATCGGGATCGACGAATTATTATTCATCAACCAGTTCAGAGAAGAGGCTTTCTTTTTACCGCTTTTTACTTCGATTGGTATTATTGCACCATCTTTCTGGGTAATGAAATCAATCTCTTTCTTAGTAGTGTCATTCTTATAGTAATACATGGGAAATTCTTTTTTTATCAGGAAGTCAGCCAGTAAGCACTCATAAATTCCGCCCTTGGTATTGTCTAGTATTGTATTTTCTACAATATGCTGTTTCAGACCAAATTCTCTCATGGAAATTAAAAGAGATAAATCCGTTGTATACGCCCGGAAAATATCATCACGGGCATAATCCGACAGGTCATATTTAATATCTGATACAGCTTTGCATAAATCAATTAAATCGGCTTTCAAAAGCCAATCAATACTGGAATAGTATTTATAGGCACGTCCTCCGCTTTCCACCTCTTTATATTGAAATTTGTGGTTCTCTTTATCCAGTAATTGTTTTCCAAGCGAAAGATAGCATTTTTCCGCCTTCACTTTTTCCTCTGCCACAGCATAATGAGCAATGTCGTATTGGTAACCGGTCAATAATTCCCTCTGAATCTTGTCTGCCAAACGATAGTCCATTGACTCAACGAAAGCAGAGACAACCTCCGGCATACCTCCTATCGAAATAAATTCCCTGAGAAGCTCCATCATACGGGTATGTATAGCTGTCGGCACTATCTCTTTCTTTAAAAACATTTGTCTTAGATTCTCAATCATTTCCTCTTTAATTCCGCGTGCCCAAAGGTATTCCTCAAAGTCCAGACCATACATTTGCAGGTATTCAACATAACCCACCGGATAAGAAGATGCACGCTTATAATCAATTCCCAACATAGAACCGGATGCTACCACATCAAATCGTCCGTCTTCTGTCCAGAATTTCAAAGAAGTAATCGCTTCTTCGCACTCCTGAATTTCATCAAGCACAATCAGCATTTTACCCGGAATCATCTTCTTTTCAGGATAACGAAATTGCATTGCTGTAATTAATGTATCCACATTCAGATTTCCATTGAAAATCCCGGCATCGGAAGGCGTTTTCTTAAAATTTATTTCCAGTACTTCTTCATAATTTCTCCGTCCGAATTCTCTTAATGCATAAGTCTTTCCTACCTGACGCGCTCCTTGTAAAACTAAACTTTTCCTGTTATTCTTCTGTTTCCAATTTTCCAATTGATAAAATATCTTCCTATTCAGAATCATGCCCGCTCCGTTCTTCTAAAATATTTTCTCGGCAACATTTTAGAACTCTATAATGTTTGTTTAAATACATTTTAGAATATTTATATAAAAAAAACAATACCCACAGGAAATTCCTATGGGTATTGTAACAATTCTGTAATGGGGGCAGGCCCCCGGTTTTTTTATACGGATTTCTGGTCTCTAAAATTCCCTTGCCAATCCGATGACCGGCAAGGGAAATACATTTATCCCAGCCTTCCTATATAACTAAGGCCTAATCGGTGTAGCATTTTGTATAAAGCTTGCATAAACTCTTGCATTCGTGTATACAAGATAATCCTTTGCCAAACTGTTATCTATCGACTTCCCGTTTTCATCCAGCATTTCCGCCTGCAGATAAACCTGATAATTGGAATATTCTGTAAATGTATCGCCGGTTATTACTTCAAATGGAATATCAATATGATAGATTCCCGGTTGGGTCGGATCCTGATCACATTCACAAGCCTTTGCCTCATAAACATACGTTTTAGCTGTACTTAAATCCTCTTTCTTTTCAAAAGTGGCTCCACCGGAAATGATATTTCCAAACTTGACATAATTTGCAATTGTATTTTTCTGAGCATAACTTGCACCTACAACGCTTCCTTCATGTAATACTTCCTCCTTTTTATAAAGAGTAAGTGTAAGACGAATCTTGAAAGCATTATAGTGCGGATTCGTTGAAGCTGCCGTGTCAAGCATACCCACATTGTAATTTCCCTCGGAATTAATCAGCATTCCCGGATCCCTTGGTCTGGTAGCTTCCATTCCGTTTACACCGAGGCGTGAATAGTTCTGGCTCAATTTTCCTTTTAGTTCGTATTCATCAATTTCCGGTTTCGCATTATATCTTAATGTCGCCAAACTTACAGACTCCGTATAGTAATAATGCGAATCCTGACGGAACGACTTGGAAATACTCGAGTAAACCAACCCATTTTCATCATAGGACAGATTCGATGTCGACGCAACATTCACACCGACCTGATCATCAGATGATCCCCTTGGCGGGAATTCAACATCCAAATCTTTTTCATTAAACGTCATTTTAACATGAGCATATACCGTGACGGAAAGATTACTTGATGTAAAATTACCTTCTATATGTGTTGTCGGAATGCTTATATAATGTTCATCTAAATTAAGAACCGGAGTTGTATTGTTTTCGGGAACGAAAGAAGGATCATAGTTAGTCTTTGTTCCGTATTTAGCTTCAATGCTTCCCGACGAGAGTCCTTGTATATCATCGTATACACCAGCCAGAAGGTAGCGGTTCAGGTTAATCTTAAACGCATGATGTAATTGCTTTCCGGAAATATAATTTCTGGCCACCTGATTTTTCAAAGTTATTGTAGATGCCATGTCCGCTTCTATTACATGGTTGCCTTCATCAATTCGTTCATTATCCGGAGTAATGACATATTTTTCATCGGTCTGTTCAAACAAATCCGCAATCAGGAAGTTACGTTCTTTATAACTTCTGTCTTTTACCGCTTTTTTCGCATTTCCGTCATTCGACCAAAGCGCCTCCGGTGCATAAACAGTATGAATGTATAATTGATTCGTATATCCGTCAACCTTGGGAACCCACATGCTTAAATAATAGTCTTCGTGAACATCCGAAGCTACAGATATTATATATGCACCACCACTGCTGTTGTATTTATAATAAGACTTACTTCCATCAGCTGCTATCAGACAAATATCATAATCCGATTGTGATGCCTGATTATACTGACCGGTCTCTCCTTCCCCGGCTGTCCTGGCCGTTGCCACCGTAGAAAGCGTTTTCCTGAAATTGCTTACGCTGAAATGTCCTTGGGAGTTCACATTGGAGAATTTTTCAAAATCAATTACCCATCCATCATATCCTTCCGAAACCGTTGAAAAATCATTCAATGTTGCTTTATAAGATTTATCTGCATTTCCGTTCGGATCAACCAATATCATCTTCGTATCTTTCGGCAAACGACTGTTTGCATCATCACGGGTTTTAAAATACATCTCTTTCTTAAAATTCCAATCCAGTGCATTGGATGCCAACAAAGAGTTAATATCATCTTTCGAATAGGTAAAACGAACAAACTGTGTAAACCATGTCTCAAGAGTATCTACATATATTTCATTCGAGTCAAGGAATGAAGAATTGCTATACCTGTCGCTTCTAACACCTGCTGTGGTAGTTGATTCCGAATTAGTTCCGGGAAGAGCACTCGTTCTAAACTGATATACAATCTGCTTAATCGTATAAACCGGTACATATAAATGATAAGCAACCTCATCTGTATTAAATGGATCTTTAAACTGAACATCTACCAACGTGAAAGTATCTGCCCTTCCCGAATCGGCAGATGATCCGTTCAAAGCAAATTTTCCCGTATCTTTATTAAAGGAAAGTCCGGGTGTAATACTGGTATCAATTTCAAATTTGTTTTTCCCTTCTCCCGAATTATACTTACATGTACTTACAACTATATCGTAATAAACATTTGCTTTATCTTCGGCCGCATAATTTGTAGTCGTATTCGTAACCAGCTGAATATAACGGTCAATCAGATTTGTTGTTTCATTATCATCATTATTTGCTATTACAACAACTGCAAAATCACTTACCTCTCCGGTTGGCAAAGATCCTTTTTCAGCCTGATATGTCGAGATTCGATCTCCTTCTTCTCCAACCGTTCTCTTCATATAATCCACTATTTTCGTATTCGTCCCACCTACTTCACCGGTAATAATATCATCCGAGAAAGTGGTATATCGGCGAGTATTGGAAGTATCACTTATTTCTGAATAAATCTTGGCTGCAACCGTATATGCCGCCGGATAAATCTGTGTTTCATTATTGCTATCCGTATAAGAAAAGCCCGTTGGAGCCGAACTCAGCACTGCCGAAGCATCACTGGAAATCACTTCCCTGTTATGTTGTGCATCTTCGCTTCCCATAAACGACTGCGGATTAATATTAACATAAGGGTACTTTGGCATTTCAACATTATCACCACCATTGTAAGTAGAAACTCTAGCATTATCAGCGGTAGTTCCCTGACATTTTCCTGTGTAATCGGCAAAAACGAAAGATGCCTTTGAAAAGTTCTCTCTGTTTCCAACATTTTTCGTATAACCTCGCCCATAAACTGCTAATCCGGAGAACTGAATAGACGTAGCATTATCCGTCGTATCAACAAATCCAATCCAAGTACCCATATTATCTCCTGACCCCGTCGTAATAGTATCAAGTTTTATATTGTACCCCAGTATTTGATTCGCAGACTTTTTAATAATTCTTCCGATTGCTCCACCTGCATAATTTCCAGCTGCTCCAATCAAACAATTTTCAACCGAACTGTCATGAATATAACATGTAACACTTTCCTTTACAGAGCTTGCGCTTCCAATATAGCCGCCCACATAACTAGTAGCTGTATTCGCAGCGGTAATATTATATCTTATGACACGGCAATCCTTAATTAAAACATTATGCGTAACATTTCCTTCATTGTCCAAATTTGTATATGGATATAAACGCCCGATGAAACCACCCGCATATCCAATATTATTCTCTGCTTCATCCCCATAAGAATCATTGGCAAAAATTGTGTTATTTGCAGAAGATGAACCAACAAGCTTACAATTGTCTAACGTAATAGAATATGTTGTCCACTCAGAATCCCATTTTCCGCCATAATAACCACCGGCAAAATTACCATTAACATTAATATTTTCAACACTACAATTCTTAAAAAATGCAATGCCTGTTTTTCCGCCTTTTGCACTGGACTGCATAGCACCAACAACTCCTCCTGCAAAACGCGTCGTATTACTACCAACCGTTACCGCCGTTCCTAAAGAAGAAACTCTCATATCATACACACGGCAACCATTACCAGCAAAACCAACTAATCCACCTGCAGACATATTATAATTGAGTTCTTCGTTATCATAGTCTCTTGAAAATGAATAATCTCTAATCTTAACTTCAGAATATGCGTCTAAATTAGTATTGTATTCGCCGGCAGATGTTCCATAAATATATACAGCACCCTCTTGCACTTTACCAACAAATGCACCCATTCCACATCGAGCCTGTCTGGCATCTCCGACTACTGTACCCGAAGAAGCTTTTATTGAAACATCGCTTGCGCTGCAATTGGTAACTTTTATTTTAGCGGCAGTAGAATTTAATCC
>JAEEGL017101739.1_pt1 | contig 13077 bp, 8 predicted proteins | sample 9134231 | NCBI WGS metagenome assembly JAEEGL01 (sample SAMN16246548, study PRJNA631951) | gut metagenome | biome: gut microbiome; feature: rumen; material: fiber-attached | host: Bos | place: Iran: Karaj | collected 2018-10 | reverse complement strand
CCCTGAAGGTTTAAAAACCATCAAAAAAAGAGAACTGATTACCTTATTCAGGTTCTCAGTTCTCTATTTCTTTTTGTTGTCATCTTATCTTAATGACATTGGCGTTTCGCTCATCCTTTTTTTGATTATTACAGTAATCCATCATATAATATTTATGAGAACTTGCAGGCGAACATATGAATTAGGAGCTGTAGTAAAATAACGTGAATTGTTATGCTACGGTTTTTAGATGAGGTTATCATGTACAGTATATATGATTATCTGGATCCGGATTTGGCAGGAAAATCTTATACATCAGTAAATGAGCATAGGAAGGATAACCTGGGAATACTCTGGTTTTTGATTGACTGCTTCATTGCAAAAAGAACTGAGAATCCCGAAAAATATTATACCCCTGGGATTGTCATGACTGAAGAGCAGGCCAGAAGATACTATGAGGAAAAGCCTGTTGATCGGGACTGCAGTATATTTGATGATGATGTCGCATCGAAGGCAGACAGTGCAATTAAGTATATAGAGTCCCGGGAAAAAGCTACAAAGAACAGTCTTATGCTTCCGATAAAAAGGATAAGACAGGAATTTGAACTGTCCTTTTTTGAACAGCTATGTGTCCTGATGTCACTGGCGCTTGCGGTAAATGTAAATATAAGGAATCTGTATGCTTATATTGGAAACGATGCGGCACTTAAGCACCCAACAGCGGGCATAGCCTACAGCCTCTTTTCAATGGTCTGTCCTGATGCGGATGTTTCGATGCTTGATAATCTGTGCAGACCCGACGGGAAGATGGCAGTGTATTTTTTCCGTTCTGTTGAAAACATGGGCAGGGTTTCATCACTTATGGACACTCCGATTGTGCTTAGAAACGATATGCAGGGATTTCTCCTTGGACGCAGCCACGAAGAAGACATACCGTATTGTACAATCTATAATGCTGATGATTTGGATATTGAGCCCTTTGCGGGGATGAAGAGTTCATTTCCCGATAAAGAGGAGGGCTCGGTAGTTTTTGTCGAGAGCAGGAATCCGTCAGATGTACCGCAGCTGCTGATCCAATGCGGGTACAGCGATATTCATATCCTTCACGCGGACAGACTGTCAAAGGATACCGGAACTGCCGGAGCAGGTTATGCCGGTGATAACATTTCGGTAAGGCTGGGGAGGCTGTATTCCCATATAAGACTGTTTGGAGGAAATGTACTGGTCAGTATTACAGACAGGACAGACCCGGATTTTCTGGGAATGCTGATTGCTTCTCTCAGAAAACATATTCCGGGTAGAAATATCTTTTTCTTCGGGACAGAGAGGATAACAAAAGATCTTGCGTCCGGGCGGGACAGGATATTCACAATAAGGCTTCCGTATCCGGATGTGGAGTCCAGAGAGAAACTGTGGGATTATTACATAAGGCGCACCGGAATGAAGATCTCAGAGGATTTATCAATAGCTGATCTTGCAGACTGCTATGAGATCTCCCTTACCGGGATAAGACAGATAGTTTATCTTGCCCACAGAAAGGCTGTCTGGAATGGGAAGGATGAGCTTAAGAGGGCTGATCTGAAGGAGCATCTTTTTGCCCTTAGTGAAATGGGACTTTCAAGGCTGGCAACTTACATCCCATCGTCCTTCACATGGGACAATCTGCAGATTGATCCGGCTCAGAGGAAGGTGCTTATGGTGGCGTGTGAGCGCTTTAGGCACCGCAACAGGATAGGTGGAAGGCTCAGGGGCACAGGAGGAGGCACTTACGGCAACGGAGTTTCAGTGCTTTTATGCGGACCTCCCGGAACAGGCAAGACCATGGCTGCACAGGTTGTTTCTGAGGAGCTGCAGCTTCCGCTGTACAGGATTGACGTGTCGCAGATTTATTCAAAATATCTGGGAGAAACACAAAAGAATCTTGGAGAGGTTTTCGATGAGGCTGCTAAATCTAATGTGATCCTCTTTTTTGATGAAGCGGACGCACTGTTTACAAAGCGCACTGAGGTTTCTGATTCCCACGATAAATACGCAAATGCGGAAACGGCATATTTATTACAGAAGATTGAAGCACATAGTGGGATGGTGCTTCTGGCAACAAACCTGTTCAAAAATTTTGATACGGCCTTCGTCAGAAGACTTACATATGTTGTAAGATTTAACAAGCCGGATGAGGAGGTAAGGCTGTCTTTATGGAGGACGATTTTACCCGGATTTGTGAAAGTGTCTCCGGATCTGGATTATGAATTTTTTGCTGAAAAATTCGACATTCCGGGGAGCAGCATCAAGGCAATTCTGTATTCTGCCATGTATATGGCACAGGCTCAGGACAGAGAACTGACCAACAGGGATATTGTTCTGGCTATGAAGTATGAGTATGAGAAAAACGGGGTACTTAATGATACTTCCAGATTTGGACCGTATTCAGCGTACCTTTATGAGAAGGAACAGAACCTTATTTGGGCAAAAGCAGGAGAGGAGATAAGATGATCGGAAGAAGTACGATGGACCAGATAGATAGTGAAGTGACTCAGGCGGCTGCCGGTTCCGGGGAGAGCGGAGAGGTTGTTGGAAGAGTTGATATGCCTGTTACTGTCGAGCACAGCGTTCCTGTTGTTGACAGCACTACAGGAATCTCTGAGTCAGGTGACTTTGGAAACAGTACAGGTGACGTCGAAGAAGAAGCTCTGCCGGCAGCTTCTGGTGGAACAGGCGAAGAGGCTTCCGGGGATAGTGTTACTGAGTCTCTTACTATCAGTGAGGTTGTAGAGGAAGCCGAATCGGGAGAAATCATTGAAGAGGATACAGGATCTTCCACTACGGGGACAGAAGCCGTGGAGGAGACTGCGGCATCTTCTGCAGGTACTACAACTGCTGCTTACAGGAATAATGCCATGGCAACAGCTCATGCGGCAGTGGAGGATGTTAAAACAAAAATTCTTGAAAGTAAAAGGAAGTTTGGTCTCATTAAGCTCAGGGACAGAAAAGAGATTTCTGATGTAAAAGATGCAATCAATAAGCTCAACACTCTGATACATGGTGCAGTTCCGGGAGCGGGTGATGAACAGCTCTATGCTGTACAGATTGAAACCATCTGTCAGGATTATGAGAGTCTTATCCAGAGCTTAAGGAATCTGCAGACCTATATAAATACAAAAAGCAAACCCAGTGACCAGGAGCGCTCCATGCTGGGCATGGCAGATCAGATCATTTCCCAGAGCACGGATGAGCTGGAGCGGTTCAGGATAATAAGGACTAATTATTTAACCGGAATACTTGTGACAGGTACGTCCTGGATGGAAGCACTTTACACTATGAGGGCAGTAAGCCTTGATATGGGTAACGTTATAACGAAAGGGGGCGGTACCTCCGAATTATACCAGCAGACCCTTACAGAAAATGGAACAAGTACAACAAGCTTTATTAAGCCGGAGGAACGTCTTGTTGAATTGAATATGGTGGATTTGCCTGCTTCAATTCTTGAAAAGTATGCCGAAGCCGGAGGTGATGAGGCGAGGGCATTGATTGGAAGAGTGCTTGCAAGTCCTGACCTGAATAAGATCAAAGAGAACATCAATACACTACTGGACAGATGGACGGAGCATATTGACCAGGGATTAAAGGATAACGCACTGGTCGAAGCAACAGTTTCAGATGCCGATCCTAAAACTATAGAGGCTTTTGGAGGACGGGACATTTTCAGACCGTTTCTCATGTATGCTGTAAAAAAATCAAACGAGTATTATACCGGACATGACAGAGGGGGTATCGCTGCGGGGGCAATTGTGTCTGACAGAAATATTTCCACCAGCAGGGCTGCAAATCGCTTTGGTCTTGGAGACATAGTGGCCGGGTCTGAGATGGTCATGCTGACCAGAGAGGATGGAAGCATTGTCCGGGCAAATGCCATGGAAGGAGTAGTTGGCGAAGGAATTACTGAGATGTCAAAACTGATTGGCATGTCACAGGAAAATAATATGGAGCTTACACTGACAGGGAACGCGGCAAAAGAACTCTTTGAACTCCAGATTTTTGACCTGATATGCGGTCAGTTAGACAGACATACAGGTAACTATATGGCCTTTTATGATGAAACACCTAAAAATGAAGCCGGTGAAGGAGGAAGGTACACTGTTACAGGAATAAAAGCAATTGATAATGATATGTCCTTTGGGGAGATGTCCGCCAGGAGAATGAACTTAGGAGTAGGCGCTCAACAAACTCTTGGGGTTGAGTTTGACAGGACAGGTGCGGCAAAGCTTCCTGACAAGGTAAGCGTTCCATTCATTTCACGTCAGTTTTATGACAGAATAATGTCACCATTGACAGACGACCTCCTGACATTTGAACAGATGGATATAAGAAGCAAGGCGGAGCTGGATGCCCTTCATGAGAGATTCCGTTCCATACAGCAGCAGGTGTCTGCACTTGTCTCAGGTGGGAAAATGCTGGTCATTGAGGATGAGGATGAATACGAACGCATTTACAATGAAAGGGTACTTGCTGCATTTGCTTCAGGAAAACTTGCAGGCAGCTATGTAACAACTGTACTAAGTCAGATGCAGCAGAGGTAATGGTTTCATTTCTTTTCAAAGTGCTGGTAGTCCTTAACGCTGTTCCAATTTCCACCCCATGAGAAGCCGTGTTCCTTAAAGAGCTTATAAGCCAGATCATTTTCATCTATCTTGTAGGGAAAGGCGATGCTGCGGTCGGCATAGGCTTCGCTGCCTTCGGGGGAGATATTGACTGACCCATCCTTGTTATAGGTAATATACGGGTTATAAAAGGGATTCAGGTCTATTGCTACGCCTCTTGCATGGTTGGAAAGCCTTGTGGTGCCCTCCACAACTCTGTAGTTGAAGCAGGAGGTGTTATTGGCCAGCATTGATGCGGTGTCGTCGCCTCCAAACTCATCAATGAGTTTTATGCTCTGGATCTGATATCCGCTTTCATACAGCTCATAGAAGATCTCGACGACATCCTGCGCAATGGACGATCCGCAGATCATCTCGCCGTTTTGAGTATTCCCTTCAAAATCAATATACTGAAGGACTACATACTTAAGATCTGTGAGCGGAACTGTGCAGTCAGTTGGATAAGAGATACCTGCGATGCGCTTAAAGACGTCATCTGAAATCGGTTCATAGTAAAAGCCTTCGGCATAGACCGTGCGGTCATTGGATGAAGGAGGCGTTTCTTCCGGCTTTGTTTCAGGTGTCGTGTTATCGTTTTGAACATGCTCGCTGACTTTTGGGGTAATATCCTTCTCTGATTCTGTTGTTTCAGACGATGCAAGAGCTGCTGAAGGATTTTTTGCTGCGTAGTCTTCCAATGTCTCTCCTTTTGCCAAAATTCTGGCACCTATTGCCGCGATCACTATGACTGCAATTAGTATGCAGAGATCCCTGAAAATACGTCTGTCCATAACAAGTATCCTTTCATTGATAATAAATCTATCAATTATAATATCATAGAATCCTTATTACTTCCCATCGGTATCATAACTTTTGCCCAGAAGTAGTTACCTTTGAGTTCCGTCTTAAAAATGCCGTTGCACTCATCGATAGCTTCCTTCACTATCCTGAGACCTAGCCCGTGGTTTTCCTTATCTTTTTTAGTGGTATTCAGCTGTGGATTTGCAGCTATTCTCGCAGGGTCAGTTTTGTTACTTACTTCGCAGCAGAAATAGTTTTTTATGCATTTTAGTGAAATATGAATATCTGGTTTCTCAATGCCCTCGCAGGCTTCGATGGCATTGTTGATAATATTGAGAAATATTGTGCTGAACCTGTCTTCATCGATGCTGATGTCTTTTGGAAGTAAGACCTCAGTATAGATTCTTATATGTTTCTTTTGAGCCTCAGCTATTTTTCTGTTTACAAGATAGTCGATCATAGTGTTGCCGGTAGATACAGCTGATAGCTCATTCATCTTTTCGCCGATCTCGTTATCAAGATATTCTTCAAGCTCCGGAATCTGTCTTTTATCAAGGAGAGATCTTATATAGAGATAATTATTTTTTAGTTCATGTCTTTCCTTTTTGATCCTTTCTTCAAGTTCCAGAGAGTACCTGTATCTGAATATCTGGGCTTTGGTGTCTGTGAGTGCCCTGTCAAGCTTTCGCTGTTCATCAAAGGATCGCTCTAAAGATACGACCATGAAATAAATGGCAGGAAGGACGGCGAGAATAATGAGAGCTATGAGAGCGTCCTTATATATCTGACCAAAGGGGACATTAAGCAGAGTGATCCCATAGTATACAAGGAGCATTATAGGGAAAAGAGTGATCAGGAAATATCTTGGGTTCATCAGTCCTTTGTTTAGTTTAAGAGGATGTTTTACAAAGAAATATGCAATGAGGAACATAAGAAGGATGAGAATAAGGCTTGTTGCGATATCAAAGTTGCTGTAAAGTGTATCGGAGATTATTCCTTCCAGCGAATAGAGTGGGGAGCATACCATTTTATAGAGCTGGATAAAAGAGACATAGAAAAGAATGTATGTGAACTTCTCATAAATACTGCCATCAAGAAACAGATGTGATGAGATGAGTGGAATGCACATATTTACCACAAAATACACCCAGTAATGGTGGGGATGGGAAGAAAAGGGCAGGAGGTAGGTTCCGTAGTAAACGGCAATGAAGCAGAGAAATGAAGACATAAGATATCTTGTACGGTCACTTCTCTTGCCATTGCATGAAAATAGTTTTAACAGAACCATAGCAAGAATGGCATATAGAATCATACCATCAAGTTCTGCAAATCTGAAAAGATCATAAAGCATCTGATAACTCCTCTCATATCATGGTATAACTAATGAAGTCCTGCCGTACTTTATCATAAAGTCCTCTGCTGATAGGAATCTCGAGGCAGTTTTCCAGAAGAACACAGTTTCTTTTAATCTGAGCAATATGCTGTGGATTAACGAGGTAGCTCCTGTGAGTCTTGATAAAACCGTAGGGCTTTAATCTTATCTCAAAGTCAGAGAGTTTGATCCTCGCAACAGATTCGCTCTTGATTGTTACTATTTTGCAGTCTTTGCGCTGGGCCTCGATGTACAGAATTGTCCTTATGTCAAATGAAAACACGTCTCCGCCTGTGGGCTCCTGAAGGATTATGATTTGCGGAGAGCGCCTGTTTATCTCTGTTAGGAGGGCATCCACAAGGCTTGCCACAACTTCCTTAAGCTCACTTTTTCTTATGAATCTGAAGGGTTGTACTTCAAAAGTCTGAAAGACAAGCTCTTCTTTGTTGGATACAAAGACAACGATTGTTTCCGGCGCTATTTCGCGGATCTTACGACAGACAGAGATTCCGTCGATCCCGGGCATCTCGATATCGAGAAAGACGATATCAAATCGAAAATGCTGGGAGAGCATGTTCAAAAAAGACTGCCCCTCGTCAAAGGGGTCAAAAGCAATTGCTACATGTCTTTTGTCAAATTCGCCGGCAAGAAGGCTTTTTGTATTTTCCAGGAAAACTCTCTCATCCTCAACTATAGCAGCCTGAAGCATATATGATCCTCGCTTTCGGTATGATGTTGACTTCAACATCATTATAATAGATGTTTTGCATTTCGTACCGTATTAATGCATTTCGTTCCGTTTTTTATTTTTGCCTCCACAAAATAGTAGTCTTATGTCAAAGGAAAACGGGCTAAGTTAAAGGAGGAAAACATGGAAAGTAAAAAGAGTACCCGAATCTGGGCAGTGATAGCTGCCATAGTATCGATTCTGGCAGTTGTTGTAACCTGTGTTCTTACCGGACCGCTTTATACGGTAATGAACATGTATTTTGGGAAAGGAGATGCGGTTGTTAAGAAGAACCCTGGAGCCGCAAATCTCGATCCTAAGTATTATAAGCCGGCTCATGCAGATGCAGACAGTCTGACTGCAGCGGGAATAGAACTGGCTGAGAGAGTTGAGGCTGAGGGAATAGTTCTTTTAAAGAATGAGAACAAAGCACTTCCTCTGTCTGACAGTGAAAAGAATGTCTCGCTGTTTGGGCGTACATCGGTAGACCCGATATATACAGGTGCCGGTAGTGCTGCAACAGAGAGCTCACCTGTAGACTATAAAACAGCATTTGAAAATGAGGGCTTTAAGCTCAATACCGATCTGTACAACTTCTATGCACAGCACAAGATCTCAACTGAGGTTATCAAGACAAAGATGATGACAGGAATGGGTGAGATGGATGTTGAGTACACAGGAAGAGGCTTTATATCTTCCATGGGAACAGCTCTTTTCACCGGAGATATCATCGCAGAGGTTCCAAACAGCGATTATCCGGATTCACTTAAGGACAGCTTCAAAAAGTATGGCGATGCCGCTATAGTTGTAATCGGACGTGTTGGCGGAGAGGGATGTGACCTTCCCACTGATATGAGCGGGCACGCCACAGCAGATGAAGATAAAAATAAGACCTATCTTGAACTCGACAGCAGAGAAACCGACATGCTCAGGTATGTGAAAGCTCAGAAGGATGCTGGAGTTGTAAAAAAGATAGTTGTTGTTTTGAACACCGCTAACGCTCTTGAACTTGGATTCTTAAATGATGCTGACTATGGTATTGATGCTGCAATATGGGTTGGATGCATCGGGAATCAGGGTGCCAATGCAGTAGCAAAGGTCATAGATGGCACTGTTAATCCTTCAGGACGCACTGTTGATACATTTGTTTATGACCTTACAAAGGATCCTTCTTATGTGAACTTTGAGGATACCTATTATTCAAATGTTGACGGCTCGATAGGTGGATATGAATCAGGGTGCTTTAACGAGTATGAGGAAGGCATCTATGTGGGCTACAGGTATTATGAGACAGCTGCTGCGGAGGCAATGAACGGCAACTATGCTGGATTTGATTACGACAGTACTGTAGTTTATCCGTTTGGGTATGGATTATCTTACACAACTTTTGAAAAGAAGTTTTCAAAGGCATCTTTTTCAGGAAACACATATACATTCGATGTAGATGTAACAAATACCGGAGATGTTGCCGGTAAAGATGTAGTTGAGATCTATGCTGAGACTCCTTACACAGCCGGCGGTACTGAAAAGAGCAAAGTGGTTCTCGCAGGCTTTGCTAAGACAGATGTGCTTGATCCGGGGGCTACACAGACACTTACAATATCTTTTGACGCTGACGAGCTGGCTTCTTACGATTACAAAAATCACGGATGCTATGTACTTGATAAGGGAACATACGGTTTTTACTTAAGTGACAATGCTCACAGCTGGGCGACAACAGATGCGACTGATTCAGAGCATTATTATTCAAACGAGTTATCTGAGAAAGTATTTGATGAAGCGAATAAGAGAGAGTCAGATATGGTTGCGGCTACCAATCAGTTTGATGAGGTCTCAGCAGAATTTGTCGACGCATTTACCGAAGGAAAGCCGCTCAACTTCAGCAGAAGTGATTTTGCAGCAACCTTCCCTACAGCTCCCGGTGCTTTGGATATTGAGGCTGAAGACCATATCAAGGAAGCTCTTGAATCTGTATTCGATGAAAACACCAATGAAAAAACAGGCAACGTAAACGGAAGTCTCGTATATGAGCCTGCTATGCCGGTGACAGGAGCATCGAACGGACTTTCACTCATAAATCTTCGCGGCCTTGCTTACGATGATCCAAAGTGGGAAGATCTTCTTGACCAGCTTACTGTGGATGAAGTGACGGGTATGCTTTCAAATGCAGGATTTAACACGGCAGAGATCATTTCAATCGGCAAGCCTGCCACACTTGATTATGACGGTCCGATGGGATGGTCAACCTGGGTTTCTGCAAATGGTGCTGACGCTATATGCATAGGTTTCCCTGCAGAGGAGATGCTTGCTGCGACCTGGAACGTTGATATTGCAAGGCAGATGGGTGAGCTTGTAGGTGAGCAGGGGATTTATAACGGCTTTAACGGCTGGTATGCTCCTGCCATGAACACACACAGAAACGCTTTTGCCGGAAGAAACTATGAGTACTACTCAGAGGACGGTCTTCTTGCAGGTAAGATTGCCGCATCCGAAGTAAGCGGAGCAATGAGCTACGGAGTATATACTTATCTCAAGCACTTTGCTGTAAATGATAAAGAAAACGGCAGAAACGGTATCGCAACCTGGCTCAACGAACAGGCGCTGAGGGAAATCTATTTAAGACCCTTTGAGATCACCGTAAAAGAGGCAAAGGCAAATATATCTTTTTATGATGAAAACAATGTCCTTCAGACCAAAGAGATCCCGGCAACAACAGCAATGATGAGTGCCTACAACAGGATTGGAACTGTCTGGTCAGGGGCACAGTACGGCCTTCAGACCCAGATACTTAGAAATGAGTGGGGATTCAGGGGCGCTGTAGAGTCCGACTACTTTGGCGGTTCGGCATATATGGATCCCGATTCCGGAATCCGTGCAGGCAATGATCTGATGCTGAACACCTTTGCAGATGGAAGCCTTTCAGATACTGCATCTTCTACAGGAGTAGCAGCGATAAGAAGAGCAGTTCATAATACACTTTACATGGTAGTTAATTCAAATGCGATGCAGGGGATCGTGCCCGGATCGACAGTTTCCTACAAGCTGTCGGGATGGCAGAAAGCACTGATCGCAGGAGATATTGTTGCAGCTGCAGTGGTAATGATCGCAGTACTTATGATCATAAAGAAGAAAAAGAATGCGGCAAACTAATGAGTGCTGATCCTGCCCCTTAAGGGCAATCAGGATAGATAACATGGTCAGCGAAAGAGGAGAGTTTTTTGCTCTCCTTTTTTGCTTACTTGTATTTGACGTGCGTTTTTAGTAAAATTAGCTGGTGCCAAGGGAATGCAGCATTTTGAGTTCTGCTTTCCGGCACGCTTTGGAGAATAGATTTAATGAAAGAAATGATCCGAACAAATAAACTTGTATTTGAATATATAAGACGCGATGAAGAGGGCAATGTCGAGGGAATTACAAGAGCTGTAGACGAAGTCAACATGAGCGTCAGACCCGGTCAGTTTATAGCTATACTGGGACACAACGGTTCCGGCAAATCGACCCTTGCCAAACATTTCAATGCACTTCTTTACCCTACAGAAGGGGAGGTGTATGTGGATGGTATGCTGACCGAGGATGGTGAGCATCTGTGGGATGTAAGGCAGGAAGCCGGGATGATCTTTCAGAACCCCGACAATCAGATCATAGGACAGGTTGTTGAGGAGGATGTGGGATTTGGACCTGAGAACATGGGAGTTCCCACTGACGAGATCTGGGAGAGAGTTGATGAATCACTTAAGGCGGTTAGAATGGACAAGTTCAGGAAGGCGTCGCCCAATCACCTCTCCGGTGGTCAGAAACAGAGAGTGTCTATTGCAGGTGTCATTGCCATGCACCCCAAGTGCATAATAATGGACGAACCTACTGCGATGCTCGACCCCAACGGAAGACGCGAGGTTATAAGAGCAGCACGTGCACTCAACCAGGTTGAAAATATAACTGTCATCCTGATAACTCATTATATGGAAGAAGTAGTGGACGCTGACAGGGTTTTTGTAATGGACAAGGGAAAGGTTGTGATGGAAGGAACTCCCAGGGAGGTCTTTTCTCAGGTCGAGAAGCTCAAAGCGCTTAAGCTTGGTGTGCCGCAGGTTACACTTCTTGCTCATGAACTCAGAAAGAGCGGTGTACCGCTTCCCAATCCTATTCTTACGCGAAAAGAACTAGTGGATGCTCTCGTCGGCATCAGAAACAGCAGGAAAAAATAGATGTCTATTGTTTTAAGTCATGTTAATCACATATATGATGAAGACACAGCCATGGCGCATCCTGCGCTTATCGATGTAAACATCGATATACAGGACGGCGAGTTCATAGGTCTCATCGGGCACACCGGGTCCGGCAAGTCAACGCTCATCCAGCACATGAATGGTCTTATTGAGCCAACCAGTGGTCATATCTTTTTTGATGGAAAAGATATTGGCGAGCAGGGCTTCAATAAAAAAACTCTTAGGGCCAATGTCGGGCTGGTTTTTCAGTACCCCGAACATCAGCTCTTTGAATCTGACTGCTTTAAGGATGTATGCTTTGGCCCCAGGAACCTGGGACTTCCTCAGAAGGAAGTTGAGCTTAGGGCTTTTGAAGCCTTATCACAGGTTGGATTTGATCCTAATTATTTTTATCAGTCACCATTTGATCTTTCGGGAGGTCAGAAGAGAAGGGTGGCAATAGCCGGAGTCCTTGCAATGAAGCCAAGGGTATTAATACTTGATGAGCCCACGGCGGGACTTGATCCCAAGGGTAGGGAGGATATCCTTGGTCTTATCTCATCACTTCACAAAGAGATGAAGATAACCGTTATTCTGGTCAGCCACAGTATGGAAGATGTGGCGGACTATGTTGACAGGATCATTGTGATGAATAAGGGAAGGGTAGCATTTGACGCCCCGCCCAAGGAAGTCTTTTCACATTATAAGGAACTTGAAGAAATAGGGCTTGCTGCGCCGCAGGTGACGTATTGTATGCAGGATCTTGCTACGGCGGGATTTGATGTGGATACATCTGTTACAACACTTCAGGAAGCAAAAGAAGAAATACTAAAGGCACTGTCGAAATGCTAAGAGATATTACATTAGGGCAATATTACAGGGCGGATTCCGTGATCCACAGACTGGACCCAAGGGTCAAGATAGTGGCGACCTTCGTCTTTATAATATCCCTTTTTCTGGTTAAAAACTTCATAGGGTATCTGGTTGCGGGGCTATTTTTATGCCTGTGCATAAAGCTCTCCACTGTGCCACCCAAATTCATTTTCAGGGGGATGAAAGCTATTTTCTTTCTCCTTCTCATAACGATGGTCTTTAATTTGTTTTTGACACCGGGCGAGGCGCTTTTAAGCTTCTGGAAGATTAAGATAACAAAAGAGGGAATAAAGCTTGCGCTAATGATGGGAGTAAGGCTTGTATTTCTGATTACAGGTTCTTCTCTTATGACTCTTACCACGACCCCGAACAATCTCACGGATGGGCTTGAGGATCTCTTAAACCCCCTCAAAAAGATAAGAGTTCCGGTACATGAGATATCAATGATGATGTCCATTGCGCTCAGATTTATTCCGATACTCATGG
>JAEEGL014753173.1_pt1 | contig 13077 bp, 16 predicted proteins | sample 9134231 | NCBI WGS metagenome assembly JAEEGL01 (sample SAMN16246548, study PRJNA631951) | gut metagenome | biome: gut microbiome; feature: rumen; material: fiber-attached | host: Bos | place: Iran: Karaj | collected 2018-10 | reverse complement strand
TTTTCCCATTTTTTATAAAGTAAGATCCCAGAAAGACTATCTGGTTGATAGGTTAGAGCTGGAAGCATGGCGACATGTTGAGCTGACTAATACTAATAGAACGAGGATTTAATCATCTTATTTTAACTAATTATAACGATGTGATAAAAACAATTACCATGTTTTCAGAGAATTATTTCTCTCATATATTTAAATTGGTGACGATAGCAAAGAGGATACACCTGTTCCCATCTCGAACACAGAAGTTAAGCTCTTTAACGGCGAAGATAGTGTAAGCGAAAATAGCAAGTTGCCAATTTTTTTTTGTATTTTAAAGAAGCTTTGCTTCTTTTTTTATTGACTATATATTGATTATATGTTATTATATCTTCGTTTTGAAAAAGAGGGGTTTATAATGGAATGTTTATCGGAGTCTTTAAAACAATATTTTAATGAACGCAATTTTAGTGATGATATGGTGAATAAATTAATTAATGATAATCCATTTAATGGTGATTATACTAGATGGGAAGCTTTAAAGCATAAGGATTATAAGTATTTTGCTGATACTATTAAAAGGCGAAGAATGTTAAAATTAGAGGATAAGATATATGAATTATGTATTAATCCTAATTTTAAAGTTTCATCATCACTTATTTTAAATTATAATACATATAAATTGATACCTTATCATGATAAATTTGAATTTGTTTATCCACAGGATTATACTGTTATAATGAGTGATATTGACGAAAATGCGGCTACTTATTTAGAAAGACTTACATGGAATAATATACCTTTTATTGCTGGATTATCCACAGGTAATTCTGCTTATTATAAAAGATGTAGAGACTTTTATATAGCTTTAGCTGAAGAATTGAATCTATATCCATATGAAGATGAAAATCAGTATCATCAAAAAATTATATTATTAAATTCAAGGAAACATTAAGTATTATTGTTTCTTTTTTTATTGTATGGTAGAATATAAAGTATGATGAATGAAGTTATAATAGAAAAATTGGATCATTATGGTAAAGGTATAGCTAGAATTGATGGTATGCCTGTTTTTGTTGATGGCGCTTTAACTGGTGAGATTGTTAAGATAGAAAAAACGGTAGAGAAAAAGAAGTTTTGTGAGGCTAAAACTGTGGATATTATTACTAAAAGTGATAGTAGAGTTGAGCCTATATGTCCATATTATAATGAATGTGGTGGATGCAATATAATGCATATGTCTTATCCACAGCAATTAATATTTAAAGAAAACAAAGTAAGGGAAGTTTTGAATAAATTTTCTGATTTTGATAACGTTAAAAGTATTATTGGAACTGATGATTTATATTATCGTAATAAAATTACTTTAAAAGTTGATAAAAAAATAGGTTATTATAAATCTAAAAGTTATGATATTGTGCCTATTGATAAGTGTTTTATTGCAGATGATAGAATTAATAGTGTAATTGAAAAATTGCATCAAATTGATTTAGGTAATACTAAAGAAATAGTTATAAGGGCTACACACAATGAGTTAATGTTAGTTTTTGATGGTAATATTAGGGCTGATATGTGCTTATTTGATGGCGTTGATACAATTATAAGTAATGGTATCATTTTAAAGGGAAAAGGCTATATCATGGAGAAAATAAACGATTTTAAATATGTTATATCTCCAACATCTTTTTTTCAGGTAAATACGAATGGTATGATTAATCTATATAATCAAGTTTTAAAATATGCTAATTTAAAAGGTGACGAAAACTTATTGGATTTATATTGTGGCACAGGTACTATTGGTATATATTTATCTAAGTATTGCCATAAAGTTTTTGGTATAGAGATTAATAAAGAGGCTATTAAGGATGCTTTATTAAATAAAGAAATCAATAATTTAAATAATATTGATTTTGAAGCTGGTGATGTTAAAGATGTGCTGGCTAAAAATAATTTTGAGCCTGACATAATCGTTGTAGATCCACCTAGAGCTGGTTTAGATAAAAAAGTAATTGAAGAGATAATTGATTTAAATCCTTCTAAGTTGATATATGTATCATGTGATGTTGTAACTTTAGCTAGGGATTTGAATATTTTAAAAGAAAAATTTAATATAATCGAGTGTACACCTGTGGATATGTTTCCAAATACATATCACGTAGAATCAGTTGTGGCTTTAGAGAGGAAGTAAATATGCGAATACCAAGTGATATTATGGCTAGAATGGATGAATTAATAAAAGATGATGAACTTAAACAAAGAATAAAAAATGGTGATTCTGAGGCAATAATACAACTGGGTTTATCATCTCAAAAGACATTTACTGCTGAGGAAATAATTAATTATAATCAAGCAGATAATTTAGGCGAATTAGTGGCAAGATCAGCATATTTGATAAAATTGGGAGCACTATATCGTGATTTATATAATATGTACTGTCTAAATGCAATATATAAAGAAGCAGATGGAGATAAAGAAGCAAAGGGATATAAAGAAAAATAATCCACATTATTGTAGATTATTTTTTTGTTATTCTATATAAATTAAATGATGGTTTTTGGAATAGTCTTAATCGCCATCCAGATGTACCTAAACCGCTAGATATATATAATTCCGTATTATCCACAGTATAGTGACTGCCATAGTATTTTTTACCCATTATTGGTAAAAACATATTTGATATAATTGGAATATTAACTTGTCTTCCATGTGTATGTCCGGCTAAGATTAAATCATAGTTATCAAGATCTAGATTATCTACAAAGTCAGGTTCGTGTAGTAAAAGAATAGAATATATATTTTCATTGTGTGATTTATATTCGGTTAATTCTTTAGTTTTTTCTTTTAGAATACTATCATTAGCTATAGTGTATTCAACGTTATGACCATCAACTAAATTTGAACTCATACCTGATATGACAATAGGTTCATCTGAATTATCGTATATTAATTCATACTTATTGTCTAGATTAGTAAAGCCAGCATTTTCAATAATTTCATAGTATTCCTCTACAGGAACATCATGATTACCACTTATAGCATATTTACCTAAACGAGCGTTTATTTTTGATAGGCATGATGTGATTTCCTCATCGGTATATTTTAATCTTTTATCTAGTAGATCTCCTGTTAAAACGACAATATCTGGTTTTATTTCATTTATTTTATCAGCAACTTTGCATAGTTTTTTACCATCGACGATACTTCCATAATGAATATCGCTTATATGTACTATTTTTAAACCATGATATGCTTCATTTAAATTTTTATTAACAACTTTAAATTCATTTACTTTGATGCCTTTAGTGCCTATAAATCTAGCATATAATATAATAAACACAATAACAGAAAAGGCTATAATAATGTACTTCTTCATATAATTACACCAACACTCCTAATATAATTTGTAGAATCATCGTTATACCGTTATGGAACATATGTAGTCCTATAGGTACAAAGATGTTTTTTGATTTAACTAATGTATATGCGAAAACAAATCCTGGGATAGAATATGGAATAACATAAACAAAATCAACTAGACTTTCATATGATCCTATAACATGCAATAATCCAAATGATAGTCCTGACACTATAATAAATAGTGTATCGTTTTTAATAATATTTCGTATGCTTAACCTGAAGATACTTTCTTCAATAATAGGTGCATATAAAACGGCTGATACAATAATGTATAGAGGGGCAATATCAAAAATAGAATTAACAGCAGCCTGATTAGTTGCTACAGCTGTAGGCAACAGTGTTGTAATCATTAAATTACTCATTATCATAAGCCCAAAGGCTAAAGCCCAGTATTCGATATATTTTTTAAAATATTGTTTAAAATTTTTAAGGTAATCTATGATATCTTTTTTAAATATTTTATGATATATGAATATTAATATGATGATAAATAATAGCTCATAGCCTAATAAATAAGCTACTTTAGCAGCCAAATTCATTCCTTGATAGTTTATACCAATAATTTGTAGAGGAACACTAACAAATATTTTTTGAACAAAATATAGTAGTATAGCAATGATGCCTAATAAAATGTTTTCTCTTTCCTTCATATTCTCACCTATTAATATTATATCAAATAATACTATAAAAAAATCAAAAAGTTATAAAAAAGTATTCTAAAATATAATTAAATATGATATAATTATAACATGCAGATGAGTGGGACAAAAATCCCACTCTTTAATATAATGGAGGAGTTATGGAAGAGAAAATTAAAGAACTAATTGAAAAGCCAATTGTTGATGCTGGATACATATTAGATAGCGTTAATTATGTTAAAGAAAGTGGTAATTATTTTTTAAGAATTGTTGTGGATAAAAATAATGATTATATCAATATAAATGATTGTGTTGAAATTAATAGATTATTAGATCCTATTTTAGATAAGGTTGACTTTATTGATGAAAGTTACATTGTAGATATTTGTTCAAAGGAGAAAGGTGGTAATTAAGATGGACATAAAAGAGTTTAATAATGCATTAAGTATTTTAGTAAAAGAAAAAGGTATTAGTGAGGATTATATTTACGATGCTTTAGAATTGGCGTTGACAAGCGCTTATAAAAAGAATTATCAATCATTAGCTAATGTAAGAGTTGCTATTGATAGAGAAATCGGTGATATCAAGGTATTTTCATATAGAACAGTTGTTGTATCTAAAGAACAAGAAGCTTTAGAGCCTATTATGATTGAAGTTGAAGATGAGGATTCTGAAGAAGAAGGTGCAATGATTGAAATTGAAAAACCTTATATCTATGATGAAAGAATTCATATCACTTTAGAAGATGCTAGAAAGATCGTTCCTAGTATTGAAGTTGGTGAAACAATTGAAGAAGAAGTAACTCCAAGAGATTTTGGTCGTGTAGCTGCTGCAACAGCTAAACAAGTAATTATTCAAAAAATCAAAGAAGCTGAAAAAGAATTAATTATCGAACAATTTTCTGATAAACAAGATGAAATGGTTACTGGTTTAGTAGCTATGGAAGATGTCAATAATTATTATATTGATTTAGGTAGAACACAAGGTATATTACCTAAAACTGAAATTATTCCTGGTGAAACAATTAAGATGGGCTCTAATATTAAAGTTTATGTTACTAAAGTTGAAAGTTCAGGTAAAGGACCACTTATTCTTTTATCAAGAACTCATTATGGTTTTGTAAAAAGATTATTTGAATTAGAAATTCCTGAAATTAATGAAGGCTCAGTTTTAGTATATAGTGTAGCTAGAGAAGCTGGTGTTAGAACAAAAATTGCTGTATCTAGTGAGAATGCTAATATCGATCCAGTTGGTGCATGTATTGGTGAAAAAGGTACAAGAATTGCTAATATATTAAAAGAATTAGGACCTGAAAAAATTGATATTGTAGCTTATGATAATGACACAACAAAATTTATTGAAAATGCTTTAGCTCCAGCCAAAAATTTACATATTTTAATTACTGATCCTAAGAAACAAGAAGCTTTAGTTGTCGTTGCTCAAGAAGATTTATCACTAGCTATTGGTAGAAAAGGATTGAATGTTAAGTTGGCTTCACGTTTAACTAAATATAGAATTGATATTAAGACATTTGAACAAGCTAAAGAAATGGGCATTAATATAGTTGAGTAGGTGTATTTATGAATAAAAAAATACCTATGCGTAGTTGCGTTGTAACAAAAGAAAAATTACCTAAACAAGAACTTGTTAGAGTAGTAAGGACACCATTAAATGAGGTTATTATTGATTTAACCGGTAAAGCTAATGGTAGAGGTGCTTATTTAAAAAAGGATGCTTTAGTTTTTGAAAAAGCCAAAAAATCTAAAGTCCTTAATAGAGTTTTAGAAGTTGAGGTAAAAGATGAAATTTTTGATGAATTAAATAAACTATTGTAAGGAGGTGTATTTTATATGATGAGCGTACTTGAATATGCTAATGATGTAAATAGAACACTTGAAGAAATATTAAAAAAATGTGAAGAATTAAATATTTATGTATCTTCTGCTGATGACATGTTATCTGAAGATGATATAGTTATTCTTGACAATGCTGATTTCGATGATGAATTAATTGATGAAATTATTGAAAATATTAAAGTTGATGATTCTGTTTCAACACAAAAATTAAAAAAGAAATCAGAAATAAAAGAAGTTAAAGAAGTTAAAACTTCTAACAAAAAAGAATTTGCTCAAAAGAAAAAAGAAATGTATAAAAATAAAGAAAAACTTATGAGTAATTCTAGTGATGAAAATGTTGTTTTATACAAAGAAAATATGACTGTTGGTGATTTAGCTAAAGCGCTTGGCGTTAATGCTGGTGAATTAGTTAAAAAATTATTTAATTTAGGTATTATGGCTACTATTAATAATGCTATCAGTTTTGAAAATGCTGAAGTATTAATATTAGATTATAATAAAGAATTAAAAAGAGAGGAAACAAGAGATGTTTCTAACTTTGAAGAGTATGAAATTATCGATGATGAAGCTAATTTAGTTAAAAGACCTGCTGTTGTTACTATCATGGGACATGTTGACCATGGTAAGACAACTTTACTTGATACAATCAGAAAAACGGATGTTGCATCTTTAGAAGCTGGTGGTATAACACAAGCTATATCAGCTTATCAAGTTAAAGTTAAAGATAATCATATTACTTTCATTGATACTCCAGGACATGCTGCGTTTACTGAAATGCGTGCTAGAGGAGCAAGTATCACAGATATTATTATAATTATCGTTGCAGCGGATGATGGTATTATGCCACAAACGGAAGAAGTTATTGATCATGCTAAAGCTGCGGGTGTACCTATTTTAGTTGCTATAAATAAAATTGATAAACCAGAAGCTAATGTAGAAAGAGTATTAACGCAATTAACTGAACATGGTTTAACTCCTGATACTTGGGGTGGAGATACTATTGTTACTAAGATATCAGCTAAGACTGGTGAAGGTGTAGATGAATTATTAGATAATATTTTATTGGTTGCTGAAATGAATAATTATAGAGCTAATCCAAATAGATATGCAGTAGGTACTGTTGTTGAATCTAGACTAGATAAACATTTAGGACCAATCGTAACTGTTTTAGTTCAAAATGGTACATTAAGATTAGGTGATCCTATTGTTGTTGGTACAGCATTTGGTAAAATAAGAACACTTAAAAATGACAAAGGTCAAGATTTAACAGAAACTGTTTTATCACAACCAGTAGAAATTACAGGATTAAATGAAGTGCCTCAAGCTGGTGATAAATTCATGGCTTTTGAATCTGAAAAACAAGCTAGAAGTATTGCTGAAACAAGAAAAGAAGCAGCTAGACTTAAAGATTTAACGCCTGCTAGTGCTGTTACATTAGATGAATTATTCTCTAAAATTAAAGAAGGCGCTAAAGAAATAAATGTTATCATTAAAACAGATGTTAATGGTTCAGCAGAAGCTGTTAAAAATTCTTTAGAGAAACTAGATGTTGAAGGTGTTAAGGTTAATGTTATAAGAAGTAGTGTAGGTGCAATTACTGAATCTGATATTGTGCTTGCTCGTGCTTCTGGCGCTATTGTTATCGGCTTTAATGTTAGACCAAATAATGCTTTGAAGGATTATGCTAAAGAGCAAGGCGTAGAAATAAGATTATATGATATCATTTATAAAGTAGTAGAAGAGATTGAAGCTGCTATGAAAGGTATGCTAGATCCTGAATATGAAGAACAAGTGATTGGTACTGCTGAAGTTAGAAAGATATTTAAATTTTCTAAAGTTGGTACTATAGCTGGTTCATATGTAACAGACGGTGTTATTAAAAAGGATGCTAAAGCACGTATTATTCGTGATAGTGTCGTAATATATGATGGTGAAATCAATTCTATTCAAAGAGAAAAAGATTCTGTTAAAGAAGTTAAAAAAGGATTAGAATGTGGTATCACTATTGAAAACTACAATGATATTAGAGAAAAAGATATTATTGAAGCATATGAAATGGTTGAAATAAAAAGATAGAATTTAAATAATTCTATTTTTTTTATTAAAATTATGAAAAATTTGATAGATGACATAGATGAATATTATAGTGGTAAGATAAAAATCCATGGGAAAAACATGATATAATTAAAGTGGTTGGGAGGTTTTTGTAATGAGTATTCCAAAAGAAGAATTTCGTTTAATTAATGGTGATAGTAGTTGGATTGATGAGCATGGTGATGGTTATAGAATAGTGTATTTTAATGATCAAACATATCATATTGGAGCTTATAGCCCAACAATTGAAGGATTTATGTGTGAATTAAATGAATGTGATCCAATTATTGATGAATCAGCAATACCAGCTTTTATATCAGTTGATGATATGTTATCACGAATTCTATTAAGTACCAAAAATGTAACATCTATAGCTTTATATACAACTGATGGTGTATTAGTAGGTAAAAGCAAGAAAAAAACTTAAATAATAAGTGAATTTATTTTTGATTTGACAAAATAAAAAAATATAGTATAATACATTACAAGTGAGGAGATATAAGCATTAAGTGTGAGCTGTCTCGGGTATTTTACCTACACAAGAAATTGGAGTCACGATATTGTTTATCGTGGCTTTTTGTGTGTTTGAGCTACGATGAATTAGAAAGGAGGGACAATATGTCAACTATGGAATTAAAAAGTGTTTTAGATGGTTCTAGTTATGCTGAGTATATGGCTTTACGTGATATGAAAAGCTATGAATCATACAAAAGCGGAAAAACAGAAGAAATTGAAAATTTAGTAGATATGAAGATCCTTTCCTTACTAGAGGGGTTAGGATATCCGATGGAACATCTTGGAACATATTTATACAAAGATTTAGTTCGACTTGTATATGATAAGATCAAAAATTTATCAAAGCGAAGTGATGTCTTGGTGGCTAGACAAATATTAAGTGAATTGTCTGATCATTTTTCAAGTATATATCACTATATTGCTAGGGAAGATAAAGAAATAGGTATCAAGTCATTTCATATGTGCTTAGAAGATGCTATTAAAAGTATAGATAAAAATAAAATCGATTCTGCTTTAGCAACTAGAATATATGGTTCATATTTTGAAGCAATTAATTATGGCCAAAAAGCTATGTTATTTGCGGCTTATGTAGCTGGTAAATATACAGGTACATACGAGGAACCAAAAATTAGAGCTTTAGATATTCATTATTAAATAGTGAGTGTGCATAAGGAAACGAGCTGCACAGGGGAAACCTACACATGGAAGCATGGAGTCACTACCGATAGGTATACTTCGTGCTTTTTTATATATTTAAATATGCTATAATTTATAGTAAGGGAGTGATTAATATGGGAATTATAGAAGTAAAAAAACTTTCAAAAACGTTTAAAGTAAAGATTAAAGAAAAAGGTTTAAAAGGTAGTATAAAGTCAATTATAAAACCAAAGTATAAAACAATAAGCGCTGTTAATGATGTTAACTTTGAGATAGAAAAAGGTGAAATTATAGCTTTCATAGGTCCTAACGGAGCCGGTAAATCAACAACTATTAAAATGTTAACAGGTATATTATATCCGGATGCTGGAAGTATTAAAGTTTTGGATATTGATCCTATTAAAGATAGAAAAAAATTAGCTTATCAAATAGGTACAGTGTTTGGTCAAAAGGAACAATTATGGACACATTTAACGCCATATGATAATTTTAAATTTTTTGGTGCAATATATGATATTCCTGAAAGTAGAGTTGAAAAAAAGATAGATGAATTAAGAGAATTATTTGAATTAGATGAGTTTATAAACACACCAGTACGTAACTTGAGTCTAGGTCAGAGAATTAGATGTGAGATTGTAGCTTCATTGATACATGAACCTAAAGTCTTATTCTTAGATGAGCCAACTATAGGATTGGATCCTGTAGTTAAAGAGAATATCAGATCATTAATTAAACGAATGAATAAGGAATATAAAACGACTATATTTTTAACTAGTCATGATGTTGGAGATATCGAAAAACTATGTAAAAGAGTAATTATTATCAACAATGGTATGGTTGTGTTAGATGATACGATGGATAATTTGAAATATCATTATTTGAATAAGAAAATAGTTGAAGTTAAAACAAAAGAAAAAGTTAATTTAGATGATACCGATGGTATAACTGTTTTAAAAGATAAGGGATATAATTTAAAACTAGAGGTTGATATAACTAAGAAAAGTGTAACCGATGCTATTAAATTGTTAAACCCTGATAATATTATAGATATAAACATATCCAACATACCTTTAGAGGACATAATCAGTTCAATATATAAAGAAGGTATTTAGTATGAAGAAATATTTATTCATATTTAAATCAGAAGTAATGTCTGATATGCAATATGTATTTAATACATTTGTAGGTTTTATTGGATATTTTATATTATTGTTTATTTTATTTAATCTGTATAGTTATTTATATACTGATTCATCTGAAATAATCAATGGATATACTATGAATCAGATGATATGGTATGTAATAGTTACCGAAATACTATGGACAGTTTTATCTGGGAAAAGACTATGTCGTAAAATAAGTAATGATGTTAAAAGTGGTAATATTGCATATAACATGAATAAACCATATAGCTATATAGGTTATGCTTTGTTTGGTTATCTGGGTGAAATCTTTATAAAAGCTATTACATATGTTGTTCTAGCTGCTATTATGGGATTTATATTTTTAGGTAGTTTTCCTAACTTAAGCATTATGTCTATCTTAGCGGTACTATTAACAGGTGTACTTGCAACAGTTATAAGTATAATGTTTATTATAACAATTGGTTTGTTATCATTCTATATAGAGGATTCAGGACCAATATATTGGGTTTATAGTAAATTAATACTAGTATTAGGAACAATATTTCCAATTGAGTATTTTCCTATTGGTGTTCAAAAAGTATTGAGTTATAGTCCTATTTATGTTGTATCATATGGACCAGCTAAATTATTTGTAGATTTTAGTTTTGATACATTTAAAAATATATTTATATATCAATTAATATATTTATTAATTGCTTATCTATTGGCTAGTTTTATATATAAGAAGGGGGTGAAGAAACTAAATGTTAATGGCGGTTAGAAATCAATTTAAAGTTTCATTATTGTCAATTAAATATGCCATAATGAGAGAACTTTTGAATAAAGTAACTTTTGTAACAAATATTGTTTTTATGATATTAAATAATGCTAGTTTTATTATCCAATGGGTTGTACTTTTCTCAATTAAAGATGATTTTGGTGGTTTTGGTTTAAAAGATGTCTTAATTTTATGGGGACTATCTGCTATGGCTTATGGTTTTTCACGTTTCTTCTTTAAAAAGGCTTTTTCATTATCAGAAACTATCAATACAGGAAAACTAGATAGTTTTCTTGTACAACCTAAGAATGTACTTTTATCGGCTATTACGACTGATGTAGAGCCTTCTGCTCTAGGTGATATTTTATATGGTTATATTATATTATTCATATATGGCATGAATTTGAAAAATTTTATTTTGCTTACAATATATGGTATGACTGGAGGATTAGTTTTAACATCTATATCTGTCATATTAAATAGTTTAAGTTTTTGGTTTTCTAAAACTGATGTTATAGCTGACACAGGTAATTCTTTGATGATTAATTTTTCAACTTATCCTGATGGAATATTTAAAGGGGTAGTTAAACTAATGTTGTATACTATAGTACCAGTTGGTATAGTTGTTTATATACCAATTCAAGTAATTATCGAATTTAATATTATTAAGTTATCAATAACTATTTTGTTTACTATATTTATAGTTTGTTTAGCTTTTTTAGTATTTAATAAAGGATTAAAAAAATATTCATCAACTAATTTGATGGTAGCAAGAATATAAAAGGAAGTGAGAAAATGTTAAGTCCTACATTAGAAACGGAAAGATTAGTTTTAAGAAGATATAATGAAAGCGATTTAGATGCTTTCTATGAAATAATTCATGATAAAAGATTACAAACATACATCTTTTTCCCTGATTTAACTCGTGAACAAGAGTTAGAATATATTAAAAAATGTATGGAAAATGTTGAAACGGATAAATGTGAAAAATGGTCTATCGTGCTTAAGGAAAACAATGAAACATTAGGTAATATATCAGTTAATACAGTAGTTAAAAAACATAATTATTGTGTTGTTGGATATGTTATTAGATATGAATACTGGAGTCACGGATATGCAACTGAAGCTTTAAAAGCTGTATCTGATTACCTTTTGAATTCCGGATATTATTTGGTAGAATGTACATGTAACGAGCTTAATATACAATCATCTAAGGTAATGTTGAAAGCAGGATTTAAAAAGGACGGATGTATTCCTAATAGAAGATTGAATCTTGATGGAACATATTCAGGTGCTGAGTATTATAGTAAAAGAAAGGAGGTATAGTTATGGAAAGATTTTATTTAGAAGTTCCTTCGTTAGCAAGAAAAGATGAAGCTATTGAGTACATTAATGAGCATTATGCATGCAATTCTAATATTAATGGCTCAGGTGGACTTAATAGATATGTGGATAATTATGAGGGATGGTTAGAAAAATTAGAAGAAGACTATGTTAAAATACCAAACGAAGAAAAAGTACCAGCAAGAACTTATTTTCTAATAAGGGAAAATGATAATAGAATAGTTGGTATGATAAATATTCGTTTAACTTTAAATGAAAGATTGCGTAAATTAGGAGGACATATAGGATATGGAATTAGACCTTCCGAAAGAGGAAAAGGATATAATAGAATAAATCTATACTTGGGCTTAATGGTATGCGATGAAAAAGGTATTGCTAAAGTATTAATGGATGCTGATATAGATAACCCAGCTTCTTGGAGAACGATGGAAGCTTTAGGCGGTGTAAGAATAAACGAATACTACTCTGAAGAAGAAAAATGTCAAGTTGTAGATTATAACATTGATGTTAAAGAAGCTTTGGAAAAATATAGAGAAGTGTATTTACCATATATTTGTGATAGTAAAAGAAAGTGAATTTATTTCACTTTTTCTTTTTATTATTTTAGTGTATAATATATATAGAGGTGTAATTATGAGTATTAAAATAGAAAGAATAGCAAGTAATATTGTTAAACA
>JAEEGL013531548.1_pt1 | contig 13077 bp, 11 predicted proteins | sample 9134231 | NCBI WGS metagenome assembly JAEEGL01 (sample SAMN16246548, study PRJNA631951) | gut metagenome | biome: gut microbiome; feature: rumen; material: fiber-attached | host: Bos | place: Iran: Karaj | collected 2018-10 | reverse complement strand
GTTCTGCGAGAAGAATAATGAGATGAGTATAAATATAATGGGAAAGATGTTCGATGGTATACCGGAGAAAGACATTGTGACTACGATTCAGACAATAACTAAGATTGAGAGCAATCTTAAATCTTTAATATATTAAGTAATACAGAAATTAATTCAGACCGTTTCACAGCCGCGTAGTTCTATCGGAAGTTATATTCCGATAATTATCCGGCATGGAAAAAAGTCCGGATTAACAGAGAAGGTATTTCATGATCAACAGGGGGGAGTATGGAACTGGTTACAAAAAGTAAGCGTCCGGGGATGGATTGTACACTGGATGTGTATTTTGAGCAGACTGAAGGCCTGCCGAAATATATAAATGATAAAACCTGTTATAAAATGGTCCTGATCACCTCAGGGTCATTTATAGTTGAGGATAATGGTAAATATAATGTCATAACAGCTCCTGCTTTCGTACTTATAAATGAAAAAGCAGAGGTTAAGGTTGTATCGGAAGATAATGTAAAGTCTCGTACTGTATATTTTAAGCCTTCAATAATAAGAGAAGAGTTTACCATCGAAGCACTGAATTCCGGAAAATACGATAAGTTCTGTACTGCCATGAAGGATGAAAACGGTGAGCCGGTCAGAGCAGGACAGATATCTACTGATGAAGAGAGATGCAATCTGATCAACAAAGATTTCAAGTTTGAAGATGCATTTTCTAAGGAAATGGTTTATCAGGATGCGCTTCTTTTGCTGGAATTCTTCTGGCATAAACAGGATGCGGTTTATTACACTCTTACCAAACAAGAGTATGATACGGCGTTAAGGCTTTCTATGAGTGTCAAATATGAGATAAATGCTCAGCCGGATAATTTCTGGATTCTGCGTACCAGATATTTCATTCAGTCCATGCTTTTTGTGACGACGGCTGATTTCTATAGAAATTTCAGACAGAATGAAATCTATAAAGATAAACTTGTGGCAATGGTTACAAGATATTTCTGGGATCATATAGATGAGGAGATAACACTTGAAAGTGTATTGAAGCTGTTTTCGGTTAATAAGAATGTGCTGAATGACGCATTTAACAGAGAAGTATCAATGTCCTGTATGACCTATCTTGAACAAATGAGGATCAACCTTGCAAAAAGAGAATTGCAGTTTGGAACTCTTACGATCAGTGAGATAAGTGTCGGGGTCGGTTATAAAGATACAAATTATTTCACAAAGGTATTCAAAAAACATACCGGCATGACTCCGTCTGAATTTCAGAAACAGATGAGAGAGTTATACTGAAAATTCATGCCGAAAATGCTGTTTTTCGTGCTCATATTTCTAACTGTCCGATTCTTTAACGGATATGATTATCTTACAGAGAAAAGGAGGTTACGTGTATGAGAAAAGGGAAAAGATCAGCAACGGTACTGCTTACAATGGCACTTCTTCTTTCGGGATGCGGAGCGGCAGGTCCGGCGGCTGAGGGTGAAGGAAAGACCGAGGCGGAAACAGAAAGTCAGGTGGCTGAAGGAGACGAAAAGACTGAGAAGGAGACGGTTAATGTTACCGAAGGAATGATTCCTCAGGTAATCGAGAAAAATGTGACCTATGTCATGAAAGGTGGTAACTGGGAGGTTAAAAGCTCTGAGATAACCAACTGGACCAGGACAGAGGATTTTAATATTCAGGACACTGTCTGGATCATCGATACTGAAGACGCTGCATCGATTTATTCTAAAGTGGGTTATTCCTTTAAAGGAAAACCTGCAAGCATGTATATTCATTTTGGAGAGGATCTTAGCGATGAGAATTCATCCATCGGAACAAGTGAAGATGGAACTCAGAAGATGGATATATCTTTAAACATCAGCTGCGATATAATATTTGAATGTGAAGGAAATAAATTCTACTATGAGGATGTGAAGGTTAATGGCGGCGAATGCTTTATGGATGGAACAACTAATATTTTTGGTGACGCCGGAGACGGAGAAGAAGGTGTCATCAGTGTTCCGGCGGATGTAAGAAAAGGCAAGTTGGAAGATTTCAATAACGCATTACCTACCGCAGAAGAAACTATGATATCGGAGTCATCTACCTATATAAAATCTACGATATTTGAGGATATCGAGACATTTAACTCGTCGTCAAGTAATCTTAAGGATGGGGTGTGGGATGTAAAGATAACCAATACAGCGAGTGGAGAGAACCTGTCGCCTGAACTTAACTGGGATGAGGTAGAAGGTGCTTCTGAGTATGTTGTTATCATGATAGACGGCGCATGGCTTCATATGGATGTCTTTACGACGAAGACATCTCTTGAAGAAGGTGAGATTGAAAGAGGTGATCGCGGAAATCAGTATGTAGGTCCGTATCCGCCTTCGGGAACTCATACCTATTCGATATTCATCTTTGCGCTGAAGAATGAGATGGGTAAGGTGAATCTCGCATTTGATGCAGGTGGAAACAGCATTGATAAGATATATAGCGGACTGGATATAGATAAAGACGGTAATTCGGGAAATGTTATCGCTTATTCAAGGCTCGATGGCAATTATACGAAAGAGAAATAGGAGTGTCCGGTTGCTATAGAGAGTGAATGAATGTCCTCAAGATTACATAGGCGTACCTATGAGAAATCATAGGTACGCTTTTTTGATTTAATTTGTAAAGAAAAAACGAAACTCAGAAAATTATACTAGCGATATATGGATATGATAAAAGCAGTATGATAAACTATCAATCACGTATTAAAAATATTATGGGAGGGAAGAAAATGATCGAAACCGAAAGACTGATTTTGAGAGAGTATACACTTGAAGATTTTGATGCATTATATGAGATAATGTCTGATCCGGAAACCATGCAGCATTATCCTGCACCGTTTGATAAGGACAGGACCATGGGCTGGATAACATGGAATCTGGATAACTATAAAACCTATGGCTTCGGACTCTGGGCTGTGACTCTTAAAGAAACCGGAGAGTTCATCGGAGACTGCGGAATCACAATCCAGAATATTGACGGGGAGATGCTTCCTGAGATCGGATATCACATAAATAAGAAGTATTGGAGACAGGGATATGGCAAGGAGGCAGCCCGTGCATGCCGTGACTGGGTATTCAATAATACAGACTATGATACGATCTATTCGTATATGAAGTATACCAATGTCGGTTCGTACTCAACTGCAATCGCAAACGGTATGAAAAAGGTTAAGGAATATCCGGATCCGAAGAACGAGATATCCTATGCCTATGCGATAACAAGACAGGAGTGGGAACAATTAGATAAATAAGTAAAGCAATCATTACGCTTTGAAGCGGAATTATATGCCCATAGCGGCATGATAGACCAGATTCAAAAGCCAAAGACAGATAATGGTTAATATAAGGACCAGATAAAAAAAGAAAAATTCTAAACCGGAGCATTCATATTTTTTAAGCATATGATGATATATGATGGATAAAACTACTGTACTGATGTAAGGAATATAGAATATTCTGAGATAGAAAAGATAATTGAAAAATATACTCGCTCTGGGGAAAAAGAGCGGCAGGAATATCAGAAGATTTATTACATACAGTATTCGGATAGTCCATAGCCCGTAATTAGTTTCTTTGTTATTGTTCATGTGTATGTACCTCTTATTTGTTATTATATAGTTATGACACTTATATCATATCATATTATTATATTGTCATATGTCAGGGGAAGGTTCATTAAAATATCTGTTACGATGTCGGTATAATTCGGAGGTGTGATTTTGAAAGAAATGAAGCCCGAACGAGCCCCTCTCAAGATTGACACAAATTTTCGCTTATGTTATTATCAAAATGAATATAACAACAATTTATTCACATCAAAATGTGGAAAGGATTGAAAATGTTTGAACTGGTTACAATTTTCTGTATGTTATGTGCTTTGCCGGATGTGGGGGCACTTATAGTGGCATTTGTCCACAGGAAAAATCTAAATTGTGCGAAGGTTATCAGTACATTGGGATATGTGTACAGGCTGAAAGAGGCCGAACTTACAAATGAGACGATGCCTCTTAATGATGAGGATGTGGAACGACTCAAGAGACGCCATTCGGTTATACCAGGACTTGTCACATTGCCAATAGCTTTTACTGCGATGGGCAGCCTGATGATTATATTGGGATGTCAGAATAATCCCGAAGTATCAAATTTTATAGTGAACGGCGTAGCTATACTGGGAATTCTGATGGGTATCGCGAGCGCCATAGTTATAAATAGGATTTTGAAGCAGAACAATGACTGGACGGATTACACGAAGCGTAGAGGTGTCTGTCTTGATCTTGATGTAAGGATAATTTATGCAGGAAGGAATACGACCCCTATTTATTATGCAACAGTGGGATATCTTAGTGATGATGGCACGCCGGTTGTGTTCGAATTGACGGTTTTCGAGGAAATATATTACGCAATGCGCTATGAGAAGGGTTGGTTCGTGGTAGTTCAAAGCAATAACCGAAATGTGAATGTAATCGCTGAGAAGTCTCTTCACGAGATGGTTCGTGAGGATAGGGAAAATGGTATCTCACGTCGTAGGAGACGCATAGGAATGTTTAGAGAATTTTATGATTAAAAAGTAGCCTGAAGCACTCGCAAAAATTATATTTATAATTATTATAAAATGAAATATAATAATTAAAACAGGGTATCAAGTGTACTTATAAGGGTGAGTGCCTATGAAGCTTTTAAAGAAGATTCGTAGATATTATTTATACTGCGGAATTGAAAAAGATGAATATAATGAATTAAAGAAAGATGCATATGTTTCGAACTTTGAAGTCTGGAGAATATTGCATTTTATTATGTTTGTAGTGTTTCTGGGTCTGTTTGTTGCATCTCTGTCAAATGATATTATGTCGGTCAACAGAGATTATTATCTGGCTTTCTTATTATATTCAGGTATAGCTATTGGTTTATTCAGTATATTAAAGAAAGACTCACTTGCGGCACAACTTATTATATATCTTTCAATGTCGTGTCTATTCCTGTTTGGATGCCTGATAAGCAAGAACAATCCTGAACATAATGCGACAACATTCATTGCATTTCTGCTTGTAACTCCTATGTTTATGATCGATAAACCGTTTTTTATGACTATTGAGCTGGGTGCTGCGTCAGTGATATTTCTGTTATGGATGTATGCCGTTAAGCCATTTGAAATATGGGAGATGGATCTTATCAATGTTGTAACGTATACAATTATCGGATGTTTCCTAAATGTAGTCGCTAATTCAATACGAATAAAAGAGTTTGTCCTGACCAAGAAAATTCGCATCCAGAAAGATACAGATGCTATGACGGGACTTAGAAACAAGGGAGCTCTGACTAGAGAGATAGATGAATTTCTGGAAGATGAATCAACTGATAAGGGACTTCTGTTTATCATGGATATCGACAAGTTTAAGTCAATAAATGATAATTATGGCCATGATGTTGGCGACAAAGTTATTATTCAGTTTGCGGATTATCTTCTGAAAAGATTTAGTGATGAGCTCACAGGACGTTTTGGCGGTGATGAATTCATACTATTTATCAGGAATACCTCTGATGAAGGCACTGCCGGTAAAATAGCAGATGAAATAATAGAGAATATTTCAAAAGTTGTAGAGCTGCCGGATAAAGGAAAGAATGTAAGTACCAGTATTGGTATTGCAACTTATAAGGGTGCTGAAAAGAGCTATTCTGAAATATTCAAGAAAGCAGATATAGCATTATATAAAGCAAAGGCTGACAAGGATAAAAGATATTATATATATTAATACTTTTAAACTATTAAAAACACGGTACTGCAAAGAAACAGTACCGTGTTTTTATTTATATCAGCGTGATTCCTTCCGGTGAGACAGCAAAAGGACCTGCCAGTGGAAGAACATCTCTGTGTTCGCCGAGATAATCCAGATCGAATATGATTGGCTTTCCATCAGAATCTTCAAAACGTTGTTCAGGTTCGAAAGCTTCTCCGAGAATAGCTGTTGATATGATACCTGTCGAACTTGGGCTGAGATACTCATACAGATTTGTATGGAGTACCGGAGCGTTGTCAGTTCCTGTCAGTGACAGCTCTATAGGATGACTTATTGTACAGGCATCTATATCGCCATCACATGGTTTTGCTCCGTTACAATATACATTTCCGCCAAAGTACATAGGCAGATGATCATAATATTTATCGCGGCTTTCCAGTGATACAAAAGTATCAGCAGAAAATTTTGCAAGATAGCTTTCTTCATCCGGATAGCCATCGTAAGGATGTGTACCACAGATGAAATTTAATGCTGTTACCCGGTCCAGCCCCAGCTTTTTTGCACCCTCAGCCAAAAGCGGACGTATAGGCTGCTGGATGAAAACGTTATTATAGAAGCGAGTATCACCATGCAGAATGGACATGAATCCGAGTATTTCCGTGCGGTGTGGTAAATGGTATGGCGTATAGCGCATATTGGTAAAACGTACGCCGCCGCTGTCTACCCCTTCTCCGACAAATGTAAAAGATCCGGCTATAAGATTATGTACAAAAGCGAGTCCCTGGGTACTCAGTCTGCAGGACACATTCGAGAGTAAAATATTATTATCGACTATAGTCGGACCATGTGAAACTTCTATAAAAAGGTCCTCGCCAATAGACAGTTCCATAGGAATCTCTGTTCCGTCCGGTGGAGTATTATCATGAAGAAGATTACCGGTGATCCTGGTTCCCTGTGCCTGCCAATCAAGCCATATACCGCGCAGACAGTGGTGTATATGATTACGGCGGAATATAACATCTATAGCGGCATGCATCTTGATTCCGGCATCCTCTGCACCGCTGAAATCCTGTTTGGTGCTTATATGATGAATAGTATTGTCTTCTATGATTGAGAAGACGCATCCAAGATGACCGCAGATTGCAGTTTGTCCGCAATCATGTATATGACATCGACGAATGATATGTGATCCGATCTTCTCCTTGGTCCAACCTTCAATCTGTGCCAGGCAGATGGCATCTCTTTCGTTCTGCGCACCATCCTTGGTAAATTTCGTAGACCATTTGTTTTCATTACTTGGCTGATAATATTTTCCAAGGGTGATTCCGCTGCATTTAGAATCGGATATTTCGCAGTCCTCAATTATCCAGCCCTTTGACCAGCGAGGGCCTATCATACCATCCTGATATGCTGTAGGCGGAGCCCACTGAGTTGCCGCCTGACGAACTGTAAAACCGCTTAAGGTGATGTAATCAACACCATTATGATCAGGATAGAAGCAGTTTCGCCTTACATTTATCTCAACATTTTCCTTATTAGGATCTGCACCCTGAAAATTTGCGTAAATAAGAGTGACCTCATCCTCCTGCTCTGTGAACCATTGATACAGCGATCTTTCAGGTTCCCAGGATTTTCGGAGAATCTCAGGTTCCAGAACTTCCTTCAGTGAAGAAACTTCAAACATTGACATACCATTCAGATAAACTTCGCCTGTGTGAGCAGGATGAAGTGGAAGATACCAGTCACCCTGAAGAGTTACTGTATAGGGATTATAATCACCGAACAGTCCGTTAGGAATCCTGGCGAGCCAGGTATTGCCGTCGAAGCGCTCCCATTTCTTAATCTGTTCAGCACCGGTAATAACCGCGGCGAGCGGTTCTACCGAGCGATAAGTGATACGTTCTTTCTCTGTTCCCGCATGCACCGGACATACATATTCTCTGTAGATTCCCGGTGCAACCAGAATTTCGTCACCAGGCTGCGCGATACGTGCTGCTTCATTGATTGTCTTAAACGGCGCATTTTTATCTCCGCAGCCGCTATGGACTGCAGAAGCCGATACATATATTTGCATATTTTAAATCCTTCCTTCCGGATAATAATCATCCCTTTACTGCACCTGCCATCATACCCTTAACCAGCTTATTCTGGAAAATGATGAAGAGGATGATCATAGGCAGAACTGACAGTGTAAGAACTGACAGGATAATAGGAATATCTAAGGCGTGTTCTCCTTTAAACTGACCAAGCGCCAGAGGAAGAGTCTTGTTGGCAGGACTCTGGAGCAGAGTATTTGCAAAAGCAAATTCATTCCACATAGCGACACCGTTATAGATTGCAAGTGTTGCAAGTCCCGGCTTGGACAGCGGTAGTATGATCATAAAGAAGTTTCTGAAACGGCCGCATCCATCGATTTCCGCAGCTTCTTCAAGTTCCTTTGGTATGGTCTTCATAAATGCGACCAGAACAAAGACTGACATAGGCAGAGCGAAAGCAACATATGGACCGATGAGAGCTTTGAGTGAATCATACAGTCCCATTTCTGTAGTGAGCTTAAATACCGGTATCAGAGTCACATGCATTGGCACGGACATCATAGCCACTATTCCGGCATAAAGCAGTTCTCGTAAAGAAAAATTTAGTCTTGAAAGCGGATAAGCAGCAAAGGCTGCAATTATCAGCATCAGAATGAGCGAAACCGCAACAACTAAGACACTACGCATAAAGTACCCGAAGAATCCATTAGATATAACCTCAACATAATTCTTGAAGGTCCATGGTTCAGGAAGATGGAAAACTCCCTGCTGCAGCATATCAAACTGTTTACGGAATGAGTTGAGAACCATAAATATGAAAGGTGTCACAGTTATGATCAGCCATATAATGGCAAAGAAGACAGCAACTCCCCAAATAGGACTGTGACTCTTATGTGTTTTTACAACCTTGGGTTTATTACCTGCCATATTAGTAATCCTCCTTTACTACAAAGATCTTCTGGAACAGTATTGCTATAACAGTGATAAGGATGAACATACCGGCTGCTACACAGGAGCCGTAGCCCATATTAAACTGTTGGAAGGACAGTTTATACATATAGGTTGCCATAAGCTCGGTGGAATTAACCGGACCACCCTGCGTCATATTCCAGATAAGATCAAAGTATTTCAGCGAGCCGATGAGTGACATAGTACAAGCAGTTTTAAAGATAGGACCGAGCAGTGGGATAGCAATATACTTCGTATACTGCCAACGTGTTGCACCGTCGATGACTGCAGCTTCATATATGGTTGAGTCGATGTTGCTGTAACCTGCTATGAAGTAAACCATATAGAAAGGTGTGAACTGCCATGCCATGACACCGATAACGGTGAATAGAGCATGAGGAGATCTTCCTAAAAGATCTACAGTAACTCTCTTGCCTGTAATAAGACTCGCCAGAGAGGAGAATATACCTCCGTTAGTAGCCAGTGCATAGGTAAAAAGAAATGCGATGGCTACAGAACTCATAAGGTACGGCAGAAACCATAGAACTTTGAAAGCTCCGTACCTCTTGCCACCTGCTTCAAGGAAGGTTGCAAGAAAAAGTCCGATAGGAATCTGCAGTACGATTGAGAACACCATTATGATAACATTTCGGCCAAATGCAGACCAGAAGTTTTTGTCATGTATCAGGGTGTTCCAGTTCTGAAGTCCTATAAAGGTGCGATCTGATGATATTCCGTTCCATTTATAGGTACTGATAATAAATGTATCAATAATTGGATATATAAAATATACAGCAATCAGGAGGAAGGTGGGTATCAGGAAAACGGTCGCCACTATACGTACACGCTTCTTCCTTGTCTGTTCTAAACTTTTTGGAGATGATTTTATTGTTGCCATACTTCCTCCTGTGCTTTTTTAGTGGTGTTTTGTTTATTGGTCTGCTAAAGCTTCCTTCATAGCCTTATCCTGAGCTTCGCCGATTTCAGCGCCGTTCTTCTCAAGACCGAACAGAGCAGACATGCTGTCCTTATGAACCTCTGTTACAGATGCTGGCAGATACTGGTCATACCAGAGCTGAACATTGGATGCGTTGAAGAATACTTCTGTAATGACCTTCATATTAGGATCTACAACCTGAGCTTCATATCCCTTGATTGAAGGAGTATTGAGATGCTCCATCTGTTCCTTGTTATAGATGTCATCATTGAAGTACTGGGTTGCAAGTACGTACATAGCTTCAAGCTTAGCCTGATCACCCTTGCTGTTGAAATTAAAGGCATTACCGATGGCTGTACCAATCTCAACATCCTGAGGAACGCCCTTTGCTTTAGCTTCTGTATCTTCAGGCCAACGGAATACGCCGATGTTCTCTTCGTACCATTCCTGGTTATCTGCAGCCATACTGCCGGCCATCCATGAACCATGAAGCATCATTGCGCATGAACCATCATACATAAGCTGCTTATCCTGCCCATCATCAGGAGAAAGAGAATTAACGCCATCAGGGAAATATCCCTTCTTTACCCAATCCTGTATCTTATCGCTGGCAAAGATAAATGCTTCAGATCCAAAAGAACCTTCTTGTGTGTAAGCTGCATCGAACTCAGCATTTCCGGAGTGACGTGCAACCAGATACATATAGTACATAGATCCTGTCCACTTAGGAGCATTAGCCAGCGCGAAAGGTGTAATATCTGCAGCCTTAAGCTTCTCACAAACTGCCTCAAGCTCGTCAAGTGTAGTAGGTACTTCAATGCCGTTTTCTTTAAAGATTGTCTTGTTGTAGAAAACATCGCATCCGGATAAACTTCCGAAAGGAATACCGATTACCTTGCCCTGGTATGTTCCCTGAGCAACTGCTGCATCTATGAAATCCGGATGATCATAATTGTTGAAAAGATCAGTGATATCATCTGCATATCCTGAGTTATAGTACTCGGCCATAGGACCGCCGCCCCAGGAAATGTACATATCCGGACATTGTCCGGAACTCATTGCTACAACAAGCTGCTGCTTGTAGTTGTCGTTCTGCTGATGAATCTGCTCTACATGAATGTTTGGATAATCATTCATGAAACGCTGAACAGCCGCCTCCTGTGTACTTTTGTTTGGCTCTTCTGTTGCGATATCCCAGAGAACGATTGTCATTTCGTCCTTTGTAAGCTCAGGAACATTCTTTCCGTCCGTCTGCTTTTTACCTGTAGATTCTCCCGAATCTGTGCCACTTTCCTGAGTGGCTGCACTCGTTGTTCCGCTGTCGCCGGAGCTTGTTGTGCCGGCGCTAGTCGTGCCGGTTCCACCGCTTCCGCAAGCTGCCATGGATAATGTCATGGCAAGACTCAGTGCAAGTGCCTTAAACTTCTTAAACCTCATTGCGCTACCTCCTTGTTTCTGTCTGACCGGCCTTACCGGTCGTTGATTTGTGTAATTTGTTGTTTTTTTTTGGTTTTCCGCTTCATTTCTTGTTCATTTTATAATAGGAATTTGTTAGTTAACTATCCAATAATTGCTTAATTGTTCAACAATTCTTGCCATCATGGTATATAACGATTGTTTTTGAATGGATGATGTAAGATAATACAACTATTGAAATATTGTATTGGGGAGTTACGGAGAAAAGCATTGAAAGAGAATACAAATCCACAGGAAATCATCCGGCGTCGTGGAAACCGACATGTCCGGGTGTATATAAATAACGAATCTTTATATTATCCACCGCATTGGCACACAGACGTTGAAGTTATTGCTATTACGGAAGGTACTTATCGTGTCTGCTGCGGAGGAATTGATTATCATCTGGAAACCGGAGATATTCTGATGATCTGTCCTTCGGCTGTGCATGAGATATTCCCGGAATCGCCGGGAAGCCGCGTATATATTCAGGCAGATCTTCTGGGGCCGCTTCATATATATGAACTGGATACAGTATTTCTGCTTCTGAATCCGGCAGTAAAGATCAGTAAGGATAATTTTCCATCGGAGGTCTATGACAGGCTGTGGAAACTGGTATCAGAGATCAGAGATTTATATTTTTCTACATCCCGACTGTCATCAGATAAGATAGAAGATATGAATGTTCATGCGACGGATGATCTTCCGATTTACGGAGAAACGATGATCTGTGCCAAGATTTTGGAATTTACTGCACTTGTAGGTATGAATGCACCTAACGGAAATGTGCAGGAAATCGGTAAAGATGAACTTTCGGAAAAGGTTATAGAAGATAAGCTGCCACTGTTAAATGCGTGTGGTTATATATCGGAGCATTTTACGGAGCAGATTACTTTAAATCAAGTTGCCGATTATGTAGGACTCAGTAAATACTATTTTGAACGTGTATTTAAGCAGTTTACTGACATGACATTTTATCAATATCTGATCCAGAAGAGAATCTCTTTTGCCCAGGAGCTTTTGGCTAACCACAGTCTGTCTGTCACGGAAATCGCCTTTGCGGCCGGGTTCTCCAGCAGTTCTGCTTTTGCCCGAGCTTTCCGCCAGTCCACAGGTTATGCTCCTTCGGAATTCCGTACACTGAATGAATCAAAGCATTTTACTGTGGGTAAGCCGTTTACGCCGGAGGAGGCTATGGCTGCAGTCGGACACGTAGCCAGAGTCAGTACTCCAACACCGGTAATCACCGAGATGTATTCTTAAAAAAAAGCACATCCGCAAAAGTTGTTCCCCGACAGAATGGGAGGATGAGTGAACTGTAACGAAGTGATTTTGTTGCATTATATACTATCACACAGTATGATTTTTATTAAATCTGCCGACGATTATATGTTTGACATAAGTCGTCGGCTTGAATATAATTAATATATAAAGTTCATATTGTTGGCAAAGCAGTGGAAACGCTGTGACGCAAAGCTAAAGGGCCTAAAGAATATAGATATGGCAGCCAGTTGCAATTATTCAAGCATCAGACTGGTTCGCAGGCCACTCGGGATGCTGTTTTTTTGCTCAAAAACAGTCCCTCTGAACTTTGTTGGTAAATAATAAATATAGATGTATTAATATTGAGGAGGAACAAAAAGAATGAAGTGTCCAATCTGTGCTACGGAAGTTGCTAACACAGTTACAAGTTGTCCGGTATGTGGAAGAATCATGGAAGCTGAGCAGCCTGCAAAGGTTGAGCAGCCGGTGAAGGCTGAACAGCCAACAGATTCAGATGCATTTTCAATAGATGATGTATTTAAGCCAATCCCTGTGGAAATATCGCAGTCCGAAATATTAAAGAGTATGATGAAATATAATGCACAGCCTAAGGAAGAAGAGGAGGAAGCACCTCAGCTTAAAGAGGAAGCTGTAGCTCCTGAACAGGAACAGCAGAT
>JAEEGL012678841.1_pt1 | contig 13077 bp, 10 predicted proteins | sample 9134231 | NCBI WGS metagenome assembly JAEEGL01 (sample SAMN16246548, study PRJNA631951) | gut metagenome | biome: gut microbiome; feature: rumen; material: fiber-attached | host: Bos | place: Iran: Karaj | collected 2018-10 | reverse complement strand
CGGCCAGCAGATACTCGATGCTCTCGAGTGGGGCGCAAGGAATGTCCCTGGCGAACTTGGCGGATTCCTGCAGGTATCAGGTCTGACATATGAGATCCACACCTACATACCATCAAGCTGCACTCAGGATGATAACGGAATGTTCACAGGTGTAGCAGGTGAGTACCGTGTAAAGAATGTCATGGTCGGAGATGAGCCTCTTGATCTGAACAAGACTTACACACTTGCTTCACACAACTACATGCTTAAGGACAACGGTGACGGCTTCACAATGTTTGAGGGTTGCAACATCCTTCAGGATGAGGTCAAGCTCGACAACCAGGTCCTTATCGACTACATCACACAGACACTTGGCGGAAACGTCGGCACACGGTATGCTGAGCCATACGGCGAAGGAAGGATCGTTGCCGTAGAGGAGCCTCAGGGCTGATCTGCGTAAGGATTTGAATACTTAAAACTGAGAGCGATGGAAATACCATCGCTCTCAAACTATATATACTGTTTTTGTCAGGTGAAGATATTGATCTTCGGGATGTTGTTGTCTGTCAGGATGCTCTCACAGTTGTACAGAAATAGGACATGGTCATAGCCCTCCTCTCTGATAAGTGTGTCAACACCTGCCGTATAGTATCTGAGATCTATTACGTCTATCCTTTCAAAATCACCGGTCAAGTAGGGGATCATGCAATTGGCATAGCTGTCCTTGATTATAAGGAGCTTGTCTTCTCCCTTGCCGTTTATCGACAGGAAAGCATTGTTTCCCCACAGGAACATGGCGTACTTATCTCTCGTGTCCAGTCTGTCGGTATCATATATGGAAACGGTCTTTCCGTTAAGATCCATGGTCGCATCACAGTCAATATATGACAGCGTGTCAGGCTGAACGTCATGGTTCTTGGACTTTGAATAATGCGTTCCGAGGAAGTCATGGACTTCGTAGAAATTGAAGCTGTCGATATCTGCGGGCTCGATGCCGATGGCGCCGAGGTATTCGGAATAACCGAGATACGCTCCTTTCGTGGTCCAGTGATGATCGGTCCTGTAATAGATGTAGTCCCGGCTGCTTTCACAAAGAGAACTGTAAACATCGACGAGCAATTCTTCCGGAAGATTGTCCTGGGCATAGTTCAGGATATATTCCGTGTCGATGACCGGACTGCCTTCCATGACCTTATCCTTCAGTACACCGGGTGCTGTGGGGACCAGCATGACTCTGATATCTGTATCAGGATGCTTTTCCTTGAACTTGGCGATCGCCTCGATATTCTTTTCAAACTGAGTGTAATCAGTTCTCAGGAACTTGGTGAAGAGATAGCCGTCTTTCCCGTATACGACGCCGTTGTTTTCTTTCTTGCCCAGCAGGCTCTCGCTCATGCTTTTAAGAGAGATCCAGCTGTCGCGGGCGATGAACTGGTCTTCAGTAAAGTCCTCTATCTTCGGCGTGAATTCATTTTCGATCAAGTCATGAAGACTGAAGGAAGGCATCTGCCGAAGTTCCCTGTTTTCAAGCTCAGATGTTTTTCTGACGGGAGAGAAAAGATCCCGTATAGCTATTACGTACAGCAGCATTCCGAAGACCACGATCACCGGATATTTGAATATCTTTTTCATCACGGCCTCCTAGAATCTGAAATAAATGAACGGATTGTATGTCGAATCCACCAGGTAGGCCACGCTCCGCAGTGCTATGACGGCGAGCAGAGGTATCATGATGAAGTCATTATCCTTGATCTTCTCATATATCTTGGTGGTGAGCGAAGTCGAGCACAATACGCCGATCAGAAGCGAGAGTGCATAGTTTGAAGCAAAGTATGAAGCTCCGACTCCGTCATGAGGCACGAACAGTCGACCGATGAAAGCTCCCATTGCAGGCAGGTCGGTGATGTAGAATATTGCCCAGCCCACGACCACAACAAGAAGTGTATATATGTGGGAGATTATTTTGCTCTTGTCCAGCGCCTTGAGCAGGAACATCTTCTCCAGCGCAAGGAAAAGGAAATAATACAGTCCCCAGATCATAAAGTTCCAGTCAGCTCCGTGCCAGAAGCCGGTGAGGAACCATACTATCAGCATGTTGAACAGCTGTCTTGCAAGTCCCTTTCGGTTTCCGCCCAGAGGGATATAAACATATTCCCTGAACCAGGAACCGAGAGTCATGTGCCATCTTCTCCAGAATTCCGTTATGCTCTTTGAGATGTAAGGAAGATTGAAGTTCTGAGGAAAGTCAAAGCCGATCATCTTGCCCAGGCCTATCGCCATCAGAGAGTAGCCGGAGAAGTCAAAATAAATCTGAAGAGCATAAGCCAGTATGCCGAGCCAGGCTAGGGGCGTAGAGACGTTGGCAAAGCCAATGGTCTCAATGTCCGTCCAAAGGGCACCAACGTTGTTTGCGATCAGCACCTTCTTGCCGAGACCGAATATGAACAGCTTTATGCCTTCATTGATTCCGTCAAGCGTTATCCTTCCCTCATAGGTGTTCAGCTTTTCATTTATGTCCGTGTACTTGACTATAGGTCCGGCGATGAGCTGAGGGAACATGGTGACAAAGGCCGAGAAGTTTATCAGGTTCTTCTCAGCAGTGACCTTTCCTCTGTACACATCGATGGTGTATGACATTGTCTGGAAGGTGTAGAAGCTGATTCCCAAAGGAAGTGTCAGGTGGGTCAGAGGAATGGATGTTCCCCGGAACCTGTTGATGTTGGATATGAAGAAATCCGTGTACTTGAATGTGAAGAGCATCCCCAGGTTGAACATGACCGAGATCGCCAGGCATATGTTCTTTACCGTTTTGCTGTCGCGGTGTCTTTCAATGGTTCCGGAGCAGAAAAAATCAACTACCGTGCTTGCAATCATTATGGGGAAATACTTTACTTCTCCCCATGAATAGAAGATCAGGCTGAAAACGGTAATTACAGGATTCTTGTATTTATATGGGACGATATAGTATATGAGTAGAAATACCGTCAGAAATCTGAAAATAAAAAAGATATTGCTGAATACCAAACAACAATTCCTCCGCAAGAAGTCTGCGATTAATTATATCTATTAGTGCTGATTTAATCAACAAAAAAAGATTAACAATATGTATATAGATGTACATATTTATTATTACGCAGGCGTCCTGACAGGGATCGGATCGTCAGGTGACCGGACGACCGTGCCCTGCAAAATGTGAAGATTATGTTTCAAAAAAGTTAAAGAAAGAGCCCTAAACTTGAAAAAGAGGCCCTCCTAATATATAATTGTGCTTTGTAAAATCGATATAACATCACTTTGATGACCGCATAATGTATTAATGACGGAAGGAGAGGCAGAGACATGCCTTTTAAAAAGGACGATAACGCCCCAAAAAAAGCAAAAAGACCGGCTGCAAAGAAAAAGAGAAGAACAGGTTCTTCCGCTTTTTCAAAGGCCTTCAACAGATATAATGACGGAAAGGTCTCATTTGAAGGACTGAAGATGGTATTTCTGTATATGAGCTACAGGCTCGGATACGGGATGGAAAAGGCTGTCGAAAAAGCCGGCGAAATCCTGTCTGTATTTTTCAACGGCCTTTACAAGGCAGCATCGGCATTCGGTGAGAGATTTACGGACTTTGCCGAAAAGCTGTACGTCGTCGTAATGGATGACCTGGGAGAGCCGTTAAGGCTGATCAACGTTGCCCTTTCGACGATCAGGTCGGTACGCGAGAGCAATAAGGCCTCAGCCAAGGCCGGTGAGAAGGACAAGACAAGTATAACCAGATACATCAGCCGGGGCGTAAAGAGGAACAGGCATCACGCAAAGACTCTTGCAAGCTATGCGGCTCCTTTCGTGGCGGCGCTTTTCTTCTTTGGTGTGGTGAGATACACTTTCTCCAGAGAATATGGCATGAACGTATTCATAAATGATGAAAATGTCGGCACGATCAAGAACTATTCAGTGCTTGAATCTGCGGACAAGATGATAGAGGGGCAGCTGGTCTCAACAGGTGAGCAGACCTGGGAGCTGAACGCTACGGTCAAGGTCACCGGGGTAGGAAACCAGCCGACTTTGGATGCAAGACAGCTGTCAAACAATATACTCAACGCTTCGAATGAGGATATCGTTTCGGCCTCAGGGCTTTATGTTAACGGAGAGTTCAGAGGCGCCGTGGAGAACCGGGACCGGCTGAACCGGGCGCTTGCTTCGCTGAAGGCACCTTACGAGAACGGGGATCCGAACAGAACGGTATCGTTCGTTGAGGACGTTTCAGTAGTCAACGGCATATTCTTCACCGACAGCATAGTTCCTGAAGGCGAACTGACTGAGTTGGTCAACGGAGAGGTGAGCGGCGAAAAGAGATATACGGTCGTTTCGGGAGACAGCCCTTCAAAGATCGCGTCCAAGAACGGCATCACGACAAAGACACTGTACAGTCTCAATCCGGGACTTGAGGGCGGCGGTCTCTGGCCGGGTGACGAGCTGGTAGTCTCAGCATCCGTTCCTTTCCTCCAGGTCCAGTATACAGAAAGATCGGTCAGGGAAGTCGACATCCCGTACAAGACAGTCACAGAGAAGAATAATTCAATGGCTCTCGGCACGACAAAGATCAGCCAGCAGGGTGAATACGGCATCAGGGAAGAGGTAGTCGACTCCCTGTATATCGACGGGATCTTCCAGGGCGAGACGATCGTTCAGTCAACGGTCACCAAGGAGCCTGTCACAAAGATCATACAGTCCGGCACTCTCTGGAACGGCCAGGTCGTGACCGGAGGTTCGGGAAGGATCATTTGGCCGGTGCCTGGATATCCGAGGCTTTCACGTGGATTCGTCGGACAGTATCCTCGGCATGACGGACTGGACATCCCAGCACCTACCGGAACGCCTATCGTTGCCGCCGATTCTGGCGTCGTAACGAAGGCCCTCTACACCAACAGGGGCTACGGCATCTACTGTGTAATCAACCACGGAAGCTATGCTACTCTTTACGGCCACTGCTCGGCACTTTATGTCTCCGTGGGACAGCAGGTGTCTCAGGGTCAGGTTATTGGCCGGGTAGGCAGCACCGGAAACTCCACCGGTCCTCACTGCCATTTTGAGGTCCAGGTCGGAAAGGTAAGATACAATCCTTTCAACTGGATGTGATCCTGAACAAAAAAACTGTTTTAAAAGACAGGAACATATGGTAATATATTAGGTGCTGAAAAAATAGATTAGATGGCCTTATATATATGAGCCATGGGAGATATATTGTGGAAAAGTATATTATTACAGGGGGAAAGCCTCTGAAGGGCGAAGTCACGATAAGCGGAGCTAAGAATGCTGCTGTTGCCATACTTCCGGCTACCGTGCTTGCCAATGATGTGTGCATCATTGAAAACCTGCCTGATATAAGCGATGTCAGGATGGAGATCGATATGCTGAAAGCACTCGGAGCAAGAGTCGAAAGACTCAGCCCGACAGTGTTGAAGATCGACACATCGACTATAGACTGTACGGAAGTGCCTCTTGAGCTCGGCATTAAGATGAGAGCTTCATATTACTTCCTCGGAAGCCTTCTCTCACGATTTGGAGAAGCAAATGTACCAATGCCGGGCGGTTGCAACCTTGGAGCTCGTCCGATAGACCAGCATCTCAAGGCTTTCATGGCGTTGAACGCCACATATGAGCTGGATTATTCGATGATCAACGTTTCGACCGAGCATCTCACTGCGGCGCATGTATTCTTTGACATGGTCTCAGTAGGCGCCACGATCAATGCAATGCTTGCCGCCGTCATGGCTGACGGAACAACGATACTTGAGAACGTTGCCAAGGAGCCACATATAGTCGATGTAGCCAACTTTCTCAACACCATGGGTGCTGACATAAGAGGAGCCGGCACTGACGTCATCAAGATCAACGGTGTCAAGAGGATGCACGGCGCGAATTATTCCATCATTCCTGACCAGATTGAGGCGGGTACATTCATGGTTATGGCTGCCGCTTCGAGGGGAGACATACTGGTCAAGAACATCATCCCTAAACACCTTGAGGCCATTACAAGCAAGCTGAGAGCAGTCGGCGCTGAGGTCTATGAATTTGATGACAGCATCCACATCATAGGTGTGGACAGATATGAGAGCACGAATATAAAGACCATGCCTCATCCGGGATTCCCGACAGACCTGCAGCCTGTAATGGGTGTGTTGCTCTGCATAGCAGACGGAACATCCATAATCACTGAAGGCATATGGGATTCAAGATTCAAATACTGTGATGAACTCAACAAGATGGGAGCAAGTATCCAGGTCGAAGGAAGAGTTGCAGTCTTTGAGGGAGTCGAGAAACTCAAGGCTGCTCCGGTAAAGGCGACCGACCTGAGAGCAGGTGCGGCACTCGTTACTGCGGCACTCATCGCGGAAGGCACAAGTGAGATAAGCGAAGTCCAGCATGTCGAAAGAGGATATGTGGACATAGTAAAGAAGATAAGGGCACTTGGAGGAGATATCAGGAAAATCGATATCCCGGATGACGAGGCTCTTAAGAAAGCGTATTGACATACTGACCGGGGCCGGTGATTGACCCCGGTCTTTTTGAAAGAGAGACAGCTTTGGCTAGATACATTTCACTCTACTCAGGATCCTCGGGAAACTGTTCCATAGTTGAAGAAGACGGAAAGTACCTGATGATCGATATCGGTAAATCCGCCAGGCAGACTGCTGATGCCATGAAGGAGCTTGGGCTTGATCCTGATCTGCTGCTCGGGATCCTGATAAGTCATGAACATATCGACCACGTAAGGGGACTCAGGGTGTTCCTCAAGAAGAACAGAGCACCTGTGTTCACCAACCCGTATACACTTGAAAAACTGGAGGATGAGGACTGTCTTCCTGCAGATGCGATGGTGTTCGAAATGGGCGAGGGTGTCGTTGAGGTCGGTCCGTTCAGGGTGGAGGGATTTTATATCCCTCACGACTCCCGGGCATGCATGGGCTACAGGATCACGACCCAGTCGGGTTCGGTCATGTCGATCGTGACGGATATAGGGTTTGTATCAGAAAACACCTATTCCTGGCTTAGCGGCTCTGATCTTGTCGTTATCGAATCCAATTATGACGAGCAGATGCTGAGGAACGGACCGTATCCGGCCAGTTTGAAGTTCAGGGTCGCCTCCAAGCATGGGCACCTCTCCAACACCGACTGTTCAAGGACCGTGCTCAGGCTCATTGAGGAGGGCACGATGAATATCCACCTCTGCCATCTGTCCGAGAACAACAACACACCAAGGACAGCTCTCATGGAGGTCGTGAACATGGCAAAAAAGAATGGAATCGTGCTGCCTGAAGAGCTTAATCTCAAGATCAACAGAAGGCATGAGATAACTCCTCCGACGGAGTTCTGAAAGGAGAACCATGCAGACAGTAACGATCATTGCACTTGGAAAGGTACAGAAAGGTTTCATGCTGGAAGGCTGTGAGAAATACATAAAGAGACTCAGGCCTATGTGCTCACTGAAAGTCATCGAAGTTGAGGACGAACCGCTCAATGAGAAGAACCTCAGCCAAAACATGATAGAGAGGGCGCTGGACAGGGAGGCGGACAGGATCCTTGCGGCAATCCCTAAGCAGAGCTATGTCATTTCACTTTGCATAGAAGGCAGGATGATCTCCAGCGAGGAGCTGGCATCTTTGATAGAGACCAAGGGCTCTGAAGGATACCCGAACATCTGCTTTATAATCGGCTCCAGCCATGGACTGTCCGAAAAGGTAAAGAAAAGGAGCGATTTCAAGCTTTCTTTTTCCAGGATGACGTTTCCCCATCAGCTTTTCAGGGTGATGCTTCTGGAACAGATTTACAGGGCGCTTTCCATAAATGCCGGGACCAAATACCACAAATAAAAAGCCTCCCGTAGGAAGGCTTCAGAAAAGTGAAGTATAGATATCAAATACGCCGAAGACCATTGAAAGGCCTGCTGCCAGCAGCAGTACGCCGCCGATGGTCTTTATCGTTTTCATTCCGCTCCTGAGCCTCGGAAGGAGAGAGCTTTTGAGCGCCTCAAAGAACAGGCTGAACACAATGAAGGGGAGCCCGAGCCCGAGAGAATACGTCAGAAGCAGCAGTATTCCGCCGAAGATCGTCGCTTTTGAGGAAGCCATTACCAGTGCGCTTCCCAGGAAAGCACCGGTGCACGGTGTCCACGTGAATGCATATACAAGGCCGAAAAGGAGCGCGGACCAAGGACCGCTGACGGGGGACATTGTCCGCTGCGAAGAAGACGGAATGACCAGGATATCAAGATATATCAGGCCAAATATGACAAGGAGCACTCCGGACAGCCTTTGAAGCACGGGGAAAGAGGCCTGTATCAGGGCCCCGATCGCCGAGGCGCCGGCCCCCATGGCTACGAAGCTTATTGTAAAACCGGCAACGAACCGCACTGTATTAGAGATCCTTTCCTTTACACCGCCGGACCCGTTTCCGGACAGATATGCCATGTAGACCGGAAGAAGCGGAAGGATGCACGGAGATACAAAGGCCAGGATGCCTTCCGTGAACGTAAGCAGATATGTCATGAGAGCATTCCGTCCAGCCGTTCCTTCACAGCGTCATAATTGGTCTGACCTATCCGGTAATCATAGAAGGTACCATCACCGTTGAGGTATATGGTGGTCGGCAGGCTCCTTATCCTGAACAGTCCGGATGCATTGCCCCGGGTGTCATACACTGAGGTGATGTTCTCATAACCCCGGTCTTCCAGATATGCCAGAGCTTTCTCAACAGTCTCCCTTTTTCCGTCAGTCACATCTATGAACATGAAGTTTACCCTGTCAGAGTACTCGCCGGCAATACGGTCAAAGTCAGAAAGCTCGGCGACGCAGTAGGGACACCAGGTGGCCCAGAAGTTTATCACAACAGGCTTTCCAAGATATGAGTCAAGATCTGTTTCATTCCCGTCCTTGTCAAAAACGGTGAAGTTGGGAACAGGCTCAGCCTTTTCGCCGGTGCTCTCTCCGAAAGAAGAAGCCTGGGACTCTGTTTTTTTCATCCCGCCCATGACTGCGACAACAGCGAGCAGTGCAACAATTATCAGTACCAGTATCATCCTTTTCATATCCTTTTCCGTTTTCCTTGAAATATCTTCTTAAATCATATTGCAATAAAACGCAAAAAGCAACAGAGTGCCGGAGAGGTCCATCAAAAAAAGCCTGTCGGACACAAAAAGGCTTTAAAACAGAGTGCCCATTTGCTAATATATATATAGATAATCTATGTCGTTTCAGCGGGAGGTGATCCTATGGACGTCACTAAAAGTGAATATAGCAGGATGCCTGTCTATCTGTTCAAGAGAGGAGAGCTCTACAGGGCCCGGGACTTTTTCGGAAGTCACAAGCTGTCTGAAGACAGATGGGTGTTCAGGGTATGGGCTCCGAATGCCGTTCGAGTATGCGTAGTAGGAGATTTCAACGGCTGGAGAGTCGGCGATGACGAAATGGAGCAGCTCGAGGAGAGCGGTGTTTGGCAGGCGGTCATAGGACGCAGCATGCATCTTGAGAACTATAAGTATGCGATAACAACACAGTCGGGTGAGGTGCTTATGAAGAGCGACCCGTATGCCGTTCATTTTGAGACAAGGCCGGGCACAGCCTCTAAGGCATATGATCCCAAGCCGTACAGGTGGGGAGACTCGAAGTGGCAGAACAGGAAGAAGGACATCTACGCCGAACCCATGAACATTTATGAGGTCCATCTCTCGGGCTTCATGAGACATACTGACAACAACACCTATTCATATATAGACGCAGCCCATGCACTGGCTGCATACGTCAAGGATATGGGATACACTCATGTGGAGATAATGCCGATATCCGAGCACCCTTTTGACGGTTCGTGGGGCTATCAGGTGGGAGGCTACTATGCTCCCACATCAAGGTACGGAACGCCTGAGGACTTCAAGTACTTCGTAGATCATCTGCACAGGAACGGCATCGGAGTCATAATGGACTGGGTGCCCGCCCATTTCCCTAGGGACCGGTTCGGGCTCTACAGATTCGATGGGACTCCGTGCTACGAGAGCAGCGATCCGACCAGAGCCGAACACAAGCAGTGGGGGACCATGGCCTTTGATCTCGGCAGAGGAGAAGTCAGGAGCTTCCTTATTTCAAATGCACTGTACTGGCTCAATGAGTATCATATCGATGGGCTCAGAGTAGATGCGGTCGCCGGCATGATATATCTTGACTATGGCAGATCCCCCGGAGAGTGGCATCCCAATATCAACGGTGGAAATGAAAATCTGGAAGCGATAGATTTCCTCCACAGACTGAACACGGCGGTGTTCGCCGAAAAGCCGGATGCTCTGATGATCGCAGAGGAATCAACTGCGTTCCCTCTGGTCACGGGACCTGTTGACAAGGGCGGACTGGGCTTTAACTTCAAGTGGAACATGGGATGGATGAATGACATCCTCTCATATATGAAGACGGATCCGTATTTCAGGAGCTATATCCATGAGAAGATAACCTTTTCCTTCATGTATGCCTTCAGCGAAAACTTCATCCTGCCGATCAGTCACGACGAAGTCGTGCACATGAAGGGCTCGCTGTTAAACAAGATGCCGGGAGATGAGTGGCACAAGTTCGCGAACTACAGGGCATTCCTCGGATACATGTTTGCCCATCCGGGCAAGAAGCTGCTGTTCATGGGAAGTGAACTGCCGCAGTACTCGGAGTTCAGCGAACAGAGGGAGATAGACTGGTTCGTTCTGGAGAAGCCCATGCACCGCATGGCGCATGACATGGCAAGACGGCTGAATGAGTTCTACAGAAAACATCCGCAGTTGTGGCAGGAGGATTTCTCCTGGGATGGTTTCGAGTGGATCTCGGCTGATGACAGGAATCAGAGCGTAGTGGTGTTCCTGAGAAAGGCAAAGGACGGAAGCAGGCTGCTTTGCGTTTCCAACTTCTCGGGGGTCAACTATGACAGCTATTCCTTTGGAGTCCCGGAGAAGGGCTATTACAAGGAGGTCTTCAACACCGACCTGGCAAGCTGGGGAGGTGCAGACATACAGAACAGAAGGGCTGTAAGGTCCAAGAAAGGCGAGATGCACGGCAGGAAAGACCATATCACGATAAGGATACCGGCCCTTTCCACACTGTATTTCACCGTTCCGGAAGATAAGAATCTGAATACTACTCAAAAAGGAGAAACCAGATGAAAGAATGTATTGCAATGCTGCTGGCAGGCGGACAGGGTTCGAGACTTTACGCACTGACCCAGGAAACGGCCAAGCCGGCGGTGTATTTCGGAGGAAAGTACAGGATAATAGATTTCCCGCTTTCCAACTGTGTAAACAGCGGTATCGATACAGTTGGAGTCCTTACACAGTATCAGCCTCTTGAGCTGAACGAATACCTGGGCAACGGACAGCCTTGGGACCTTGACAGGAACTACGGCGGAGTCCATGTCCTGCCTCCTTATCAGAAGGCAACAGGTTCGGACTGGTACAAGGGAACGGCTAACGCCATCTATCAGAACATCAATTTCATTGAAAGGTACGAGCCGGAGTACGTGCTCATCCTTTCCGGGGACCACATCTACAAGATGAACTACGAGCTCATGCTCGATCAGCATAAGAAAACGGGAGCCGACTGCACCATTGCAGTGCTCGATGTCCCGAAGGAAGAGGCCAGCAGATTCGGAATCATGACCTGCAACGAAGAGGGAAGGATAGTAAAGTTCACCGAGAAGCCGAAGCATCCTGATTCCACGCTTGCTTCAATGGGAATCTACATCTTCTCCTGGGATGTGCTGAGACAGTACCTCATAGACGATGAGCGGGATCCGGAAAGCGAGAATGACTTCGGAAAGAACATAATCCCGCGGATGCTGAAGGATTCAAAGAAACTGTATGCCTATAATTTCGTCGGCTACTGGAAGGATGTCGGCACGATAGACAGTCTCTGGGATGCAAATATGGATCTGATAGCGCCGACGGTTCCTTTTGATGTATGGGACAACAGCTGGAAGATCTATTCAAGAAGCCATAACGTGCCTCCTCAGTATGTGGGCAAGGATGCCGTCGTAGAGGATTCGATGGTCAGCGAAGGCTGCGTGGTCGAAGGAAATGTCAATTTCTCCCTTCTGTTCCAGAGCGTCACGGTCGAGGAAGGCGCAAAGGTCAGAGGCAGTATCATAATGCCTGGATCAGTCATAAAGAAGGGTGCAAGTGTACAGTACGCGATAGTCGGAGAGAACTGCGTCATTGAAGAAGGCGCATATGTCGGCGAGATACCTGAAAAGATGGATGACCTTGAAAAGTGGGGAGTCACCGTGCTCGGAAACGGCGTCCACATCGCTAAGGACGAGAAGGTCGAAGTCAAGGCAATGGTCTACGGAGAAAAGAAGGAGAGCTGAAATGGTTAAGAATGACAGAGTACTGGGAATAATATTCCCGAACATGCATGACGAATTCATCAGGGAGCTCACAGAGCTCAGGACCACTGCCAGCGTTCCTTTCGGAGGAAGGTACAGGCTCATAGACTTCACTCTTTCAGAGATGGTCGCAGCCGGAGTTGAGGATGTTGCCATGGTCGTAAAGAGAAACTATGTATCTCTGATGGATCACCTTGGATCCGGCAAGGAGTTCGATCTTGCAAGAAAACGCGGAGGACTCAAGATATTCCCTCCGTTTGCCGAGGCATGGACCGAGAGCTACAAGGGAAAGATCCAGGCTCTCAATAACGTTCTGAAATACATAGAAGACAGCACTGCCGATACGGTCATCCTTTCCGATGCGGGACTCGTCTCATCCATAGATTATTCGGACGTGCTCTCCAGGCACTGGGAGTCCGGAGCGCAGATCACTGCCCTTTACAAGAAGGAGCAGATCGATGAGAGCCTGGTGGACGACAATGTCGTATTTGAGATAGACGCTGACGGAAACATTACGGATGTCTTCATCAATGAGGGCATGGGAAAGACGGTGAACAACGGCCTTTGGGCATATGTCATCGACAAGAAGCTCCTCGTGGATTTCGTAAAGGATTCCATCAAGAAGGGCGAGATCGATTTTGAGCGCGACATACTCCAGAGAAAGATGGAAGGGATCGTTTTCAAGGGCTATGAGTACAAGGG
>JAEEGL017305384.1_pt1 | contig 13078 bp, 10 predicted proteins | sample 9134231 | NCBI WGS metagenome assembly JAEEGL01 (sample SAMN16246548, study PRJNA631951) | gut metagenome | biome: gut microbiome; feature: rumen; material: fiber-attached | host: Bos | place: Iran: Karaj | collected 2018-10 | reverse complement strand
TGACGGGCAGGGCTATCCTGACGGTATTTCTGACTACAGCATTCCGCTCGGTTCAAGGCTTATTGCCGTCTGCGATTCAATTGACGCAATGATGACGACAAGAAGCTACCGCAAGGCTTTTTCTGAAGAGTATTGCTTTGGTGAAATCAAGAATTGCTCCGGCACGCGTTACGACCCAGATGTTGTTGAAGCTGCAGTTGCCAACTGGAAAGACTTAATGAAAGTCGCAGGTTATAATTTGTAGCCTGCATCATCTGCCGGTTTTTGTGAAACAAAAAGCGGCACTTTTCGCTGAATGAACTCAACTTAAGAATTAACTATTGCGGAAAGATTTTCTCCTTTATTATATACCTGGCTCTGTGAACCGCTCCTTGTACTGCACAGAGCCACCTTCCGTATTACAAAAAGTTTTTCTGAGAAGCCGTATGCGGTTTTGACTGTTCCGCATACGGCTTTTTTTTGTGCCAAGAATATTAATGCGACAAGTTTTGTCTTTTGAGTGAAAAGTGTGATACAATACTAATGTGGAGGTGAAAGATGAGCTATGATGCATACAATAAATTTGCTACAGCTGTAAAAGAGGAAATGCCGCTTTTGAACTATGAAGAACAGCTCGGTATTCTTACGATTGTTGTCAACGCAATGAACAGCAAGAAAAGAGAAACTCCAACCATGTCAAAAGAAGAAAAACTCGCTTTGTTTGAAAAATTCAAAGGCAGTATGAAAGTCGAAGAAGATTTTGCGAATTCTAAAATTAAAGCTGTAAAAAATTATTGATTGTTCCGCATAAGACTTTTATATATTGTGCATTTTTGCTTCTAAAATTGTTTAGAGGTGAAAAATGATATACGGCTATATTCGCGTGAGCACAGACAAGCAGACAGTAGAAAACCAACGATTTGAAATAAACAATTTCTGCAAGAAAAAAAAGCTTCATATTGATGGATGGATTGAAGAAACAATCAGCGGTACAAAGAATTACGATAAAAGAAAACTCGGAGACCTTCTTAAAACTGTTCAGAAAGGCGATCTGATTATTTGTGCGGAGCTTTCCAGATTAGGCCGCAATCTTTTTATGATTATGGAAATTCTTCATATTTGCATGAATAAAGAATGTAAAGTCTGGACTATTAAAGACAATTACCGACTTGGAGATGATATTCAGAGCAAAGTACTCGCTTTTGCATTTGGCCTTTCTGCTGAAATTGAACGCAATTTGATTAGCCAGCGTACAAAAGAAGCACTGGCTTTGCGAAAAGCTCAGGGAATTCACATTGGAAGGATTGCTGGTAGCCATAATTCTAAAGTAAAATTAACTGGTTATGAGGAAGTCATTCAAGAACTTTTGATTTTTGGTATTCCTAAAGCAGAAATCGCAAGAACTTTCAAAGTTGACCGAGCCACACTTTACCGTTTCTTGCAGAGATAAAGCCACCCAATAATTGCAACGGATTTGATATTGTAATTGGAAATCCACCGTATATTGATTCAGAGACTATGACAAAAGTAATGCCGGAAATGAGAGAAAAATATTCTTCAATTTTTGAAACTGCCAAAGGTAATTGGGATATGTTTGTAATATTCATTGAACAAGGTATTAATTTATGTAATCAATCTGGAACATACAGTTTTATTATGCCAAATAAATTAATAGCAGCTAAATATGCTGAAACTTTAAGAACAAAATTACAACAAACAACTTTATTAGAAATTCGAGATTATAGTCGTTTACCCATTTTTTCAAATGCAGCAGTATACCCATGTACTATAGTTGGTAGTAAAAAAGAAATAAATCAAAAACAGTTAAATTTCATTTTTATGAAATCAATAACTGAATATTCTATCAAAAATCAAGTAACGTTTGATTTTTTCAGAAAATATGATTATTGGGATGTATTTTTTATACTTGAGAAAGAATTTTCAATTATTAAAAAATTCTTAAACAATCCTATACTCCAAGATTCTTATGAAGTTAATGGTGCTGCTACTGTTTCTGAAGCTTATGATATAAAAGAAGTTTTAAAAGACAATAACAATTTAACAAATGCCTTTAAAGTAATAAACACGGGCACAATAGACCCTTATATTTCACTTTGGGGCATTAAACCTATGCAATATATTAAAAGTAAATATGATTTTCCAACAATTTCAAAAAAAGATTTGAAAGATATAAATGAAACTCGCGTTGAGCAAGCTAAAACAGAAAAAATTATAATTGCAGGCATGTCTTCACGAATTGAAGCTGTTTATGATGAAGGTGGTACTTTAGCAGGTAAATCAACAACAATTATTATGGGGAAAGATTTAAAATATCTGATAGGTATTTTAAACAGTAAGCTTGTTTCTTTTGCTATCAATATTTTATATAATTCCTTGAAAATGGCTGGTGGTTATCTGAATATATCTCAGCGTGAAATTGGGAATATTCCAATCCCAATATCAAAGAAGAATCCTAAAATAGAAGAGCTTGTAGATAAAATTCTTGTTGCAAAAAAGGCTGACAGTTCGACCGATACATCTTCCTTAGAATCTCAAATCGATGAATTAGTTTACGACCTGTATGGCTTAACCGAAGACGAAAAAAACATCATCCGCGAAAGTTAGTTTTGACTGGGAACTTACGATGTATATATCGTAAGTTCCCAATGTAAGGTTCATTTCCAGAAACTATCTTTTTCCCAATTGTTTGGAAAGCTCAAGAATACTTTGCATTTATCAGAATTATTTTTTAAAAAATCGATAAACAAAGTTTTCCAATCTGATGGAAGATTAATCTGTTCATTCAAATAAATCAAAACAAGAATAAGATTGTATAAGCAATTTGTTTTAGAAGACCAGAGTTGAGATATTGAAATCTTGCGAGATTTTGGCTTCATCGGCTGGATGGCAATCTGCTTCAATATTAAACGGCTCTGGTGTGCACAGTGATTTCTTAAGACCGATAAACTGTGAATCCAAGATTCAAGAATCTGTGAAGGGATATTATAAAATGCTGCAATATCATCTTTTGCATTACCCGGACAGTTTGGATTTGAAGAAGACAATTCCTTCAAATTTTTGTACCAGCAAGAAAGAGTTCCGAAAGAAAAGATTTCACAAACAACCCAAATTGGAGGGAAGCTTTCTTCATATTTATCTTTGTAGTGCTTGATAAATATTTCTTTTGAACGACCAGTTTCCGTCTGAACTTTCTTCATATTTTCTAGCCATACACCAAAATCTTTTGCATATTCACTCATCAAGTAAGAATGTGAACCATATTTCATTCCTACTTGATGAGAAAATTGTGTTCTAAGAGATACTTCAAATCTACTGATTCCTTCAAAAATGAATGACCGAAGTTCTTTTTCAAAATTATATAGTTCCAATATATCTTCAAACTTAGTTCCTGCTTTAAAATGATGTGGATTTCTGCAATTTTCAAAATACATCCAATAGCCGCTTAAACGATAATAGTTTAAGTTTCGGAGAGCATTTTCTGCTAACTGTTTATCATTAACAATAAGTCCACGACTTTCAAGTTTTGCTATTTGTTGAGAAATTGATAATGCGGGTTTGTTAAAAGATATCTTATTCATTTAAAAAAAATTGACCCACCGATTTGAGGATGGAAAACCATTAACCTTGGCGGGTTCTGTTAGCTATAATATAAGGGAGAAACTTCTCACCGTCAAGCGTTATATTGCTTAATAAAGGCGATTTCTTTTTCTTTCAGACCATAAAGTTCGTATACAAGTTCGTCGATTTCATCATCAACTGAGGTAATATCAGCTGAAACATCTTTTTTCTTTGCACAGAGGTTTTTATCTACTAAATTAGAAAGATGTTTTTTCTGCATTTCATTTATATTTGGCAAAGGAAACAGTTTTAAATCCTCAATCAATATTTTAGGAAATCCTCCTTTTGTCGCTTTGGGAGAATTATTAAAATGATAAAAAGTTGCTAATTTTGAATTTAATATTCCAAGTAAGACTTTTATGTCATAATTATTACTAGATAAAACAATTAGCAAAGAAGGATCATTATATAGCTCCTCATCTGTATAACAAGCAAAAATCCTTGGATTAGTAATTTCACGTACTAAAATCCTAGCTCCTTTAAAAAATTTTGGCTTTCTAGGATTTGCAATGCCATCACAATAATTAATATATTCTTGCCCATTCCATTTACACGAATAGCGAGTAACATCTTCTCCCCATAAATTCTTTTTATATCCCTTCTTAAATGTAAATGAATGATAAGCTCTCGATTTTATTATCTCTTCGGATTGTCCTTTGTATTTATCATATGCAATTAAACCTTGGCTTATTTCAGGGAATAAAGTTTGGAGTTCTGTAGTGTTCGATTTTATTTTTTGTATTATAGAAATAATTTCTGGGGAAATTTTAAAAGCCAAGCCCCAATTCTGATTCATTTTTAATAATTCCGCTTTCGATAAAAATTGTCTCTTTTGAGAAATCAATTCCATGAAGTTTGTCGCTAATTCTGTAGGACGATATATTACTTTTTCATTAAAATTTTTTGATTTCTGAAAAAGAATTATTGTATTGTAAACGGTAGCTGCTTCAAAAATTTTAAACTTTGAACAATCAAGTATTTCTTTTATATTCCAATATTCAGTAGTAGAAATACGATAATTTTTTGCAAATGTATTAAACAACCATGTATTTGGAATAATATATGAGAGAATTCCGTTATTGGAAATAAGATTTTTTGACAACTCTACAAAATAATAATAAATTTCATAATCTGGAACTTTACCTAATGCATTTATTACTTTATTTCTATAATCATTTTTAATAGAAACTCCGTATGGAGGATTACCAATCACAATATCAAATCCGTTGCAATTATTGGGTCGGTTGAATACATCACCGAACCAAGTGTGCCATAAGAAAAATTCGCTATTTGAGTGTAAATCTATTGTTTCAAGCTTCTTGATCGTAGCAGGTGGTAATTGACGCTCTTTCAAGAGTTGAATCACTTGTTCAGAAATCTGATTCCTTATTTTTGTTTTTGCTTCGTGGTCATTCGGTACATAAAAACCATCTACAGCATTTTTTAATTGCTGGATTATTTCATCAGAATCTTCAAACATAACTGCGTAGCCATCTTCAATTTTTCTCTTTTCTGTAAGTTTACTTAAATCAATTCCATCAAAATTTTCAAGCAAGCTATTTCCTTGCATAATTTTATAATCAAGATTTGGAAGTGGAATCGGTTCTTTTTCATCAACAATAATGGCAAGCCAGAATCTCAATCGAGCAATATCAACTGCACCTTTCTCTATATCAACACCATAAATGTTTTCGCGCACAATCTGCTTTTTAATTTCTGCAGCATCTTCGTTTTCCCCAAGGGCTATACGGCATGCAAAAAGTTCATTAAGCATACCCATTGGGAATGCACCAGAACCTACAGCTGGGTCACAAACTTTTACTTCTTTAAGTTTTTTTATAAGTTCTGTTTTTTCTGAATCTGTATAATCTGCATTATGTGTTGTTACAAGAGAACGTACTTTTTCGTTATCGCCAAGATATGCAATCAAGCTTTCCCGGCACATATATTGTACAATTTCTTTTGGTGTATAAAATGCACCCTTGTCTTTGTTGTCTTCAAGTAAGTTTTCAAAAATCTTACCAAGCATTTCTGGTTCTACACCGATTTCCATATCTGCTGGGTCAGTTTCATCGATAGTAAAATTATAACGTGCAAAGAAATCTAAAAGGCCACAGCTTTCTGTAAATGGATATAGTTCTTTTGAATAATCTTTTTTGTCGTTAAAAGTTCTCTCTTTGTCTGCTTTTGCAGGATTTGAAAACATTTCTTGTGGGAACTTTATTTCAATTTTATCAAGATTATCATCTTCAAAAAGTCCACCATTTAAATAAGGAATCTGCTTAAACTCATCAAGCAATGCAATATCCCATTCTTTTTCTTTGAATAGTTTTTCCCTGTCATCAATATCTGTATTCAACATTCCAAAGAAGAGTGGCTCGAGAACTTTTTCCAAGAAATCGTTCTTATTATTTGAAGAAGTAAATAAATCTAAAAGAAAGTTTTTGTTTCCATTTCCCCACGAATCTTTTTCGGCAACTCCAAGCCAACCTTTTTTCTGTAAAAACTGTAAAAACACAAGTCGTCCCATGAACTTCTTGATGTAGTCACGTACATATTTACAGGCCAGTTCGTAATCACCATTTGCAAGTTTTTTAAACTGATTGAAAATCTTTGTATTTTCTTTGCTTACAGGCTTTCGCTCATATTTTCCGCCAACTTTTACATAGCGGTTTCCTGTAATGTACTGTACAAAATCTTCATAGAAAACTTTATATTCATCAAAGAACTGTTTGCTTACAACTTCAAGAGCAAATCTATTTTTTAAATCTTCTATTGCGGTTACAGTTTTTCCATTTTCGGTATGCTCACAAATCTGTCCTTTCTTAAAGAGCATTACATTTGGTGTATGAGCCTTACATTCACCACCAAGTCTAAATGAAAATCTTCTGGGATTAGAATAAAGCGGTTTTATTTTGCCATTAATAATTTCATAATCTGTTGTTATAAGAGAAAAGCGCCAATTATGAGAATCATTTGAATAGAAGACAACAAGAGCATTTTGATTTGAACCATATTTTTTCATAAAAGAAACAACTTCGCGAGTGAGTGTAACTCTAGGGTCTCTGTTACTTTTTGTTCGGAATTCGAAAACATCCAAGTCCAAGCTGTCGCAAGTTCCAAGTTTATAACCTTCTTCTATATTGATATATTCATAATAACTCTGTTCCTCTTCCATGGTATAATCCTCTGGCAAAAAGTCAGAAAGAAATTCGAGGAAATCTTCGCGGTTATAATCCTGTGTGACATCGAATGTTTTCATAATCTGTATGCTCCTACTTTAATTCTTCTGCAAGCAAAATTGTTTCTGGTTCAGAACCAACTTTTTGATCTTTTTCTAGAATGGTATTCAAATATCCATCAGGAATAATTTCCTTTAGCTGCACGAAAACATCTGTTTCATTTGGTTTTATGTGAGAAATTTTCTTTATATAGAACTGGGGAATAGAATCCCAACTTATAACATTTCTCACAGCTTCAAGATATTCTTTGTCAGATTCACTTTGGATTGCTTTTTTCATAAAGTTCAAAACAGCTATTGCTTCCTGACTAGTTTTACTTCTTTGTGCAGATGTTTTTACAACACCACTTTCAGCTTTTGCTTTTTCATACATGGCATAAAAAGCATCAGAAACAGGTTCACCAGAATCATCTTTTTTTGCCTTGAACAAGGTTAAAGCCTGTTGAGGATTTACCATCATTGTAGAGCCGTCTTGTGCTGTAAAACAGAATCTGTAAGCATCACCCTTCTTAGAAAAAAGCAATACTCCTTTTCCCTGAATATCATCAAATAATTCCTGTGTCAGCAAATCTTCTTTTGCAAGTTTGTAATTTATATTTTTACGTCCGATTCTGCATCTCTGAGGTAATTCAATTGCAGCATTAAGATTGTCAATTTCTTCATTTTCAATTCTGTAAAGCTCATTTCTAAATTCTACATCCCAGGAAACAGAATTAGCACTATTTTCGGCCTCTGTAAACTCTTTGCCAAGATATCCATCTATTGTTTCATCTTCAGTAAGAATCTTAGTGTCTGCACCGAGAATAGCTTGAAAAAGCTTCATCTTAAATGTTGAAATTTCTGCTGTATGGCTAATTTCTTCACCTGTTGCTGTTGGAAAAAAATTATAAATATATAGTTCATCAAATACTTTTTTGTTGATACGGTTAATACGGCCTACACGTTGAATAACTCGTGTTGGATTGTATGGAATATCGTAATTATAAATAGTACCAGCTCTATGTAAACTGAATCCTTCTGAAATAGCATCTGTTGCAACCAAAACATCATAATCATTTTTCTGCAAACTATCAGGATAGCCAGCATCAAAATTGGAACGGATATAATCTCTACTAGTTTTTGTAGCAACCTTTGAAGAATACATCATCACCCGTAAACCGTCTTTTTTAAAGTTATCAGAAAGATAGTCCGCTGTATCTGAGAATTCTGTAAATATAATAATTTTCCGTTTAGGTTCTTTTTTAAGAGATGACTTAATATTTGTTTCGATAGATTTCAATTTAGGATCATTCTTAATTGCTTCCCATTTAGACAAGAAACCGTCAATAAGTGCAATATCAGAATCCAAATCTTTCAAGAAGTCTTCTCGAATGTCCTCAGCATCAATATACCAGATGCCTTTTTGATTTTCTTTGGACATTGTGCACTGGAAAATTTCATCAGTGCCAGCAAAAAGGCCATCTTCATCATCGCCAAGAATTGCTTCGAGTTCATCAATATCTGGAAGTTTTACTTTTTTGGCCATAGGAATTTTTTCAACTTCTATAAACCAGCGACGCAAAGTATCCATAGATTTCTTAATATTCTTAAGTGACTGGATAAAGCTGTATTTTGAACTTTCAAAACGTCTTACTAAGAGCTGTTTCATAAAATCAGCCATGTTGCGCTGGCCGGAAGTAAAGTTCTGAACATCATCAAAATACTGAGAGTATTTCTTCACAAGCTTTTTATCAGGACTTGATTTATCTGTTGGATCAGATTTTAGATAAGTAAGAGGTTTATATCGAGCACCCTTAAAACCATTAGTCTCATTTGTAAGCTGTTCAAGTGTTTGAATATACAAATCTGAAAGTTCGCCAAGTTCATAAGTCTGAGACTTCGGTGGTTTTACATCAGAGAATTGAATTCCCTGAGCTTTCAAATCAGATTTATATTTTGTAAGTTTTTCCAAATCAATGCGGGTACGGCGGATTACAACAGGATCAAGAATTTCACGAATCTTTTCTGCAAGTTCACTAGATTTTGTATTAAACTCTTTCTCTGTAGATTTTTTTTCACGATGGTCTTTCTTCAACTTTTTATATTCAGTTACGAGAGCTTCCATCTGATTTCCAAGATTGTTTACAGTTTGAATTGTAGAATGAGCTGGAATCTGAAATAATTTAATCAAAGAGAAAATATCATCTGGTCTGTTATTAAACGGAGTTGCCGAAAGCAAAATTACCTGATTACCAGCACAAAGCTGATGGAGATAACCATAAGCTTCAGTATTTTCACTTCTATATCTATGGGCTTCATCTATGATGATAACCATATCAGAATAATTTCTATTTTCGTAAGCAGCTTCTTCAAGTTTACCAGAAGTATAAACTTTACAACCGCGTAAACCAAAGTCTGCGGCGTAATCCATCCATTGTGCTTTCAAATGTGGTGGTGTAATAATAACCGTTCTTTTATCTAAGTTAGCGGCTATTGCACTTGCGATTACAGATTTTCCAAGACCAACAACATCAGCTACAATACAACCCGAATGTTTTTTTACTTTTGCAACACCATCACGGATAGCATCAACTTGATAAGAAACATCAAAGAACTGATTCATACGGTCGCGAGTAATTTCTTTTGGAGTTTTAATGTAATCATTTGTGACTTTAAAATATTCATATAAAACACGAATATACATTAAATATGGGGTAGGGACAGTTTCAAGCCATGTATGAGCAAGTACATTTTCTTTGAAGTCTTCTTTATTTTCTGCGTTTATAAGAGGAATAGAATCTTCCCATAGTGCTTCAAAAATCTTTTTCCCATCTTCAAAATCATTATCATCTTGCAAATAAACATTTATTTCATTGCGAGCTTTAAATCCCTGAATTGAAAAGTTACTTGAACCTACAATAAGTTTTCCTTCATTCTGACCGGAAACAGTTACTTCGGAAGGAAGATAAAATAAATACATTTTTGCATGATTTGGGTCTTTTGTTTTTCTGACTTCCAGAGTTCCGTTTTCAAGCTTTTCAAGGAAAACGTGATAAGAATTCTCAAATTCAGCCGAATCTAAAACATCAGCCTTATTGATGATTTTGCGGAGATTATCAAAATACTTATTCTTAATTGTAAGTTTAGAATCAGGGTTTTTCTTATTTCCCAAATTCGTTGTGTATTCAACAATACAGTTATTCAAGTCGACTTCTGCATCCATACCAACAAGAATACGAAGCGGTTTATTTTTTAAATCTTTATAAACTTCGCAGAAACCGGAAAAGAAAAAATAACCTACCAAAAAATCAAGCTTTGAACTTTTCTTTGTTAGTTCCTGAACCCTGTCAGAAAGCATTGTTTCTTTGCTGGTATTTGTTAAAAATTTTGAAGCCATTATATAACCTTTTAAGTAAAATCAAATATTATTATAACATAGTTTCAGGTTTTATTGGTATAAAAGCTTTGCAACGCTTAAAGCCTTTCTTTTGCTGCACTAATTACAGTCATGTTAGTGCGGTAATAACATCATTATTAGTATACTAATAAACACACATTTAACGCTATATATAGCGTTTTGAATTCATACAAAATAAAAGCGTGCAATAAAATTTAATTTTTAAAATATATTGACTTCTATAAAGTTTTGATTTATGATAATAACCGAGGTTGGAGGGAGTGGACGCAGTATTGTGTTCTATGCATGTGCAATTTTATTGCACGGTGCAATATCAAATCGGGAGATATAAATGGGGGACGCTGTGAATTTTGGAAGGAGAATTCAAAATTTGCGCACAGATGCAGGGTTAAGCATGGAACAGTTTGCAAGCAAACTGCAAGTTTCAAAGAGCCGCATTAATATGTGGGAAAACGGCGGAATTATTCCGCGCAGAGATATGCTTGTAAAGGTTGCAGATTTTTTTAAAGTTTCTACTGACTTTCTCTTAGGTTCGGGTCAAGAAGGAATGATGCCGGAACTAGATAAGGAAGTCCAAATTATCCAGAGGGGGTTAAAAGAAATGAATGCTGATCAACACAAGAAAGCGTTAAAGATATTGTCAGCTGCTTTTGATGATATTTTTAACGACGACGAAGGAGATTGACTGGATGGAAGATAAGCCTGATTTTAGAAAAGCTTATATTCTCGCAAATGATTTGCTTATAGCTTCCCGCTTTATTTCATCATTTCCATTTGATGCTAAGGAACTGGTGAAAGAACAGACGGATTTGCAATTTTGCTCTTATAAGAAAGCATTTGAGAAATATGGGCTTGATTGCCATGAGTTAGGAAGTGATTCAGCTGTTTTAGTGAAGAAAAATGGGAAAAATATCGTTTTCTTTAACCAAGATGAATATGATGCAAGAGACCCGTTCAACAGGCTTCACGAGACAGGTCATTTCCTCATGGTGCATAAGACAAATATTAAAAAAGATAATCCACTGTATGGAATTCAAGAAATAGAGGCCAATTTTTTTGCAGCACAAATGATTATGCCGTTGCAAATATTGAAAGAGATACAGAGAAGAGGATACAAAGTGGATATAGGCTTTTTACAAAAGCATTTTGGAGTTTCGTATTCCGCTGCAAAACATAGAATTGAGACAATGAAAAAGAATTTATTTTTGACAAACGAAGAACAATTATTTGATGATTTGATACTTACAAAATTTAAGAATTTTTTGAACAGAATTGCACCTAAAAAATATGAATATTGTTCTTGTTGGGATGATCCTATGCAACAAGAGCGTGATTCATGGTAATAACAAAAAAAAAGCCTGAAAACAGTTGCATGTTATGTAACAAACAACGGCTTTCAGGCTTAGCGGAAAAGTTAGAAACTGTTTCCTAATGTGGTAGTTAGATATTACAGTTTCAGCCTTTCCGTTTCAAGAGCCGTTGTCAATATATTTTTCTTGAGGGGGCTCAGCGTATGTCTGATGTTGCTTCAAATTTAATGGATTCTATTGAGAATCCAAGTGGCCGTGTGTCTGTAAAATTACAGCGCAACTATTTTTCAAAAGACTCTTCCGATAAATATGTTGGAAGAGCCGTCCGTAATACGCATACAGTAGGAAATGTTTTACAGCTTGTAGCGAACAAAGTTCCTCAGCTTGATATAGGAACTGTTTACTCTGTTTGTGATGCATTGGAAAAAGTGATTATTGAATCATTGGGAAGTGGAAATTCTGTGAATTGCCTGAATCTTGGTGTATTCTATATTGCTTGCAAAGGTTCTACAGACGGAAAGACTGCTTCTCCTGGCATTGGTGTAAAGTTTATTCCATCAGAGATTACGAAGTCTGCGATTTCTAAAGTTCAAGTTAATCAAGAAGCGTATTCTGAACCGGTCGGAACTATCAGTAAAATTGTTGACGTTGATACTGGCACTGCGGAAGGGAATCTTTCGTTGAATGGTTCTGTACAGATTCTGGGGAGAAAACTTTTGATTGGCGGTGAGGATAGTGGAATATGGCTTGCTCCTGCAACAGGTGACAACGCAACTATTAACGAAAATGAGACTGATTGGATTCAGGTAACTACTAAACTTGCTGTGAATAAACCAGGAACTTTGCTTTTTCCTTTGCCAAAGACTCTTACGGCTGGAAAATACAGAATTGTGCTTAAAACAAGGTGTCCTTCAAATCTAAAATACAAAAGGAAAGAACTAATCAGAACTGTATCTGATGCCCTTGCGATAAGTTAGTCTGGGAATTCTTTTTCGGGACATTCTGTTTATGAATGTCCCGATTTTTTTACTATTCAGCAGGCAGTTGAAAATATGATGATTTTGCGTATAATGTTAATCGAGGCTAACTATGGGAACAACAATCGTAATTCTGATTTTATTGGTAATAATCGTTCTTGCGCTTGGCAGCATAAAGAAGCGCATAAAATATGGAAGCTCTTGCTGCGGCACGCATGACGCTGCGCCAAAAAAAGTGCGTGTGCGCGACAAGAACAAGGCGCATTACCCGTATACGGCTACACTGACTGTAGATGGAATGCACTGCTCGAACTGCGCACGTCGTGTGGAGAATGCGCTTAACTCAACTGAAGGAATCTGGGCTAAGGTCAGCCTTGAAACTAAATCGGTGCTTGTGCGTTCAAAGAATCTGCTAAACGAAGCAGAACTTACGCGCATTATCTCTCAAGCCGGTTATACTCTGCTTAAAATGGAATAACTAAGCTGAATTCGCAGCTTTTGCTTTTATCAGCCAAGTTTCTTACTTCTTTTTTAC
>JAEEGL015316326.1_pt1 | contig 13078 bp, 7 predicted proteins | sample 9134231 | NCBI WGS metagenome assembly JAEEGL01 (sample SAMN16246548, study PRJNA631951) | gut metagenome | biome: gut microbiome; feature: rumen; material: fiber-attached | host: Bos | place: Iran: Karaj | collected 2018-10 | reverse complement strand
TGACAATCAAAAAGCCGCATACGATGTCAGCCTTGCACAGTATGAGGCGGCGGAAACAGAACTTGATTCCAAACGTACCGAAGTTCAGGGGCTTTATACTCAGTTAGAAACTTCAAACAGTGCGCTTTCAGCTTTGAAGGTTTCAAAAGAACAGGATATGGCTTCTGCAAGGGCAGCGGTATCGAGTGCTGCAGTATCATCCTCGATAAGCAGCAAAAATATAAAAGATGCAACTTTATACGCAGATTCCGATTGTTATGTTATAGGTGTAATGTTTAAAGAGGGCGAAAACATCGCTCCAAATGAGCCGATAATAACCGTAAAAGGTGAAGAAAACATAGTAACCATAGGTGTACCCGGCAGTGATATATCAAAAATAAACGCAAATCCAAAAGTAACCATTAACAGTCGATACATCGGCACAGTCAATAAAATAGAACAGTATCCCAATGAGAACACCAGAAATTATAATGTGGATATTCTTGTAAATGATAATAATATCAAACCCGGAGACACAGTTGATATAAGGATAGGCATAGGAAGCGATATGTGCTACTATGTTCCTTTTACGGCAATATTTAATTCCGAAGGTGTTGATTATGTTTATGCGGTAGACGATGAAAACAGAGTCTATAAAAAGGAAGTTGAGATACTCGGTGTTGATGGAGAAAATGCCAATGTTACGCTTGATATGGAGGGTAAAGCGCAGATCACCATTATCAGCGACGACATTAAAAGCATTAACGAAAACGATTTAGTAAAATTTCAATAAAAAATCGGAGTATAAACTATGTCAAAAAAATTTATAACAGCACTGCTTGAGCGCAGACCTTTAGTCATAATAATCATAATACTGACTATTGTGGGAGGTATCGGCAGCTATATAGCTATACCGAAACAGCACTTTCCTCCTGTAAATATTCCAATGGCAACAGTTACAGCCGTATATCCCGGTGCAACTTCCGAAGACATGGAAGTGCTTGTGTGCGAAAAAATAGAAGATAAGGTTGCCGGAATCGATACATTTGACTACTGTAATTCTACTATTATGGATAATGTTTGTGTTGTTACGGTAATGCTTGACCTTGATGCATCTATGGATCGTATAGATGCCGCGTATATAGATCTTAGGAATAAAATGGACGATTTAAAGCCGTCCTTGCCATCCGGTGTTGTCAGTTTATCAGTAAATACGGAATTGTTGGATGTAGCTGAAGTTTTGGTTGCAATAAGCGGTGAGGATATATCAGAGGACGAACTTACCGAAAGGACCGAAGGATTAAAAGACACTCTTAAGGCTGTTGAGGGCGTAAGAAAAGTTACGATACACGGGGATACATCATCACAGATCAGGGTGTGCGTAGATACAGATAAACTGAATTTGTACAATCTATCAATGAGTGATCTTGTATCACTTATAAACGCACAAAACAGCATTATCCCAACAGGTGATATGAAAATAGACGGAAACAATGTTACTGTTTATTCCTCGGCGAAGTTTGAAAGCCTTAACGATATAAAAGATATAGTCGTATCGGTTGATCCGGCATCAATGACAGTAACAAAGCTGTCAGATATTGCAACGATCGAAAAGAAACTTCCCGATGACAGCCCGCATTATCTGTATAATAAAAAACGCACCAATATTGTTGCTGTATATTTCGATGAGGGCATAAATTCGGTATCTATGACAAAGCCCATAAGAGAAGCTCTTGATAAATATCGTGCTACTCTGCCCGAGTCAAAGGTTCAGATGTATGAGGTCGCATTTCAACCCGATGATGTACAGGATTCGGTAAATAACTTTATAATAAATCTGTTGGAATCCATACTGCTTGTTATATTGGTCATAATGATAGGTATGAATTTCAGAAATGCGGTCGTTGTTGCATTTGCTATACCGCTTGCGATATTTGCTAACTTTATAATAATGCCTGTGTTGGGGATAAATATTCAATTTATTTCGCTTGCAGCACTGATAGTTGTTCTTGGCATGCTGGTAGATAACGCAGTGGTAGTGAGTGATGAGATACAAACATGTCTTGACAAAGGGATGGATATAAAGCAAGCCGTGATTGAGGGTGCAAGTTCCGTTATTACACCTGTATTCATTTCAATGCTGACGACCGTTTCAGCATTTATTTCACTTACAACATTAACAGGTTCGTACAGACAGCTTTCCATTTCTTTGCCTTTGGTGATCATTACTTGCCTTGTAGCATCATTTATAATTTCTATAACGGTAACCCCTGTAATAAGCTATTATTTTTTGCGGTCTACAAAGAAAAAAGGTGACGAAAAAGATGGTATGCTTATAAGGATTTATAATAAAATTTTCTGAGTTGCTTTTAGACATAAGTATATTACTTTAGGCGCGGCACTGCTTATGATGGTTTTGTGCGGCCTATTTGTAAGTGATATAGAAAGGCAGGCTACTCCAAAATCAGGTAAGCCTATAGTGACAATAGACATAAAAAATCACAATACAAAATCTCTTGCCGATACAGAACGGATAGTTAACGAAATACAAAATATTCTTGATAAACAACCGGAAAATGAATACTATCTTTCCGGTATAGGAATTGGTATACCAAGATATGACTTTGGTATTATCCCCAAAGGGGAAACAAATTCTGTAGGTGATATTTTATGGCGTGTGGATTTGAAAAAAGGCGGACGATTTAAGTCGATAACGGACCTTGTCGATTCACTTCAGTCGGAACTTGACAACAAGATAGGCGGTGCAACCATAGTTGTCGATGAAACCGCAATCGTTGCGGGACCAAATAAGACCATAGCAGTAAAAATGTATGGAGAAGATGCGGCAGATCTTAACGAAGCAGAACGTATACTCAATAATATAATCAAAACGCTGCCCGGCACAAAGGGTATAGAAAATAATAGTGAAATAGAAACATATAGCTATTACGTTGATATGGATACATTGAAACTAAATTCTCTCGGCTTGACAAAAGCCGAAGCTCAAAGTGAGTTGTTTTATGCACTCGGAGGCAATACGATCTCAACATACAGAAACGGAAACCGCGAATACGATATTTACCTTGAAAGCAACATAAATTCCAAGGAAAAACTTGAAGAATTCGGTGTGAAATCTTCAGTAAGCGGAGGAAAATATTCAGTACATCAATTTGCTGATGTTACTTTAAAAGCACAAAATGATGTTATATCAAAAATAGATGGAAGACGTGGTCGGTTTGTCGGATGCTACTGCTCGGATAATTACAGCAGTATAGTTTTGCAGGAAAAACTTCAGCAGGAAATAGAAAAAAGAACTGATTTCCCGGAAAGTGTGGAGATCGTATATGACGGAGACGCCAAGAAGTTTAACGAAACACTTGAAACCATCAAGACCTCTGCTTTGGTTTGTTTGCTGCTTATGTTTGTAATTCTGATAATTCAGTTTGGTTCATTAAAGCAGGTTTGCATGGTTTTTGTTTCAATTCCTTTTGGTGTTGTAGCAGGTATCGCAGCACTTAAGTTGACAGGACTAAAACTTGCATTTTTTGCACTGCTTGGTATTATAAGCCTTCTTGGGTGCGTGCTATCGAATGCTATTGTACTTATTGATTTTATAAATAATGAGATCAAAAACGGGGTACCGTTGGAGGATGCATGTAAGATTGCAGGTGCAAAGCGTGTGAGACCCATTTGTATGAGTACAATGACTACCGTTCTCGGTTTACTTCCGCTTGCACTGTTCGGCGATGCACTTTTTGTTCCGATGGCTGTGCTTATGATGGCCGGTCTTTCGGTTTCAATGATAGTCAACCTTATCCTTGTGCCTATAATTTATTATCTTATATACCGAAAAAAACAACGGCATAAGGCATAGGTTTTTCATATATTCCCCCTTCAAAACAGCGGCTTGCACAGGTCCACTCCTCCTGACAAACCGCTGCTTTTTGTGAATGAAAATATTGTTATGTTTATTTTCAAAGACGTGCATAATTGTTTCGGCCATTTTTTTTAGCTTTATATAAGGCATCATCAGCCAACTCTATTTTTTCCGAAAAACCGACGGATACGGTAATCCTTATTTTTTCTCCGTTTTCACTTATGACATAAAATGGTTCAAGCAGTTTATTTATCCGCTTTATAAGCTCGGGCTCCTTTTGTTCGAATATTACAACAAAAAATTCATCCCCGCCAAGTCGGAATATCACATCTCTATTTCTGCGATCAAATATATTCTCAAGCCTTTTGGCCAATGCAATTAGTGCCAAATCTCCGGATTTGTGACCGTATGTATCATTAACCCTCTTAAAATGATCTATGTCTAAAACCAAATAAAAAATATCGCTGTTTTTTTCATTAATAAGTTCCGGCTGCATCAAAGAAAGTTTGTGTCTATTATACAATCCGGTTAAAGCATCGTGTTCCGCCATATGCATAATGGCGTTTTGTCTACGCACAAAAGAGTCGACTTCGATTATCCAACAAACAGAGATAAAATGCCCGTTGTTTTCAAAAAAATGCTGTACTGCATGTGTCCATTTCGGCAGTCCGCGCACTTTAGAAACATAATCAATAGAATCAAAAAAATGGCCTTGTGCATACTTTGTTTTAATGGATTCTAATCGCCAAAAATCATCTGCCATCTCGCGATACTCTTTTGTAATATAATTATCCATAATATAATTTTTCTGAATAGACCATATCCCGGCGGCGTCATCGGGTAAATTTAATGTTTTAAAGTTTTTGCCAATCATCAAGGGATATAAACTATCATCCGTATAATCAATGGCAATTAGTGCTGCGTGTTCTTTGGCTGTCTTTTCGTTTTCGTAACCAAGAACTTGTGCGTACTGCCACGCAAGTATTCTTTTCACAAATTCGTTCTCATTATTCTTTAATGTCTGTAGGTTCATATACGCACCTCGTTCTGTTTTAAATGTCTACGATGATTTATTGGAATACTGCATCCAAGCTATATATGCAGTTTCACTTTTGTTTTTTTCAAAAGTTACTTTATTATAAAAGAGTTATTTTAACAAAATTATATATCAAATTTTATTAATTTTCAATCATTAAATTTCATTTGCAGGGTAACTTATAAAATAGCATATAGGAGTCCGGGGTCTCACCGGTCGGGTTTTAGGGCGAAGCCTTAACGATGCGTGAGAGGTCTGCCACATTTTTTGAAAGTGAAAATTACATTTTCGACGTATCAAAAAATTCAAGTGGTAGACCTCTCGCTCTGCTCGCAAAGGAATAAAATTAGATTTTAAAAATGAAAAAAATGTGGTAGACCACGCAAGTGTGTTAATCAAGGGTCAACAAGTTAAGTTATGGCTTTGTTGGCTCTTTATTTTTGTCTGTGTTGATAATAAATATCTATGAATTTTTGTTTAAGCCCTCCGCAAAATGCCGTATTTTTTATATTGGGTGAAGGGGTAAATACTTTTTAATGTATTTTTTAAGAAATTTTCAGAAAACTACTCCGCAGAACAGCTTTATCCGTCTATATGGTGAGGGAGTAATTTTATAAACAAAAATCGAAAATAATTTCTATAAAAATCGTCGTTAAAACGAATGTATGCTTGTTTATAATGTATATTGACAAATATTTGTTCGAGCTATATAATAGACAGTGAATTATTATAAACCCGAAACTGCACCTTGAAAACTGAATATTGTAAAAATCGGATAACAAAAACGTGATTTAAGATACTATGCGCCAAGACTGTTTTTTTACACGAGCGATGAACATTTTATCGAAGGGCATAGCTTGTTACTATGGCTTATAATAAATCATATAATGATACTTGCGGTTCGATACGCTTCGCCCAGATAGACGGGGGAATGGTGAAATTCCAATGGTGGTTTACTGCCACATCCGGTTTAAAAATTTATTGAAGGGAATGATAATTATTTTTATTAAATTTTAGGTATAGACTTCAAAAGTTTTTTATGGTAAAATAGATTCCAGGACAAATCTATTCAAATATCTGTTCTTTGCTGTTTGTACCTTGACTACAAATGCAAAGGAGAGATAATCTATGACATTATCAAATCAAAAATTCAAAGCGGCGGCGTATCTGCGCCTGTCAAAAGAAGATGCCGTTGCCGGCAGCAAAAAGACCGAAAGTGACAGCATCACCAATCAAAAATCTTTGATATTAAATTTCATCAAAGAGCATCCCGATATTGAGTTAGGCGAGTGTTATATTGACGATGGCTACACGGGCGTTTTATTTGACAGACCCGCGTTTAAAACTATGCTTGATGATATTGCGGTTGGCAAAATAAACTGCGTTATCGTTAAAGATTTCAGCCGTTTCGGCCGCGAGTATATCAATGCGGGAAAATATCTGCAAAAGTTGTTTCCGTCGCTTGGTGTTCGTTTTATTTCCGTAAATGACAGCTATGACAGTTTTGACACAAATAATAATTCGCAGGGAATGTTATTATCGCTTAAAAATCTGATAAATGATAACTATTGCCGCGATATAAGTGTTAAAATTCGTTCCGTGCTTGATTCCAAAAGAAAGAACGGAGAATTCATCAACAATTACTGCCCCTACGGATATAAAAAGTGCGCCGATGACCACAACAAAATCGAAATAGACGAGTATGCCGCGGAAATTGTAAAAGATATATTCAATTATATCATAAGCGGCTACAGCTTGGGCAAGATCGCCGAGAAACTGAACGAATTGTGCATTAAAACGCCTATGGATTATCGCATAGAAAACGGCGAAAAAATAAGCACCAATTTCAGAAAAGGCAGTACGGCGAAATGGTCGCAGAATATAGTTCGCAGGATAGCCGAAAATCCCGTTTATATCGGAACTCTTATTCAAGGGAAAACCACCACACCGAATTATAAATTAAAAGATAAGCGCATCACGAAAGACGAAAGCGAATGGACGGTTATCGAAAATCATCACGAAGCGATAATCAAAAAAGAAGATTTTGATTTAGTTCAAAAATTGCTTAAACTTGACTTGCGCACTTCTCCAAATGAGGAAACGCTTTATCCTTTTGCAGGCATTTTGTTTTGTGCCGACTGCGGCGCACCTATGACAAGGAAAGTTACCACTTCACGCGGTAAAAAATATAATTATTATATTTGCTCTACACATAAGCGCGGCGGGAACTGTACGGCTCACAGGGTAAAAGAGGATTCTCTTACCGAAGTTGTTTTATGTTCGCTACAGGCTCATATCAAAGCATTGCTTGATGTTGAAAAACTGCTTTCCGAATTTGATACGAATTCAGCAAAAGATTTAAGCGTACGAAAACTCAAAAAACTTATTGCGGCAAACGAAGCCGAAACAGAAAAAATAAACGATGCCGTTTCAAACCTTTATATAGATTTCAAAAGCGGAATGTTTGACAAGGATGATTTTCTTGCATTAAAACAGAATTTTGAAGCAAAGCGCGATGAATTAAAAAAATCAACCTCTATGCTGTCCGAAGAATTGGCAAATACAAGTGCGGGATTTGCCAATAACGAATTTCATAAGGAACTTCAAAAATACAAAAATATCCAAACACTCACAAGGGTGGTTGTTGTCTATCTTATCGCCGAAATTGTTATATACGATGCCACACATATCGAAGTCACATATAACTTCGATCCCGGATTCGACTTGTTAGAAGCGGAAGCCGAACTTGCAAGAACGGAGGCGGTGTGATATGGCAAGAAAATCAAGAAAAAACAAACCCGATGTTGCAGTTGCTAGCGAAAAGAAAGTATACAAAGCTGCGGCATACATAAGATTATCGGCAGAAAATGAAATAACCCTTGCAGTAGGCTCACTTAACAATCAGATAGAGTTTGTAAAAGACTACATAAGCCTGCGTTCCGATATGGAACTGTATGACATATATATCGATGATGATATAACAGGCACTCACTTCAATCGCCCCGAATTTCAACGTATGATGTCGGATATCGAAAAAGGCAATGTAACGGCGGTAGTTGTCAAAGACCTTTCAAGGCTGGGACGCAGTTTTTACGAAACAAGCGAGTTAGTTGAAATGACTTTCCCCGCAAAGAAAGTAAGGGTCATAGCAATAAACAACAATTACGATTCCGATAAAAAAGAAGCCGGATTGACCGAAGCGATAACAAACCTTATGAATGATTATTATTCAAGGGATATTTCAAAAAAGATATGTGCGGCAAAAGATACTATGCTAAAAAACGGGATCCCCACAGGCAAAGTTCCTTACGGGTACAAACTTGTCAAAGACGAAAATAACGTAAATCAAATGGTCATTGATGAAGAACCTGCAGAAATCGTAAAAATGATTTTCGGTTTATTTATCAACGGCAAAACAAGAACCGAGATAGTCAATGTTTTAAACGAAAAAGGCATAATGACATCATATTGTTACCGACTGCGCAAAACACCCGAAAAACTTGCGGACAAACCGTATCTTAAATGGAATTACGGAAATGTTACCGCAATACTGACAAATGATGTCTATACGGGCAGATATGTTACGGGCAAGCGCAAAAAGGCGTATTATAAAAACGAAGGGAATCATTTTGTGCCTCAGGATAAATGGAATGTATTTGAAAATCATCATCCGGCCATCATATCCAAAACGGATTTTGAAAAGGCGGCTGAGAAAATCGGTAAGCGCAACAACACAAAAGTCAATAACTCACGCAACCTGCTGAAAGGCAAGGTTTTCTGTTCCTGCGGAGCAGCAATGGTATTGTGCGGCGGAAGTTATACGTGTTGCCGCAAAAGAGCCTACGGAACTGAAGTTTGTGCCGGTGACAGCGTTTCTGCCAAAAAGATGCACGAGATGCTACAAGAGGTAGTTCAGAAAATGGGTGCAATGCTTATTGATGAAGACACTCTTGTAAAAAAAGTCAGTGAAGAAAATGGCACAGCAAAAAAGAAAAATATCCTTGTCTCCGAGAAAAAAGCCAAGGAACAGCGGCTTGCAAAAATAAAAGAGATAAAGGTCGGTTTATACTTCGACTATAAAGACGGTGTTTTGACCACGGATGATTTTAAAAATATGAATATCGGTTATACTGCTCAGATAGAGGCTTTGCAAAACGAAATATCAGCTATCGAAGCCGAAATAGCTGACCTCAACAAGAATCCTGCCGATGATATAAAACTGCGTAAATTCATACGGGAGTTCAAACGGTGCAAAAAGCTGACGCAAGAGCATATAGATACTTATATAGACAAAATAACCGTTTATGACAAACAGCATATAGAAATAGCATTTGCCTTTGATGATCCGTTCATAGCGGCAACAGAAAAACAGGAAAAGGAGTTGGTTGTAAATGAGTGACAAAACGGCGATATACATCCGACTTTCCGAAGCCGATGTCACTGTAAGAAAAGGAATTGCCAACGAGAGCAACAGTATTTCAAACCAAAGAATTATGCTTTGCACCTATATAAAAAATCATCCCGATTTGAAAGATAACGAGATAATAGAGTATGTCGATGACGGCACTTCGGGAACGCTGTTCCAAAAGCGCACCGAATTTCAGCGAATGATGGATGATGCCGAAAAAGGCGTATTCAAATGTATTGTTGTAAAAGACCTTTCAAGGCTGGGCAGAGATTATATCGAGGTCGGCTATTATACCGAGATAGTCTTGCCGTCTTTGCAGATCAGATTTATCGCAGTTGCCGATAACCTTGACAGTGATGATTATAAGGGGACAACAAACGGTATGGACTATGCGCTTAAAAATCTGCTGAATCAGTTTTACAGTGCTGATATTTCCAAAAAGGTAAAAACTTCATTGAAAGCATTGCAAAAGCAAGGCGAATATGTGGGTTCGATCGCTCCTTACGGATATATGAAAGACCCGAACAATAAGCATAAACTTATCGTAAACAAAAAAGAAGCCGAGACCGTAAAGATAATATTTGAAATGGCCGCACAGGGCAAAAGCTGCCCGCAAATAGCCAAATATCTTAACGAAAACGGTATACAGTCAAACAGGCAGAACAATATATGCCGCTGGAATAACAAAACCGTAATTAAAAAGATACGCGATGAAATTTATATAGGTACACTTGTTCAGGGCAGGACCGAAAAGGTTGGAACAGGAGATGATAAAAAAACGGTAGACACTTCGCCCGATAAGTGGATAAAAATCGAAAATGCCGTAGAACCGATAGTAAGCAAGGATTTGTTTGAAAAAGCAAACGCCAATTTTCCACGGCATAAACATCCCCAAAAGTGTACAAGCACCGTAAATCTGTTTGTTTGCCCGTACTGCGGCAGGAAAATGAGACTTCCTTATAACGGTAACAGCTATTATTGCCGTTATAAAAATATGTCCCCACACGAAGGCTGCCAAACATTGTCTGCACAAAAAGACGCGCTGCATCAGGCTGTGCTTGAAACGGTCAGAAAGCATATCGAAGTTGCTGTCGGCAGGTACATAGAAGTACAAAAAAATGCCGATAATGAAACAGATACCATAAACAAAACCATAATAAAACTCAACCAAGAGATCAATACCCTTGACAATGCGCCTTTCAGCCTGTATGATGAATACAGAGCAGGCAGCATTACAAAAGAGCAGTTTATCGAAAAAAGAGAAACTGCCAAAATAAGGCTTGAAGAGGCAAAAATCGAACTCCAAGCCCTAAAAGAAAGATTATCTAATCTTAATACCACATCTACAGAAACAATAGATTTACTCTCCCTTCCCGAATTGACCGAGTATAACGGAAAAATTCTTTCCGAATTCATAGAAAAGGTCGAGGTCTATTCGCAGGATAGGATAAAAATACACTTCAAATACAACAACTTTTTTGAAGATATAATTAACAGGATAGAATAAAAAATTCAAAAAACTTGTTGCCCCTCACTTGACAAATCCGTATGCTTGCAAGGTAGTGAAAATCAGTCCAAATAGCAAGTAAAAGCAAAGAAAGCACAGAGCGGTAAATAAAAAATGATCGGATTGTCCATCCGAAAGTTTTTATCACTCGGTCAAGCAAGATCAAAAAAATATCTGCCCTATGATAAAGTTTTTTTCATCGCTCTATCCCCAGCATAGCAGATATAATCCTGTTATGCTGGGGATTTTACATTGACTTTTTAGCGATAATTGAGTATAATGAATATATAAAATGATATAGGTAGCTATAATGCGTTTTTATCTAAAATAGATGCCAAAATCGGAATATGGCACCTATAATTACAACAAAGGATGTGATATATTATGAAAAAAAAGAGCATATTATCGGCTTTATGTTTGGCTTTTGTAGGAACAATGCTTTCCGGGTGTGCCGGGAATACCCAAAGTGATGGTCAAGGGGGAGCAGCCTCATCGGACAGTCTTAAAATAGCTATCGTTTCATCTCCCAACGGTGTCGATGACGGCTCGTTCAATCAGCAAAATTATGAGGGTATTAAAAGATTTACGGAGGCACACCCCGGTTCTTCGGTAACACCCGTTCAGGAAAAAACAGGAGATACCGCCGCTGCCATAAAAGCTGTCGAAGACATTGTTGTTGATTATGACGCTATAGTTTGCGACGGTTTTCAGTTTGCGGCAATTTCGGAGGTGGCAAGCGACAACCCCGACAAAAAGTTTATCCTTGTGGATTCTTTTCCGACCGATGCAGACGGCAATGAAACAGAACTTGACAACGTATACGGTATGGCTTTCAAGGAACAGGAAGGTGGCTTCCTTGCAGGAGTGGCTGCGGCGCTTAAAACGTCTACGGGAAAGGTCGCTGTTGTAAACGGCGTCGCATTTCCGACGAATGTAAACTACCAGTATGGTTTTATGTCAGGTGTGAATTACGCTAACAAGCACTATTCTACAAACGCAGAGATAGTTGAACTTCCGTCTTATGCCGGTACTGATGTGACAGGTGCAAATGTCGGCGGCAACTACGTCGGTTCCTTTGCCGACATAGGCAACGGCAAAGTTGTAGGAGAAACACTCATCAAAGAAGGCTGTGATGTTATATTTGTTGCGGCAGGAAGTTCAGGCGTTGGCGTATTTACCGCGGTAAAGGAAAGTCCGACTACAGATTTTGTCATCGGCGCAGATACAGACCAGTACAGCGACGGTGCCAACGGAGAGGAGAATGTGGTGCTTACATCTGTGCTCAAGGTTATGGGCGAAAATGACAAAAGGGTGCTCGAAACTATACTTGACGGTTCTTTTAAGGGCGGAAACTATACTTTAGGTGCCGATTCTGATTCGACCGGATATATAAAAGAAAGCGGCAGATGTCAGCTTACGGACGAAGATATCGAAAAACTTGACAAGGCATATCAGCTTATAAAGGACGGCACGATCGTTCCTGCTGCCAATTTCAACGGTATGACACCCGATAATTTTACGGGTCTTGATGCAGAATAAATAAACTACCGAATAATATCGGACGCAGACACTATGTCCGCGTCCGATATTTTAATTTTAAGATCGGATAAGGAGGGAAGCTATGAGCGAAAACGAGTATATTATCGAAATGAAACATATAACTAAGCGTTTCCCCGGACTGGTGGCAAATTACGATATATCGCTTGGCATAAAAAAAGGCGAAATATTTGCGCTGCTTGGGGAAAACGGTGCGGGAAAATCAACACTTATGAGCGTACTTTTCGGTATGTACGAGCCCGAAGAGGGTGAAATATTTATACGCGGAGAAAAAGTAAAAATAACTTCTCCGCGCCATGCCACAAAACTTGGTATAGGAATGGTGCATCAGCACTTCAGGCTTGTGTCAAACTATACCGTTGCCGAAAATATTATTCTTGGTATGGAACCGCAAAAAAAACTTTTTGGCATCATACCTTGCGTGGATATCAAAAAAGCTAACGAAGATATTGAGGAGCTTTCCGAAAAATACGGGCTTAAGGTCGAACCGAAGGCTCTAATAAGCGAACTTAATGTTTCCACACAGCAGAGGGTGGAAATACTTAAAATGCTTTACCGTGATGCGGAAATACTTATTTTTGACGAACCTACCGCAGTACTCACACCGCAGGAGATAGAATATCTGCTTGATATAATCAGAGAACTGCGGCGAGGAGGCAAAACAATAATAATCATCACGCACAAACTGGAGGAAATAAAATCTATAGCAGACAG
>JAEEGL015290827.1_pt1 | contig 13078 bp, 7 predicted proteins | sample 9134231 | NCBI WGS metagenome assembly JAEEGL01 (sample SAMN16246548, study PRJNA631951) | gut metagenome | biome: gut microbiome; feature: rumen; material: fiber-attached | host: Bos | place: Iran: Karaj | collected 2018-10 | reverse complement strand
TTCGTATCGTAATAAGCATTTAAGAACTTACCAGCATCGTCTCTTGAGAATCCGTAAGTCATCTGAGTCAGGTCGTTCGTACCGAAGCAGAAGAAATCCGCGTTTGCCGCGATCTCGTCAGCCGTAAGAGCGGCTCTGGGGATCTCGATCATTGTACCGACTTCATACTCAAGCTTGAATCCGGCAGCCTTGATCTCTTCATCCGCGGTCTCTACAACTATCTTCTTAACGAAGATAAACTCTTTGACATCTCCTACGAGAGGGATCATGATCTCAGGCTTGACGCTCCAGTTCGAATGCTTCTTGGAAACGTTTATCGCCGCTCTGATAACAGCCCTGGTCTGCATCTTTGCGATCTCGGGATACGTTACCGCAAGACGGCATCCGCGGTGTCCCATCATGGGATTGAACTCGTGGAGCGAATCTATAATATTCTTAATATCTTCAACCGACTTATTCTGAGCCTTTGCAAGCTTCTCGATGTCAGCCTTCTCGGCAGGTACGAACTCATGAAGAGGCGGATCAAGGAAACGGATCGTTACCGGATATCCTTCAAGAGCCTCGTAAAGTTTCTCGAAGTCTCCCTGCTGGTAAGGAAGGATCTTATCAAGAGCCTTTTCTCTTTCCTCAACCGAATCAGAGCAGATCATTTCCCTGAATGCATCGATCCTGTCACCCTCGAAGAACATATGCTCCGTACGGCACAGTCCGATACCTTCGGCACCGAGTTCTCTTGCTTTCTTCGCATCATGAGGCGTATCGGCATTTGTGCGGACCTTCATCGTGCGGTACTTGTCCGCCCATGACATGATACGTCCGAACTCACCTGCGATCGTGGCATCAACTGTTGCTATCTTGCCGTCATATATGTTACCTGTTGTTCCGTCGATGGAGATGAAGTCACCTTCCTTGAACTCTTTACCGCCAAGCGAAAACTTCTTGGCTGCTTCATCTATATTGATATCACCGCATCCGCTGACACAACACTTACCCATGCCTCTTGCAACAACGGCAGCATGACTCGTCATACCTCCGCGCACGGTAAGGATACCCTGTGCAGCCTTCATTCCGGTTATATCTTCGGGAGAAGTCTCAAGTCTTACGAGAACGACTTTCTCTCCTTTGTTGTTCCACTCTTCCGCATCTTCCGCAGTGAACACGATCTTTCCGCATGCGGCACCCGGAGAAGCCCCGAGGCCCTTTCCGAGCGGAGTCGATTTCTTGAGAACACTTGCATCGAACTGAGGATGAAGCAATGTGTCGAGGTTTCTCGGATCGATCATTGCAACAGCTTCCTCTTCGGTCTTCATTCCTTCGTCAACGAGATCGCATGCGATCTTGAGCGCTGCCTGAGCGGTTCTCTTACCGTTACGGCACTGAAGCATGTAGAGCTTTCCGTTCTCAACGGTGAACTCCATATCCTGCATATCATGATAGTGATGCTCAAGTATCTTACATACTTTGATGAACTGTTGATATGCTTCGGGGAACTGCTTCTCCATCTCATCGATCTTCATCGGTGTACGGATACCGGCAACAACGTCCTCACCCTGTGCATTTACAAGGAACTCACCCATGAGCTTCTTCTCGCCCGTTGCGGGATCTCTTGTAAATGCCACACCGGTACCGGAATTGTTGTTAAGGTTACCGAACACCATCGGCATTACGGAAACGGCCGTACCCCAGCTGTAAGGAATATCGTTGTCACGACGGTAAACGTTCGCTCTCGGATTGTCCCAACTTCTGAACACTGCCTTGATCGCTTCCTTAAGCTGGATTATGGGATCACTCGGGAAGTCCTCTTCAAGTTCTTTCTTGTACTCGCTCTTGAACTGTTCCGCAAGTTCCTTAAGATCCTGTGCGGTAAGATCGACGTCAAACTCAACGCCTTTCTTCTCTTTCATAGCATCTATGAGTTCTTCGAAATGTTTCTTTCCGACACCCATAACAACATCGGAGAACATCTGGATGAAACGTCTGTATGAATCATATACGAATCTTTCGAACTTGGGATCCGGATTGGCCTTGATCATCGCTTCAACGACTTCCTCGTTCATACCGAGGTTGAGGATCGTATCCATCATACCGGGCATTGAAGCTCTTGCACCCGAACGGACCGAAACAAGAAGCGGCTTTTCGGGATCTCCGAAATACTTGTCGTTTTTCATCTCGATACGTCCGACAAACTCCATGATCTGACCCATGATTTCGTCATTGATCTGTCTGCCGTCCTCATAATACTGGGTACATGCCTCGGTAGTGATCGTGAATCCCTGCGGTACGGGAAGACCGATATTGGTCATCTCTGCAAGGTTTGCACCTTTACCTCCGAGAAGATTACGCATTTCCGCATTACCTTCACCAAACAGATAAACCCACTTTCTCTTTCGTAAATTCATTACCTTTCCTCCTGAAGAATAATATTGAAATATCACATGTCACTAATTATACCAAAAAACACGGAAAAAATCAGAAAATAAATTTGTCCGCAAAATAGGCGTCAAGATCGGCGATCTTTATCCTCTCCTGCTCCATGCTGTCCCTGTCTCTGACCGTAACCGCATTGTCCTCTTCCGAATCAAAATCGTACGTAACACAGAACGGTGTTCCGATCTCATCCTGTCTCCTGTATCTCTTTCCGATGTTGCCTCTGTCATCGAATTCGCAGTTGTACTTCTTGGAAAGCTGCGCATATATCTTCTCGGCACCCTCGTTAAGCTTTTTGGAAAGAGGAAGCACACCGATCTTGACGGGTGCGATCGCCGGATGGAAATGAAGCACCGTACGCATGTCGGGCTTGTCCTCCGTACCGATGTTCTCCTCATCATATGCCTCGCAAAGGAATGCGAGCGTCACACGGTCTGCTCCGAGAGAAGGTTCAACGACATAAGGGATATACTTCTCGTTTGTCTCGTCATCGAAATAATCCATCGGCTCACCCGAAGTGTTCTGATGCTGTGTAAGGTCGTAATCTGTCCTTGATGCGATACCCCAAAGCTCTCCCCAGTCGGTGAACGGGAACGCATACTCTATATCCGTTGTATGATCGCTGTAGAACGACAGCTCCTCGGGATCGTGATCACGAAGTCTCAAATGATCTTCCGCGATACCGAGGGTAAGAAGCCATTCGTAACAGAACTTTCTCCAGTATTCAAACCACTCCGTCTGGGTTCCGGGCTTACAGAAGAACTCAAGTTCCATCTGTTCGAATTCTCTTGTCCTGAAAGTAAAGTTACCGGGAGTGATCTCGTTCCTGAATGATTTTCCCACCTGACATATTCCGAAAGGAACTTTCTTGCGCGAAGTTCTCTGTACATTCTTGAAATTGACGAAAATACCCTGCGCGGTTTCGGGACGTAGATATACGATACTCTTCGCATCCTCGGTAACACCCTGGAAAGTCTTGAACATAAGGTTGAATTCCCTTATCTGCGTAAAGTTATGCTTTCCGCATGAAGGACAGGGAATGTTGTTGTCGGCAATGAACTTTTCCATCTCCTCATGAGACCATCCGTCAACCGATGACTCGAGTTTGATGTCTTTCTCGGCGGCATAGTCTTCGATAACCTTGTCCGCACGGAATCTCTCATGACATTCCTTACAATCCATGAGCGGATCGGAAAAACCTCCGAGATGTCCCGAAGCGACCCATGTCTGAGGATTCATGAGTATCGCGCAGTCAACGCCGACATTATAAGGGCTTTCCTGCACGAACTTCTGCCACCATGCACGCTTAACGTTGTTCTTCAGCTCCACGCCGAGGTTACCGTAGTCCCATGTATTGGCAAGGCCTCCGTATATCTCGCTTCCGGGATACACAAAGCCTCTGGACTTGGCCAGAGCTACGATCTTGTCCATTGTTTTTTCCATAACCATACTCCTTTTATTCAAGTATTAGATAAGCAAGTCCGTCCGATTCGCTTAAGACCCTTGCTTCGTTTGAATCTATCACATCAACATTGGCCGAAACATACGCAATATCCTTGAAAGTTCTGATCCTCGCATGTTCGCTCATTATTATGATGTTTCTGTCTGCCATGCTCATTATCTTGAGCTTATCGATCTTGTCTCCCTTTTCGACACCTTTCAGGACAACATCCATCGTATAACCGTTATCGTACGCATCACTGACTGTCCCGACGAAAAGCTTTTCTCCCACAAAGCTTTCGTAATCCGAAGGACCGGTGAACTCCAGATCCACATATATCTTCGAATCTTTTTTCAGTTCTATGTTGCGAAGTTTTATCTCATCCCCGCCGATGGATTCGTTGTATGCGTCTACGGATGCGGTAAATTCCGTCTTTAACTCCTCGAGGTTGTAATAGTCCTTGTCGAAGTTCTCAACAATGCTCTCTTTGACTTTGCCCCTCTTTTCGACCGTTATCGTCGTCTCGGCGAAATCATACTCGTCGTTTTTGCAGCCGCAAAGGAAGACAAGAATAAGAAACGATATGCAGATTTTCAAAAAAGATCTGTTCAATTACTGCCTCCCGACAATGACACCCGATTGATTATACCCCCAGAGTGTCCAAAAGGTCTATACTTTTAAACTTCCTGTCTATGATCCTTCGCATATAAGATGCGGACAGTTCGGCCAGTTCAGCGTAAACCTCGTCACTCACCGCAAAGGTAAAAAGCTTCTCAACAGGAGTCTTTACTATAAAATCTATCGCATATACGGCCGAATTGCTCAGGCTGTTGTTCTCCGGAATCCCGGGAAACTCTCCGTTTACGACCATTGCTTTCATCTCGAAGATCACACGCACGAGTCTGTTATCAAGCGATGGCTTGCATATCGCCCTTACCGACTGATACAAAAGCTTTAACATCTCTGTCTCGTCGTTGTTCTCGCGTGTATAATAATCCGCAAACTCGAGGAAATACATTCCGAGACACGCTCCGTCAAAATCCTCCCGAAGCTGCTCAAAGTAATTCGATACCGATGCTTCGATCAGATTATATGCCGTCCTTCCCTCAAAAACCTTGAACGTGGCAAAGCAGAACTGATCCGTTGCGGCCATCAGTCTTGATCCCTGACGTCTCGCACCCTTGGCAAAAGCCGTGATCTTGCCTCTCTCTTTCGTGAGTATAACTACTCTTCTGTCATAATCGTTTACGCTTGATGAGGCCAGAACCATTCCGGTAACGGTCACCGGGCCCGAATTATAACTGATCATCACTCAATTCTTTTCGGTCATATCCGAAGTTCTTTAAAAGCAGATCGGAATCTCGCCAGTCTTTCCTGACTTTTATCCACAGCTGCAGATTGACTTTCTTTTCGATTAGTTCTTCTATCTCATATCTTGCGGCGCTTCCGATCTTCTTGATCATGGCTCCGCCCTTCCCTATGATAATGCCTTTATGAGAATCTTTTTCACATATGAGTGTGGCCTCTATATCCGCTTTTTTATCCGATACCTTCATCGACTCGATCGTAACGGCAACTCCGTGAGGGATCTCATCGCTAAGACACCGGAGCGCTTTTTCCCTGATGAGTTCGGCGACTATCTGTCTGACGGGCTGATCCGTTACCGTATCTTCATCAAAGAACGGTTCCCCTTCGGGCATATACTTAAATATCTGCTCGAGAAGAACTTCAACGTTATCTCCCTTTAAGGCGGACACAGGAACTATCTCCGCCGGATCGCAAAGATCCTTATATGCATCGATTATCCCGAAGAGTTCTTCTTTTTTCTTGGTGTCGATCTTATTTATCACGAGGATAACGGGAACCTTAAGATTCTTCAGTCCCTCTGCGATCGCCCGGTCGCTCTTCCCGACATATGTCGATGCCTCAACAAGCCACAGCACGAGATCAACCTCGGATACGGTTTTTTTCGCAACAGTCATCATATACTCTCCGAGCCTGTTCTTTGCTTTGAATATCCCGGGTGTATCGAGAAGAACAATCTGACCTCTCTCATCCGTATATACTGTCCTGATGCGGTTACGGGTCGTTTGCGGCTTGTTTGACGTGATCGCGATCTTCTGCCCAATCATTTGGTTTGTAAGGGTGGACTTGCCGACGTTCGGTCTTCCTATAACAGCCACAAACCCCGCTTTTTTACCGTTTTGATCCATTATTTATTATCCGTGTCAGAGCTTTTATTCTCGTTTGCCGGAACTTCCGGCTTGTTCGGAAGCACCTGGGCTACAGGCCTTGCGGGCTGCTTGGGTCTCTTTTCGGCTTTGTTTTTTGTCGTTTTTCTGACTATCGCAATGATACCCTTAATGATACCGAAAATGATGAAGAATATGATCGCAAGGATTACAAGTATAACAAGAAGCATGGGAAGAATGCTTACGAATCCGACTATGAAATCCTGAATCGCAACCCACGCATCCGCGCAGCTTTCAAGGAATCCTCTTGCGATCCTCTGTCCGAACGAAAGCTCTTCAACCGGTTCGGGTGTATATTCTTTGACTTCCCTGATCGAAAGGTTGACCGTGGAATACTCAACCTGATTGTTCATCGTACGAAGTCTTGATTCGTAACTTTCAATCTCGTATCTGACCTCGGTCAGACGGTTCTCAAGTTCGATTATGTTCTCAAGGTTGTCTGCCTGTTCAAGAAGCTGATTGAGTCTCTGCTGCTCGATCTTAAGCGATTCCTTGTGGGCTTCCACGTCGGCATACTGAAGAGTGACATCATTGGCCGACTCGTTCTTGCTCGTTATGTTCGACTCGTTCTCTATATTGTCTACAAAGAAGTCGAGCTTATTCGCGGGAATCCTTGCAACGATGAATGCGTTTCTCTCCGACTTGTATGAGTCATAGGAATTTCCGGAAATATCAGTGCTCTCTGCATAACCTCCGAGTGAGTTGATGCGCTCCATTACATTTGCAACGAGCGAATCGAACTCTCTTGTCTCAACATTCATGTTGACCGTCTTGATGAGCTTTCTGTTTGAATTGCTCATTATCTCGGAGTCGGATACCGCCTCACCGCCCGATGATTCCGCTGAACTTGATGCTTCGACAGGCGCATCGTAGTCCCATGCCTCTTCAGCCGCATAATTATATGCCTCTTCGGCCGCAGCCTGAGGTTCGGATGATTTGTAGCTTCCCGAATCCGAAGATGCTCCGCAGCCGGCAAGGATGGCGGTAACCATAATCGCACTTAATGTGATCGCTGTTTTCTTTTTCATTTGATTCCTCCTTAAAGGTAATGCTATTTCAGGAAAAGAGACTGTGTCTTTGTAAACAGTTCCTTTTCTTTGTCTATCTCTTCTTCTCCTCCGAGAACACATATGCACTCGTCGTCCTTCATCTTTTCAACATATCTGTAAAGGGCACTTATGTCCTTTCCTGTACAGGACAGTATCTCATCTCTCTCCTTCTGGATCTTTTCGTAAGAATCTCCGCACAGATATGCATCGCGGCTTCTGCTGCCTTTGGCCGAAGGCGTGAGAGGGAAATCAATATCGGACATCGTACCTATTATGTACTTCGTCATGTCGCGTTCGGATGCGGTAAATTCTTTAAGAAAATCAACCGCTCTGTCGTATACCTCAAGAGTTCTTCGAAGGTTCGGATCACGGTACGATGCAAACGTACCTTTTCCGTTTCTCGTGAATGATGAAAAGCATCCGTATGCTCCTCCGACGACCCTGACCTGGTTCCACAGATACTCGTAACCCATAATGACCTTAAGAACGCGAAGTGCTCCGGTATACTTAAGCTCATCGCACTTATATGTACCGGCCTTTGCAACATACTGAACCTTCGCGCTTGTCTTGTAACCTTCGCTCGTCTTCGCCGGGCGAAAATCATACGTGCAGGGCGTGTTGATAACATCGGGCAGATCGTCCGTAAAAGAAGCTGCTTCTTTTGAGAGCATCTCATACTGTTCCTTTTGTGCCGTATAATCCGTAAGCACAAGATTCTCTTTCGTAAATATGAGAGACGATACTTTTTTAAGATTTGAGGTGAGTTCTTCAAACTTATTATCGTAATCGTCTTCCAGCGACTCTATAAGCCTGTAGAACTCGATACCGCCCATCTTCTCACTGATCATCTCGGAAGGCGTAATACCCGAAAGAGCCCTGTGAAGAGCCACTGCATGTCCGCTCGACATCATGGCACCCTGGAGACGTGATTTTAACATGCATATGATCTCATACAGACGCTTTTTGTCCTCAAGGTCTGATGTGAAAATCACTTCACGGAATATCTTAAATGCAAACGGGAGCTTGTCATAAAGAATCTTGGCTTTCAGTTCGAAGTGGTGCAGATATCTGAAGCAGTCGTCAACATTGTTGTATATGCTCGTTCCGAAGCTGATCCCGCCCGAATTTAAAAATATCTCATTCGCAAGATCCGCATATGAATAGTTCTTTGTATTTACCATCCCGAGAACGGCTTTTAATATTCCGACATAAGGAATGAGATCTTCGGGAACTTTGTTAAGATCAAACGATACCGTAAGGTAACCTATCCCGTTTGTGAATATATCGTGATACAGAACATCCTTGCCGGCAACGACACTCTTTTCGTTGATAAAACCCTCGGCTTCCTTTTTGATATCCGATATCTTAAGAAGCGGGATGCACTTTAGCACTTCCTCGCTGTCCTCTTCCTCCTGATATCTGTGAAGGGCCTTTGTATCTTCAATGAGTTTATCGATCTCCTGATCGCTCATGTTGGATTTGAGTTCGGACAGTTTATTTGCAAGTTCTTTGTCCTTTGCCGCTGTAAGGCCTTTGGAAGGCACGAGGCAAACAACCGATGCGTGAGTGTTATTAAGCAGATATTTTTCCGTCAGTTTCTCGAAATAATCCGTTTCGACCATTTCTTTAAGGAAGGCGAAAGTATCAAGCGGATTGATATGGATGAACGGAAGTTTTTCATCATAAAGCCATGAATCAAGGCATGACAGACCGTACATAAGTCCTTTCGGATAATGTCCGAAATCTGCCTCGCGGAATCTGAACTCGAACAGATTGATCCCAGCAAGGAGTGCCTTTTTGTCATAGCCGTTTGCGACAACATCCTTTAACACTTTTTCGATTATGCTTAAGAACTTCTCTTTTTGAGACAGATCGGAATTCTTGATGATGACGGAGAAATACGGCTGATATACTCCGTTTTCGTATGTTGACTGAACGTCCTTGCATATACCGGCATCAAGAAGCGCCTGCTTTAATATAGCTCCGGGCGACGACAGGAGCGCATATTCCAGAACCTGGAACGCGATATAAAGCTTCTCGTCAAGACTTGTCGATATAACGGCATTGTACGACAGATATGAATTCTCGCTTTCGCTCTCGTCGGATGTTATCGGGTATTCCTTGACAACTTCGCAAGGCTTGTCGAATCCCTTCTGAATACCCACCTCGGAATCGATCTCAAGGCGGTCGTATCTCGACAGATACTCTCTGTCCATATATTCAAGTCTTTCTTCAAAATCCATATCCCCATACAGGTAAATATAGCTGTTTGAAGGATGATAATACCTGCGGTGAAAATCAAGGAAGCCTTCATACGTCAGTTCCGGGATCACATCGGGATCTCCGCCCGATTCAACACCGTAACACGTATCAGGGAAAAGAGAATCGAATACCGAGCGGCTGAGCATATCGTCAGGAGATGAGAATGCACCCTTCATCTCGGAATAGACTACACCGTTAAGCGTTACCGGCGAATCCGCATCCTCTATCTCATAGTGCCAGCCTTCCTGCTTGAATATCTGCTCTCTTGAGTAAATGTTCGGATGAAATACCGCATCAAGATAAACATCGCAAAGATTCTTAAAGTCCTGATCGTTGCAGCTTGCGACCGGATAAACCGTCTTGTCGGGATATGTCATTGCATTGAGGAATGTGTTGAGACTTCCCTTTGCAAGTTCGACAAAAGGATCTTTTGCGGGATATTTCTCGGAGCCGCACAAAACGGAATGTTCGATTATGTGAGGAACACCCGTGGAATCCTCCGGCGGTGTACGAAAGCCTACGTAAAAGACTTTATTGTCATCGTCGTTCTCGATACACATGACCTTCGCGCCGGTTTTCTTATGCTTTAATATATAGCCGGTCGATTTGATATCGGTTAGATCGTATTTTGATACCGGCTCATATGCCGTAAGTTTTGATGTATCCATTAATTACTCCTTACAAAGACTTTTTTCGAAAGCTTAACTGTCTACTCTACGTGTTTATGCGAAAACAGATGATCGCTGCAGTATTCATAATTCCCGTTACACTTTGAACAGAACCTGAATTCAAGCGTGTCGGAATCCTTTTCGGTCCTTCCGCAGATCGCGCATTTATGCTTTGTGATCGTACCCGTATGAACAGCGGACGATGTCGTCCCACCGTATGCGGCCGACGATGTCGCTTTTTTAAACGCACGTTTCCTGTACATTTCCTTCGGGGAAATGCTCTTGTAATTTCTTGTCGTAAAGAAGAAAACGAGGAAATTCAGAAGGCTCATTATTATTGCGACCCTGCCCGCAGGTCCTATACTCGGATCAAAAAAGAACTGGTACCCCAACAGAACGGCGTAGATATACGCCATCCATTTAACCTTGACCGGTATGACGAAAAACAGCAGAACCTGTATGTTGGGATATGTAACGGCAAACGCAAGAAAAATGGATAGATTGATATACGCCGTTGAAAAACCGACGCTTATAACATCTCCCATTCTCTGAGGATCTCCTCCGTTAAGAGTTGTTATAAGGTACAGACCCAAAGCGCCGATTATCGTAAAGATCAGACCCGAAAAGATATACACGTTGTAGCGGAATGCGCCCCATGTCCTTTCAAGTGTCGTACCGAGCTGATAATAGAAATACAGCATTATCACGGTGAACAGACTAAGCCCCGTAGGAGGCACAAATATCCACGTGAATATCCTCCATATCTGATAATTGTTGAATATGTAATACGGATGAAGGGTGAATATACCCATATATCCGGTATAGGCGAGCAGATAACCGATAACATACGCGATTATTATGTACAACGACAGATTTGTGATCGCGTATTTCCCGATCTTTCTCTCCAGATTGTTTAAGAACTTGTTCATGATGTCCTCTTTTCCCGCATAATCCGAAATATTATACCATTACGCGGCCTTATTGTAAATTACGCCCTGACGGCACGGAACCGTCCGATTTAATTAACTTGAAAATAAGCACATAAACCTATATAATTGTTCACGCTTGCATAAATAATAAGGAAACAAAATCATGCCCGACAAAAAGTATTTTCTCGGCATCGACATCGGTTCCACAACCGTTAAGATCGCCATAACCGACGGAGACGACAAGCTTCTGTTCTCCGACTATAAAAGACATTTCGCAGATATCCAGAACACACTCAGGGATCTTCTCTCATCTGCAAGAGATCTTCTCGGAAGCGTAACGATACATCCCATCATAACAGGAAGCGGCGGACTCACTCTTGCCAATCATATGAACATTCCTTTCGTGCAGGAGGTCATATGCGTCAGCACCGCCCTATCAAGGATCCATCCCAATACCGATGTTGCCATAGAACTCGGCGGAGAAGATGCCAAGATCATTTATTTTGAGGACGGTAATATCGAACAGCGTATGAACGGTATATGTGCCGGCGGAACCGGTTCGTTCATAGATCAGATGGCTGCTCTTCTGATGACGGACGGCGCGGGCCTTAACGAATACGCGAAGAATTACAACAGTCTCTATACAATCGCCGCAAGGTGCGGTGTATTTGCCAAATCGGATATTCAGCCTCTGATCAACGACGGGGCTACAAAGGAAGATCTTGCGGCCTCCATATTTCAGGCTGTGGTCAATCAGACGATCTCGGGGCTTGCATGCGGTAAACCTATAAGGGGGCATGTTGCTTTTCTCGGTGGTCCCCTACATTTCCTGTCGGAACTTACAAATGCATTTATCCGTACTCTCGAACTCGACGAGGAGCACACCTTCATTCCCGAAAACTCTCATCTGTTCGCTGCAATAGGTGCCGCATATAACTATAAGGAGTCGGCCGTAGTAGAAATAGATTCACTCATATCGCTTCTTGACAGCAAGATAAAAATGGACTTTGAGGTTGCCCGTATGGAGCCTCTGTTCGCAAGTGAGGAGGATTATGAAACATTTACCGCAAGGCACTCCAAAGCAAAAGTCATAAAGAAGCCGCTTTCCGAGTATTCCGGTGAATGCTTCCTCGGTATAGATGCCGGTTCCACCACTACAAAAGCCGCCCTTGTCGATAAGGACGGTAACCTTCTGTATTCTTTCTACGATAACAACAACGGCAGTCCTCTTGCCACATCGATCCGTGCACTTAAAGAGATCTATTCTCTGCTCCCCAAGGACGCATACATAGCACACAGCTGTTCCACCGGCTACGGTGAGGCACTGATCAAATCGGCCCTCATGCTCGACGACGGTGAGGTTGAGACTATCTCCCACTATTACGCCGCCTCATTCTTCGAACCCGATGTCGACTGTATACTCGATATAGGCGGTCAGGATATGAAATGCATACGCATTAAAAATCACGCCGTCGACAATGTTCTCCTAAACGAGGCATGTTCAAGCGGTTGCGGATCGTTTATCGAAACATTTGCGCGAAGCCTTAACTACAGCGTTTCCGATTTTGCGAAAGCGGCACTTTTTGCAAAACACCCGATAGATCTTGGAACAAGATGTACCGTGTTCATGAATTCCAAAGTCAAGCAAGCCCAGAAGGAGGGCGCGGATGTCGCCGACATTTCCGCGGGTCTTGCATATTCGGTAGTCAAAAATGCCCTGTTTAAAGTCATAAAGGTATCCGATGCCAGATCGCTCGGAAGCCGAATAGTCGTTCAGGGCGGAACTTTCTATAACGATGCGGTTCTTCGCTCCCTTGAAAAGATATCGAATGCAACCGTTATTCGCCCCGACATCGCGGGTATCATGGGCGCTTTCGGTGCCGCGCTTATCGCAAGGGAACGCTTTGAAGACAGGAAAGACACGACTACGATCAATCCGGAAAAGCTCAATGCCTTCACATTCGAAACATCCATGGCAAAATGCAAAGGATGCACGAACAGCTGCAGGCTGACGATAAACAAGTTCTCCGGCGGCAGGCAGTTCATTTCC
>JAEEGL012151957.1_pt1 | contig 13078 bp, 9 predicted proteins | sample 9134231 | NCBI WGS metagenome assembly JAEEGL01 (sample SAMN16246548, study PRJNA631951) | gut metagenome | biome: gut microbiome; feature: rumen; material: fiber-attached | host: Bos | place: Iran: Karaj | collected 2018-10 | reverse complement strand
CGTCATAAACCTGCTTCTCGCTCAACAGACTATCAGCCGGAATGACCTGGAGGGTGTGGTTGGCCAATGCCTTTCGCCCCACAGCGTAGCCATCGGCCAAGAGCCTGTTCCGGTCCGGATTGGAGAGGATGCCGCGCTCGTAGTGGCGCATCAGCGTGCGCGAAAGGTGGCGGAAGCTCTCGTCGCTCAAGACGGCACGCTCACGGTCCATGCGGTGCATCACATCGGCCATAACCACCGTATCAATCACGTAGATGGGCGGCACGTTGCGGCGCAGGCTGTCCTCCATGCGGCGTATCACGGTGTCGGAATAATAGACGGGGAAGTCGGAATTGGTCGAAAGCCCGCCATAGCGCCACGGCTTGCCCACCTCGTACTCGTAGCGGAACGGCTCGTGCTGCGGGAAAACGTAGTCAATCAGCACCACGGCCCCCAGGATGAAGAGGGCACGCACGATAATCTGCTGGAAAGACAACTTGCGTCGATTGTGCATATTCAGGTCCGATAGTTTATATAAATCGCGCAAATATAGCATTTTTTCCGCAAATGCGGACTATTATGCCGAATTATTTGTATCTTTGCCGCCGAATGGTTCTCTCAACGACAACATAAACCCAAATACACATGCAAGAAAAATCATCCCCCTCTCCTGCCGCCGAGCAGGTCCACACGCTTCCCGTCACCGTCCAGAGTGCGCCTTTCGTCCTTGACGCCGATGTGGACTGGGAACGCACACCCGATCCGGGCGAAGTCTGCCGCAAGGTCATGGCCTACAATGACAACATGATGATGGTCAAGGTAAGGTTCAAGGCGGGTTCCTGCGGCCTTCTGCACAGCCATCCGCACTGCCAGATCACCTACGTCGCAAGCGGAGTGTTCGAGTTCACCATTGGCCAAGAAACCAAGACCGTCCATGCCGGCGATATGCTCATGATGTCGGCCAATGAACCCCACGGCTGCCGCTGCCTTGAGGACGGCGTGCTCATCGACACGTTCACCCCCATGCGGAAGACGTTCCTGAAATGATAGAACCCTTCCCCGACCACTTTTTTTGAACGCGGATGACACGGATGGAACGGATGCCCGCTGATTTTTAGTAGATTCTTCTCATTTACAACATCTTATTCTTTTCGAACAAAAGAATATAAATCCGTTTTAATCAGTTTCATCCGCGTCATCAGCGTTCCAATTTTTCAGCAAAAAATCTCTCTATCTTATGAGTCTCCCAACCAAGAAAGTCTATAACAGCATCGATATTGCCAAGTTCGTGGCCGCACTGATTGTGGTCGCCGTCCACACACATCCGTTCGGAGGCACGGCCTTCGACTATTACGCGAACTGCCTGGGACGCATCGCCGTGCCGTTCTTCTTCGTGGCGACAAGCTATTTCTTCTTCCGTCGCGAGCAACCCGACATCGTGGCCTACACCAAGCGACTGGGCACACTCTACGGCCTGTGGCTCCTCATCATGTCGCCCAATGTCTTCCAGCGCTTCTTCATCGACTACGAGGGGACGCTGTGGCTGCAAATCAGGCACTTCCTGCAATGTCTCCTTTTCGGAGCGACGTGGTGGAGCTCGTGGTACATCATGGCCTGCATCATCGGCGTGAACATCGTCTATTTCCTCTCGCGCCGCTGGCGGTGGAGCAACACGCAGCTGCTCGTATTGGGAAGCATCGGCTTTGTCATCTGCCTGCTCACGAGCGGCTATACGGAGGTGGGCCGATGGCTCATGCCCAACGCCGCGTGGGAAGACGTCCACCACAAGCTCAGCATCAAGTATTACATGTTCCCGTCCAACTCGTTCGTCGTGTCGATTCTCTACATCACATTGGGCAAAATCTTTGCCGAGAGCGACTGGCAGTCATGGCGCGTCTTCCGTTCTCGGCGCGGTGCATTGGCCATGCTCATCGCCACCGTGATTCTGGGCATGGTGGAGGTTCACTTGATGCGCTGGGCCTCGTTCAAGGATGACGTGTGGCTGTGGCTGCCCTTCTTCACCGTGCTGAACTTCGGCCTCCTGCTCCAGACGGACGTCAAGCTCAATCCCGACTTGGGCCGATGGCTGCGCAACCTCTCGATTCTGATCTACATCCTGCATCCGTTCTGCGCACGCTACGTCAACCCGACGCTTTTCGGCCACAAGCCGCTCGATATCTGGCAGTTCGCGATGTCACTCACCGAATCACTCGTGGTGGCCATCGTCATCATCTGGCTGTCGGAAAAGATCAGTTTGCTAAAGAAACTTTATTAAAGCTCCTATGCGGAGGGCACTTCATTTTTTGTCTTGAAACAAAGAAATGAAGCAAAGAAAATTCAAGCCTTACGTTGCACGGACTAAAGCATCGGCTACGCTAATTCTCTGTCAAAATCATTATTTTGCAATGTACAGATAGCATTATAGAGAGGGTGAATCGGCTCCATTTATGGCCGATGCCTCCCTTTTCTTTGTGCAGTTGAAATAATGGCCGAAAAAGCGTATATTTGCAGCTCTTAGAACCAAAAACACCTAACAAAATGCTACACAAGAAACATTTCACCACACTTCTGTGGGCCCTTATCCTTTCGATGGGCATTGGCCACGCCCAAATCAACCTGCGCGAAGGCATCGTCATCACCCTCAGCGGCGACACGTTGCACGGCCAGATCGACTACCGCACTGACCGCATCAACGCAGAGCAGTGCGTGTTCATGGCCAATGGCGCATCGGCCGCAACCACCTATCTGCCCGGACAGATTGAGGGCTACAGATTCCTCGACAACGGCCGATATTACGTCTCGCGCACCGTACCCATGCCCGATGGTTCACATCAAAGGCGGTTTCTGGAGTTCGTCCTGCGCGGGCAGCTGAACCTCTATTTCCTGCGCAACGATGGCCACGATTTCTTTTATCTGGAAGATGCCACTGGAACATTGGCCATGTTCAAAGACATTCCCGAAGCCATTTCAACGCACAAACGGCGCAAAAATCTGGAATCGGCCATCGCCATGCTCTACCCGAGCAAAAATGCGCAAAAACTTCTGTGGGAAAAAGGCACGTCATTGGCCAATGTCACTCATGTGGTGCGCACCTACAACGATGAAGTCTGCCCCGACGGAACCTGCGAACTTTTCCAATATAAATCCAAGAAGAAGCCATTGGCCGACAGAATCAAATGGCACCACACCATTCAGGCCGGCTACGGATTCTTACACCTGCCCGATACGAAATGGGGGTCGGACGGTAATTCTGAAGAAACTACCTATGCATTCAAATACGCCTATCACGCTGCACTGGGTGTAGAATTTTACTGTCCACGCCTCAGCCCCAAATGTTGATGCAGTTCCAGTTGGGATATCTGCACGCCTCGATGCGTGAACGCATAAAAATCACCCGAACTTACGTTTACGTTTACATACCGGACTACACAACTGTGACAAAAACATACTATGGCGAAAAGACCACAGACGAAGACATCCTTGTACTCAAGGCCGGCCCAGCCTACGAGTGGCACTGCTGGCAACGGGTTCGCCCTCGGGTGGGCATCGGACTGGAATTTACCAACGAGTACCCCTTCGGAGAATATGTCTGCGCCGGCATCAGTTTCCCCATGAACATGGGCGCTATCTATCTCAATGCCGAATTCAACAGCAACTTTATGTCACGCTACTCATTTGACCTGATCTATCATGGTGCAATGTCGTTAGGCTACAGATTCTGACATTTCCACCACTTATTGGCAATGAAAATAGCCAACCCCACAATTGGAGTTGGCTATCATTTTGTTTATTAAAGGCATTGGCCAATGTCATTCCTGCTTGAAGCCATAGCCATTGGTGAAGCCGCCGGTTGCCATCGTGTTCGGAGTGAATGGGAACAGATAGATAGGTGCCTTCACGTAGTCGTAGCCCTTGAAGACGTTGTCATAATACTCGGCACTGAGGCTGACAATTGATGAGCCCCAAGCCTGTGCGGTGTAGCCGTCGGCCTCCCAAGCGGCGACATCGGTGGCGGTGTAGGCGGTAAACAGGCCCTTGATGGCGACGTTGGTAGCGGTATTGCCGCCATAGTTGGCGCCGTAGCTCTCCCAATTGTCGTTCTGACCACGCCATGAAGGATAGAGCACTGGGTCGCTCTCGCTGCCAGCAGGACACTGTGCGGTGAGACGGTGGCCGTAGGTTGCCTTGGCATCGACCATCTTGATATAGACCTTGTTAGAGATGGTGTTGCCATTCTCAAAGGTGTAGTAACCATTGGCCTTCAAGCCATCAATCATCTTCTTGGTCAGTTCCTTGATTTCGCGAATCTTCTCAGGCAACAGACCCGTGCGGATCAAAGTGAAGCGGCGGTCGCCCTCGCCTGCGAACTCGAAGCCACGCTCGTCAATGACGGCCTTCAGCAGAGAACCCTCACTTGCAATGAAGGCATCCACGTTGCCATCGCCACCGAAGGCACGGTCGCGGATAATCTTCAGGTTAGCCTTGGCTGTAGCATCGTCACCCAATGCGGCAGCAGCCTCGGCCAAGCCCAGATACATCTCCGACATACGCATATAGGGAGCGTTGACACCCGAACGGCGCTGGTTCTTCACCCAAATGGTTGACTGACGGTTCTCGTCGAACTTGTTGCAGGCAATACCGCCACCCTTGACGGTCGAACCCATCGTGAATGGAATAAGCTGCTCGCGGCCCTTGCCATCACTACCCGTTACGCCACAGCATACGTCGCGGCGCAAATCCTTCGGGTCGAACTTACCATAGTAGAAGGCAGGATTGATACGACCCTGACCGTATGACTTGCAAGGATAGGCATTCGAGCTACCGCCGCCCGATGGACGACCCAACGAATAAGGACGTGGGTCATTGCCACTTGCGCCCTGATCGAAAGTCTCTTCATAGATGCTTTCATCAGCAAACGTGTAATCGTTTTCATGCAGCTGCTGGAAGAAGTACTGGTAAGGGTTGCCGTAGGTACGACCCTTGTCGCCCGTACGAGGATCGACGGTGATGAACTTGGCATCACCCTTGTGGTCAAGTGCCTTCTGGAAATACTCCTTGGCAATGGCATAGAGATTCTTCCAGTCGGAACGGCGACCGTATGTACTGTTGCCATTGTTGGCAGTGCCGAGGGTCTCGAATGACAGGGCGTTACCGTTGCCATCCACGTAGTTGATGTCGCCACGACGGGTCTGGTAGCCACCTGCCTCAAGCGCCATACGGCCAATGAGACCATCCACGTAGGTCTGCGAGAAACGGTTCTTGGCCCCCGTAGTCACAGGTGACATGAGCGGCTCGACACGCTTCAGTTCAGCGATCAGGACATCATAGATGGAGTCACGGCAAGCCAGACCCTTGGCCGATGCACCTATCACAGTAACATACGGCACATCGCCGAAATACTTGATCAGTTCACGATAGGCTGTGGCACGCATGGCAATTGCCTCACCATACAGCTGGCTGAGGTCAGTAACCGATGTCTGCGCAATCATGTCATTATAATCTTCCCTCTTTTCGATGGCATTTATAATGTCGTTGGTCTTGCCAATTATCGCGTACAGGACGCCATACATACTGTTTGAACCATCCTTGCCATAGGTTACGGCGTCATAGGTTCCAGCAGCCTCACCGTTCTCGTAGAAAGTCTCGGGAATATGGCGTGCCGGCTGGCTGGTATATCCCTCGGGGTGACGCATGATGTCGGAACCGGCAATGTCAAGGGCATAGAACAGACCATCGCCAAAGACATGCGAACTGACGGCGCCATGCCAATCTTTATATGCGCCCTCCATGGCAGCACGAGTTGTAATCATGTTCGAAAACACGAACTCGGCTGTCGCTTCCGAATAGGAATTTGTTTCGAGGAAGTCATCGCACGAAACCATGGCCGATGCACCTGCGGCACAAAGCGCGAATGCAAATATCTTATTTTTCATTGTTTTAGCTCATTAAAAGTTATACTTTCTTTCAGATTAGAATGCAACGTTTACGCCAAAGGTGAAAGTGCGTGACTTCGGATAAGAACGGAAGTCGTAGGCCAAGGTCGGGAAACCTGAATAGCTGCTGTCGGCCGATGGGCTGACGTTGACATCTGGATCCAGACCGCTGTACTTCTTCATGCAGAACAGGTTGCCGCCTGTGAAATAGACACGGGCATTGCTGATGCCGACCTTCTTGGTCAAGGTCTTCGGAACGGTATAGCCGACCGTCAAGGTCTGCAAGCGCAGGTAAGAGGCATCCTCGACGAACTCTGACTGGCAGACGCCATACTCAGGCGTGAAGCCGTATTTCGCACCCTTGTTCAAGGTGCGCAGCTTTTCAGGATCGGTCTCGATGTAGATATCGCCATTGGCATCGATGTTGCACATCTTCCAGGTATTGGCAACCTCGGCCAGACGGCTATAACCCAGACCCGTATCCTTGTTGCCCATCATGTCGTACATGAGGTTGGCGTTATAGACCTTGCCACCAATCTGATAAGAGAAATTGGCCGAGAAATCGACACTCTTCCAACGGCCAGAGAAGTTGAAGCCGCCGGTGTGCTCGGCCATCGCACGGCCAATGATCGTTGCATCGTCATCGTTCACGACGCCATCGCCGCTCACGTCCTCGAACTTGACCATACCAGGATATGCCTTCTGACCCGAAGCGCGAGTATAGTTTTTGCCATAGTCACCACCCAGATCAAGAGCATTGTCAGGAACACCGCTCTTCAAGGTCCAGACGCCACCCACTACGTCGAAGTCATCGACGGTGTAGAAGCCCGCGCTCTTGAAGCCCTGAATCAGGCCAACAGGTTCGCCCTCCTTCACGATGTAGTCGTTATTTGGCTTACGCATGGTAGAACCCCAATTGGTGTGGGCACTGGCAAGAACGCCCTCCTGCAACTTCTCGACATTGTTCTTGTTGAAGTTATAGGTCATGCCGAAACTCAGGGACAAATCCTTCTTGCGGATAATTTCATAATTCAAAGAAATTTCCAGACCCTGGTTCGAGGTCTCGGCAATGTTCTGCATCTGATAGCCGAAGCCGGTCGATGGGTCACATGGCACAAGCATCAGAACATCCTCGGTCGTGTTCTTGTAGAACTCGATGCTACCACGCAAGCCGCCGTTCCAGAAGCTATAGTCCAAACCGATGTTGCGCGAAATGGTGGTCTCCCACTTCAAATCCGGGTTACCCAAGATGTTATCTGGCGCATAGTATGAAATATTCTTTCCATTGTCAGAACGGTTACCACTTACATACAAGGTCGTAATCAGACCCTCTTTAATACGGTCATTGCCTGCCGTACCGAAAGAGAAGCGCAGTTTCAAGTTGTCCAACCAATCTTTGGTATCCTCATTCCAGAATGGCTCGTCGGAGATACGCCAAGCGACAGCACCACCCGGGAAGCGTCCCCAACGATTTCCTTCGGCGAACTTGGAAGAACCATCAGCACGGAACGTACCAGTCAACATATAACGTCCCAAATATGCATAATTGATACGAGTGAACACAGACGCAGTGTGTGTCGGATGTCCATCCGTATGAGTATAGTCATCGTTGGTCTTGTTGGTCATGCTAATATTAGCCAAGGACCAATTCATATCCCATTCTACAGGATAGTTCGTACCATAAATCTTAGCTACGTCGGTACGGTTTGACAACAACTCATTGCCGACCAAGAGCGATAAGGTATGGTCTTCGCCCAAGCCCTTCACTTCATAGTTCAAGGTGCTGTTCCAACGGGTATCATAGCCATCATTTTCTGTCAAAGTGGACGAATTGTAGCTCTCGCCGTTGGTGTGGCCACCCACCCAAGCCTGTGACTTGCTCCAGTTGCGGCTCAAGTAGCCTTCGGTCTTGGCGGTAAGACCAGGTGCAATGATCCATGTCAGACCGGTATTGACACCCAAGCGATAACGACGACGCAAGTTCTCGTAGTCGTTCACGATGCTGACCGGATTGTAAACATCCTCGGCACTGGCGCTACCCATCTGGAGGTCTGTGGCATTGCCACTGCCCAACGGATTGTCAATGGGGCGATAGCGGTAGGCCTGTGTGGCGAACTCGTAACGGTTGCCGCTGAACTCCATTTCGCTATAGCGGATGTCGGCATCCCATTTCAACTTGCGGTTGATGCTGTGCGACAACTTGGCATTGGCCGTCAAGCGATGGAAACCGGACTTGATGAGCGCGCCCTCGTTGTTCGTGTAGTTGACATCGGCATAATACTTTGTCTGCGCATTGCCGCCCGACAACGATACGTCATGATTCCAGGCATGGGCGGTGCGGAGCACATCGTCCATATAGTTGTGCGTCGATTGCGACTTGTAGTCCTCCAGATGGTTGCCATAGGCCGAACCCAAACCATAGTACTTGGCGATATTGTCGGCGTATGCGTTACCCAGAGCCTTGGCATAGCCCCAGTTCCACAGCACGTTGTTGTAGGCATCCATGACATCGAGCATCTCTGGCTGGGCCTTGATCTGATAGTACATGTTATACTTCACGACCGATTTGCCCTCCTTGCCGCCCTTGGTAGTGATGATGATGACACCATTGGCACCACGGGCACCATAGATGGCGGTCGATGCGGCATCCTTCAACACGTCGATGCTCTCGATATTGTCGCCCGAAATGTCGTCAATGGATGATACCTGCACGCCATCGACAATGAACAACGGGTCGTTGGTTTGGGTAATTGAACCACCGCCACGCACACGGATGGAGGTCGATGCACCAGGACGACCGTCCTGCGAAATGACATTCACGCCAGGCAAGGCACCCTGCAAGGCATCGGCCACGGTAGGAACAGGATTGGCCACCAACTTATCACCCGAAATGGAGGCAACGGAACCGGTCAGGTCGCGGCGCTTGGAGGTGCCGTAACCGATCATGACGACCTCATCGAGTTCGGAGAAGTCCTCCTTCATAGTAACGTTGAGTTTCGTCTGCACAGCCGGGAGTACCTGCTCCGCATAACCGAGGAAGGAGATTTTCAACTTCGCGTTGGTGGGGACGTCCTTCAGGATGAAGTTACCGTCCGCATCGGTCGTGACACCTGTGGTTGTGCCCACAATGACTACATTAGCACCCGCAATAGGTTCGCCAAAGTCGTCCACAATAGTACCACTTACGGTCTTGGTCTGAGCAAAGGCCGCAACACTGCTCACCGCGAAGACGGCGAGAGACATTGCAAGCTTGTTCGGCCGAAACATCATAGATGTACTGCTTTTCATGCTTTAATGGATTAAAAAGTTAATAATAAGATGGATTGTTTGTGTATATTTTGATTCAAAAATACAATAAGGCTGATGAGAGCTTTCCATTGTATAAGACTTGGAAGTGCAAAGTGTGCTTGTCAAATCCAGCGCAAAGTAAAACAATTTTTAACATTTGTGCAAATATTTCCGCCGGAAAGGACACAGTCGGCCGATTTAGGCAAAAAGTTGTTATCCAGAGATTGCAATTCCGCGAAATCGATGGTCTTTCAACTCCGTTCCATCGGCCACGAAAACAGCCTCCGGAACGGCAGGGAGAAGTGTTTTTGGCCAATGGCGTTGCTGTGACGGAACCCCATTGGCCAAAAAAAAGTCAGATTGCCACGCCGAAGTCGTTCTTGATCTCCTCCATGACGAAGGTCGATTCGAGACTGCCCAACATGGGCAGCTGGCCCAAGACGTTGAGCACGAACTCCTGATAGTATTTCATGTCGGGCGCGTGAACCTTGAGCAGGTAGTCGTAGCGGCCGGAGATGTTGTAACATTCGGTCACCTCGGGAATCTTGCTGACGATGTCGCAGAACTCGTGGGCCACCTTCTGGTTGAGCGGCGAGAGCTTGACGCTACAGAAGACGATGAAACCGCGGTGGATCTTCTCGGCATCGAGCACGGTGACATAACGCTTGATGAAGCCCTCGCGCTCCATGCGCTTGATGCGCTCGAAGACGGGCGTGGTGCTGAGATCGACCTGGCTGGCAATCTCCTTGATGGTGAGACGCGCGTCCTGCTGCAGGCAGCGCAGAATCTTGATGTCGGTTTCGTCCAATGCGATGCCGTCACGGGCCCCGCGCGGAAGGGAGTTGTTCGGTTGTGCCATAATTTTTATAGATTTGATATTGTTGGCCAATTGGAATCAGAACTATTTTCCAATTTCGCCGCAAAGATAGAATGTTTTTCCAATTAAAACAAGTTTCCTTGGAAGAAACCGCTATTTCCACATACCTTTGCAGCGGAATTCAACCAAAACCCGCAAAAAACGGACAAAAATCAATAACTTAAAATAAAATTATACGACTATGAGCACGAACAAAAAACTTCATCTTGAGACATTGGCCATCCACGTAGGCCAGGAAGTAGCAGATCCAGCAACCGACGCCCGCGCCGTACCGATCTACCAGACCACATCATACGTGTTCCGCAACTCACAGCACGCCGCCGACCGCTTCGGCCTGCGCGATGCCGGTAATATCTATGGCCGATTGACCAACTCGACTCAAGGCGTATTCGAAGAGCGTGTAGCCGCCCTCGAAGGCGGCGTGGCAGGCCTGGCCGTCGCCAGCGGTGCCGCAGCCATCACCTATGCCCTGCAGAACGTCCTGCTGGCCGGCGACCACATCGTCGCTGCCGACAACCTCTACGGCGGTTCGTACAACCTCATCACCCACACATTGGCCACCCAGGGCATCTCCCACACCATCGTCAACGTCAATGACACGAAAGCACTGGAGGCTGCCATCCGCCCCAACACCAAGGTCATCTACGCCGAGACCCTCGGCAACCCGAACACCGACGTGCTGAACATCGAGGCTGTGGCCGAGGTCGCCCATCGTCACAACATCGTCTTCATCGTCGATAACACCTTCGCGCCTATCCTCATCCGTCCTTTGGAGCACGGCGCCGACATCGTCGTACACTCGGCCACGAAGTTCATCGGTGGACATGGTTCCAGCCTGGGCGGCGTGATTGTTGACGGCGGAAAGTTCGACTGGAAGGCCAATGCCGACAAGTATCCGACCATCGCCAAACCCGATCCGTCGTACCACGGTGCCGTCTTTGCCGATGTGGCTGGTGCTGCCGCCTTCGTGACCCGCATCCGTGCCGTCATCCTGCGTGACACGGGCGCCACCATCTCGCCATTCAACGCATGGATTCTGCTGCAAGGCGTCGAGTCCCTGCCACTGCGCATCGAGCGTCACGTCGAAAATGCGTTGAAGGTGGTCGATTTCCTGTCGAAGCATCCGAAAGTCAAGAGTGTGAGCCACCCAGCATTGGCCAACCACCCCGACCACGCCCTCTACCAGAAGTATTTCCCGAAGGGCGCAGCCAGCATCTTCACCTTCGAAATCAACGGTACGCAGGAGGACGCCTGGAAGTTCATCGACGAACTGAAGATCTTCTCGCTCTTGGCCAATGTCGCTGACGTCAAGTCATTGGTCATCCACCCCTACACCACGACCCACTCGCAGCTCTCGCCCGAGGAACTGGCCCAGCAGCACATCACACCGCAGACCGTACGCCTCTCCATCGGCGTGGAGCACATCAACGACATCCTCGAGGATCTCGCCCAGGCATTGGACAAGATCTGAACCGAAACGTAAGGTCAAGAGCAGTTTTGAGGCCAATGGTTATGAGCGGCATCCCCGACTGACTCCCAGCCTTACACCTAATCACCCATCCACCTCCCCCACACGACAGAGTGGGGAGGTCGGATGCTTTTCAAAAGTTTTCCTAATACCACATGAAATAAAACAGGAAATGCGACGTTTTAAACTCGCTGAAAAGGACTCAATAACAAAGGACAAATCATATTCATCTTAAAATCAAAGAAAACTATGGCAAAGATTGCTAAATCACTCGTCGAACTGGTGGGCAACACCCCACTGCTCGAACTCAACAGCTTCTCGCAGAAGAAGGGTCTTGAAACTCCCATCACCGTCAAGGTCGAGTTCTTCAACCCCGGCGGCTCCGTCAAGGACCGCATCGCACTCGGCATGATTGAGGATGCCGAAAAGAAGGGCCTCCTGAAGCCGGGTGCCACCATCATCGAACCCACCTCGGGCAACACCGGCGTCGGCCTCGCCTTCGTCAGCGCAGTCAAGGGCTACCACCTTATCCTGACCATGCCCGAGACGATGAGCATCGAGCGCCGCAAGCTCGTCAAGGCCTATGGAGCCGACGTGCGCCTCACCCCTGGCAAAGACGGCATGAAGGGCGCCATCAAGGCCGCCGAAGAGCTGCGTGACTCGATTCCGGGCAGCATCATCCTCCAGCAGTTTGAGAATGCGGCCAATCCCGAGCGCCACTATCTGACCACTGGTCCTGAAATCTGGCGTGACACGGACGGCAAGGTCGATATCTTCGTCGCCGGCGTAGGCACAGGCGGCACCGTGAGCGGCGTCGGCCGTTATCTGAAGGCGCAGAACCCCAACGTCAAGGTCTATGCCGTCGAGCCATCGACATCGGCCGTATTGAACGGACAGCCAGCCGGCCCACACAAAATCCAGGGCATCGGCGCCGGCTTCATTCCGAAGACCTACGGCGCACAGTTCGTCGACGAAGTGATTGACATCGACAGCGACGTTGCCATCGCCACCTCTCGCGAACTGGCCCAAAGCGAAGGCCTGCTGGTGGGCATCTCATCGGGTGCTGCCGTCGCAGGCGCTCTCGCCATCGCCAAGCGTCCCGAGAACAAGGGCAAGAAGATTGTCGCCCTGCTGCCAGACACCGGCGAGCGCTATCTCTCGACCGTGCTCTATGCCTTCGAGGATTATCCGCTGTAAACAATTGTTCCAGATATAGGACGGGGGAGCCGAATTACAAAGTTCGGTTCCCCTGTCTGTTTTATTTTTGACCGATGGACATTGGCCAAGAAACAAAAAAAGTCCAAGACCTAAGCCTTGAACTTTTTGAAGCGGAAAGACAGGGATTCGCTCCGAGCTCAGCTCGCGTGGAGCAAGGCGGAACAACCCTCCAGGGTGAGAAACAATGGATTGAAGCAAAAAACTCAAGGCGGAAACCTTGAGTTTTGAAGCGGAAAGACAGGGATTCGAACCCTGGAAGCAGTGTGACCCGCTTGCCGCATTTCGAGTGCGGTCCATTCGACCACTCTGGCATCT
>JAEEGL011884884.1_pt1 | contig 13078 bp, 9 predicted proteins | sample 9134231 | NCBI WGS metagenome assembly JAEEGL01 (sample SAMN16246548, study PRJNA631951) | gut metagenome | biome: gut microbiome; feature: rumen; material: fiber-attached | host: Bos | place: Iran: Karaj | collected 2018-10 | reverse complement strand
GGCAGAAGCTATGAAGATCATCGCAAGAGCCAGTATAATAACAACAATAACTTGTATTGCGCCCTGCTTTCTCTTCTTGGTCGTTGTTAATCTTTTAATCATAAGAAGCACCTTCCTTCTTTATGGTATAAAGTTACGTATTTTCTAGGTCCGGCGGGAATACCCCGCGCAATTTCCCTTATTAGCTAAGCCTATTTTATTTCATCGCAAGCGAAATTTCAACAGAAAATTCGAATTTTGCTAACTTTTTTTACATAGTTTGTTAACAAACTGTTTACAATTTACGATTCTTTGTCTTCTTCCGCCGGCTTTTCGGCAGGCTGTCCCTTCTCACCGTACTTGTCAAACTCCTCCTTCTTGGAGGCAACAAGCCAATAGTCGTTTTGGGTCGCAAAGCGCATAACAGATGCGGAATAATAATTCCCCGCCTTGTTCTTCTTAACTCTTGTTCTGGAGAAAAGTTCACCATGCTCCCTGCATTCGAGCAGAGCATACTGGGACTTGCGGATCCTGAAAGCGGGGATCTTAACAGACAGTCTTTTCCCGCACAGAGGACAATCTGACATAAAGTTCTTTGAAGTGGCAAATGCACTGATGCTGTCCAGACACTCCGGACCGACGAAACTGAAATCAGAAGGAACATCCGGGTCAATCGATGAACTCGAGATTGCCGATATTACCTCAGACGGCTTGTTATGCTTAAAGATCGCCTCAAAAACCGCTCCCGTGTAATGCGCATCGGCTGTTGCGCTGTGGAAGATCTCGTTCTTGGCGATATTGTAAAAATCCACAGCAGCCTCAACACTTCTCTGAGTACCCTGAAGTCCCGCAAAGAGCGAGAAGATCGGCTGAAGATCGAGGAAGAACATTCCGAGCTTGGAATCCAGACCAAAGAATTCAAGGTTCATCTTGAGCATGGAAGGGTCAGAACTCCCCCAGCCTACCAGGATCGCATCACCGCAGAAATCCCTGAACCTGGAATATGCATCCTTAAAAGGAATGCCGTTCAGAAGGTCAGCATTCTTCTTATGAGTTACTTTCTTTACATGGTAGTGGAGCTTGGTGTACTTAACGGGGACGATATCCGTCGAAAAGGAGTCCCTGTAGATCAGTTCACCATTGTCATATACATATTTCAAGGCGCCGATCTCAATGATCTCACCTGTCAGCTTACTGACTTCGAAGGGATATTCCTTACCCGGCATCGGCTGATTCCATTCCATATCGAAAACAACGAATTCAGTGCCGTCTGTTATCTTTCTGCTAAGCATCAGCCCTCAAGTCCCTTCGCCGCTTACTTTCTTCTTTTCATTATACCTTTGAATAACGGGAATTGCGATAATACACATCGCTGCAAAGGCACTGATAAGGATACCTGGAATATATTCCGATGACCCGTGACCGGTAACGATATTAAGGGGCTTCTTTCCGGTGCAGTCGCATGTTGCTGCCGTTATTCCGCAAAAATCGAAGGTGTCCGCTTCAACCCCGTTGATCTTTACCAGGTTATCCTCATCGTATCTATAAGGTAAAAGAACAGTATTGATTCCTGCTACCCTGCTCACGTCTTTGAGCTCAGCACTGAATTTTGCAGAATCAGCCGCACCCGACAAGGATTCCATGCAGCTCAAAGCAGTCTCATTCAGTCTGTAAAGTGATGCCCTGCATGACGATTCACCATTTGAATCAATAACAAACCTGACTGATACCGCGCCCGAAACATTTTCGAGCTCCGTAAGGAATGGTCCGCCGAAGACCCTGTCGGAGGTGCCTGAACCGGAATCGGTGATCAGCTCGGCTCCGATCGCATAACTGCAGTATGCAAAGATCCTTTCGCCGGGTTCGGGAGAATAGGGATCATATTCTATTTCATTGATGCCGTCAATAAGCCTGTATATTCCGAGTTCCTCGTAAGAGCTTTCGCGGTTGTTAGTGGTTTTGATATCTATTTCTTCAAAAAGATCATAGCCCGATATCTTGGCGGATAAATAGTTGATATCTTCCACACCGCCGGCTGCCGGTTCATAAATGCTCAGATCGGCAGGAACGATCAGGCAGCGGTTTCCGTTAAGGGCAGGAAGGTCAAAGTCTTCATCGTAGATCAGTGTCTGTGTGGTGTCGTAATACTTGCCTGTCTTGAAATATTCTTCGACGACAAGTGCCTGGATCGTATTGTTGAACATGACAAAGGCTGTGTTTACGCCGACAAAGAAGAATATCAGAGCCGTAACAATATATCTGGCTTTTCCCGTAAGCTTACCGGATGATGAAGCATAGATCACGGCCGCCTCAACGATGATACCGATGAATGTAGTGATCAGTATCGGACTTGCAAGAGAAGTGCCTGAAGAACTGTTATTGGAGAGCATGAATAATCCCAGCGGGATTAGACCTAAGGCAATGAATTCGCCGCGCTTAAGACTTTTCGCATTCTTAAGACCTATTCCTGCGGCAAAGAAGATCAGTATCTCAAGGCAGATCAGCTTGGAGGTGTTCATCTGCGGAGACGAGCCATATACCGATAAGGTCTCATTTACATAAGAAGAACAGCAGGTTATGTGAGTGATCACGGCAAATACTGCTGTTGTGACTTTGAGCCTTAACGGTATCCTGTCATTCAGAGCAAAGGCAAGTACGGCAAGAAGCGTAAGTATTCCCACATAGAACACGGGAACGCCGTTCTGATAAATGCTTCCGGAACGGAGCATGTATGTTCCTCTTATGAGGTCCAAAACAGTATATGTAACTCTGGCATCCTCCAGGCTCTTCACAAAATCCACATTGGGATCCAGGTTTATGAAACCCGGTATAGCAAATGCCATATCAAGAGCTAATCCAACAAGAACACCGGCTACGAGCTTTATCCAGGAGACGAACATCATACCGAAAGACTTGTAAAGGCTGATGCACATCAGGAAGCCTATCATTAATACCGCGGGAACACCGGTGATCACACCGAAGCCGCCGGAGAAACACATTCCGAAGACTGAAAGGCACACAAAAATAAATGCCTTCCATGTCCTCTTCTGAAGATATGAATCAAAAGATGACATGACCACCGGCAGCATGATCGCCATATTCATCAATGCCGGTACCTGGGCCGTAAGCACGAGCTGGGATGAAAAAGCATACATTACGGCAAGAAGTGCCGATGCGAACTTCGATATCCTTATGTGCTCCGACATAAAGTAATACATCGCAGAGCAGCAAAGACCGAATCTTACACAATAACCTGTAAGAAGCACAGATTTAGCTGCCGCCTGAGGGAGAATCAGCGCAAGGTAAAAGAAAAGATCCGTGTGAAGGAACGTCAGGCAGCGCCACAGGTCTGATACTCCGCCTGACCTGATAAGTTGTATATCTTCAAGCGCTGTATCGATCCCGTGAATGATATTGAGGTTCATCTTCTCGGAACGCATGGTAAGGCCCTTAGGCAGGAACTGCTCAGGTTTTGTCAGAAGTCCGATATTAAGTGCCGCAACTGCTATTACAACGGCAGCGAAAAAGCAGAATATCAAGCCGTAATATCTGCTGAGCTTCCCCTTGGCCTTAATCATTAGTCTCCTCCGTGGTCATCCCGGGCTCTTCGGAAGGAACGGGATTCTCTTCAACGGGCGACTCTTCAGCCGGTTTCTCCTCATCGATTACAGGCTCTTCGGAAGGAACTTGTTCTGCAGGTGTCCCCTCATTTGTTGTGAGTTCTTCTGCATCAACGGCAGCCTCTTCAGCCGCAATCTCTTCCACGGGGATCTCCTCTATAGGCTTTTCCTCAGAAGGCTTCTCCGCAGCAGCCTCAGGATCAGCAGGAGCCTTTTCAGGTTCTGCGGATGTCTTGGTCTTCTTTTTCGAGCTGACGATGGCCGGGATAACAATAAGAAGAGCAATGCCGAAGACTGCGGCGATGCTTATCATCAGACCAAGTTTAAAGCCTGCGGGAGTATAACTGATCGTGATGTCGTGGCTTCCCTTTTCGAGCATGAGGCCCATAAAAGCATCCTGAATGGGCACGATCTCAGCGGGACTTCCGTCGACTTCTGCAGTCCAGCCCTCAGCGTAAGGAACTGTCAGGAAGAGAAGTCCGTCCTCAAGCACGTCGATATGACCTGACAGGGACGTTGTATCGTATGTGGTGACCTCAAGCTGTTCGTCACCGAGCACGTCGAGCATACCCTTGTAACCTTCCTGGTCAAGCTGGTATCCGTATACCTGGAGCAACGTGCCGGGGTCTTCGGAGTATTTGACTTCGATTTCCATGGGACGTCCGTCAAAGACACCGAGAGTGATTATCTGATAGCTTCTAATCTCGAATCGTCTTTCCACCGCGCCGTCGACAGATATCGCAACATTTCCGCCCTTCTTTGCATTTACATAGATGTAAATATCAGAGCCTATGTCAGCATCGTCAACGGTAAGGTTGAATATAAACTCCTGGGAGTTGTTGTTTGTATTGTAGACAAGCTTGTGACTTCTCTTTTCCGCAGTGGTTAGGCCGCTCGAAGTCGTGGGAGTCAGCATTACAGGCTTATATGCAGAGGGAGCACCCATGCTGTTCAGCCATTTATTCGTCTTATCGAAAACATTTATATCGTTGTCGTAGTCAGGAGCATAAGATATGACATCCGTATCAGTCATGTAGCCGACACTCAAAGCGTCGGGGTTGCCCCAGGCGGTAACGCTTCTTTCTACATACTCCTTTTCGAACAGGGCAGGAACAGCCTGCGTCCTGTCAGTCTCGACGAGATTTCTTACATTAAACAGAGTCGCAGTAACGCGTGTCAATCCTGCGTTACGGAGTCCGTTGATATTGTTGTTATGGAAACCGTAGTTTCTCGTATATTTGACAAAGCTCTCTCTTGCAGTCGATGAGAATATCGACAGACCCTTAACGTTATAAAGCGACTGGAGATCACAGACATTATTCGGGAAGAGCTCCGTACGCTCGAAGTTCATGTGGCCTTCCGTGCCTTCGACTGCGGAAACATATGCCGTGACAGTGGGCTTGTTCCTGCCGTAAGGGGCATAACTCGTAAAACCCTCGTGATAGCAGACAAGACCTATCGTGGTAAGTGATGCTGTGAACATCTCGATCATCATGGTGATCGTAAGGAGCGTCTCGCAGAAAAACTCGCTCTTGCCGGAATTAATATTGCTTACCGTATAGAGAGCCGCGCCCTGGATGATAATGAACGCCAGTGTTACGCCGATCTGAAGATATCCTTCGTTGCCGGTTCCGAATTTCTCATAGAGGATAAGGAAAGCAACCGAGCTTAATATCGCGCCGGTAACGTATTTTGTACCGAGGCTCCTGATGCGCCTTATGGTCAGGAATCCGACATAGACCAGAAGGAAACTCATAAGGAAGGATTCCCTGTAAGGGATCTGGTTCGGGAAGTGCAATCCGTGCCAGATGAAATTAAGCGTGCGGTTGGTAAAGCTCAGGTACATGATCCCGATCAGGGTGCCTAATACTATCTTGTGCTTGAGCTTGATCCCCGTCTTTGCAGGCAGAAGGAAGAATAACGGCAGGAGCAGGACTATTACAAGTCCACTGTAAACATTTGCCATGCCGTCTCTGATATTGGGATTTGCCGCTACCATCAACCTTCCGAAGAAATCGAAAAGGTTATTCTGGAGTGCGTAATCCATCTTCAGCGTATCACCTGTTGCAGAGCAGTTCCTGAGGATCAGATATGTCGGAACGGTTATTGCGGCAGTGGATGCTGCAGCAAGCATGCTAGAGACTGCAAATCTTATAGCCGCACCGATAAATGTCTTGAAGCAAAGCCTTCCCGGGTCGCCCTTGGGCTTCTCTCTTGAGAAAAGGCATATGTAATAGCCGGGCGCAAAAAGTACCAGGAACAGACAGATGAAATATCCGGCATAGTAATTGCTCAGGATCGCAATAGCCAGACTGATCGTGAAAAGCCCGCACTTTCTTTCCAAAAGGAGCTTTCTTAAGCCGAGCATGATAAGCGGCAGCAATACGACTGCATCGCACCACATGATGTTCCAGAAAAATGAAATATACCATCCGCACAGAGCATATGAGGAGCTGAAGACCACTGTAATATTGTCTATCCTCTTGTTATCGTTTGCAGCGAGGAACAGAAGCATGAATATGGAGGCTAACCCGGCACGGAGGCAGGAAACGAGACCGATGAACACAGGCATGGTCTTGGCATCGAAGAGCAGCGCAAAGATATTGAGCGGGCTTGATGCGTAATTGGCAAAAGCGGCGTAATATTCCTGTCCAAGGCCGTCATTCCAGCTGTAGAACAGTGACTGGCCTGATAAGACCTTATCCCTGAATGCGACGAGGAAGGGGCAATACTGGTGATAAAGGTCAACTGTCAGGATCGTGCGCTCGCCGAAAGGATAGCATCCCGTAACGGCAAAAGCCGCCAGAACAGTGAGCGTAGGGAATAAAAATGCCAGCACAAGCTGCGGCCAGCACTCTGCCAAAGTGCCACTTTTTTCTTTCAGTCTCAGTCTATCCTTTTCCTGCATAGAACCTCTATTATTTTTATTAGATTACAAACGTGTTAATAATAGCATACTTAGACCGTTTTGTTTCTCCTTTTATGGTAAAGTGTCCGTAGCCGGTATCTTCTATATTAAGGAGATTCTAAATGTAAGGGGAATCTTATTGATGAAGGGTAAAAACAAGAACAACAATAAAAACACTGACAATAAAAAGGCCCGCACACCTGTTGTGAGCAGCAATGCCTTAAGCTCAGAAGTACTAGAATCTTCTGAGGGCGCAGTAACGAATGATTTCATGGACACTCCTGTATCCGAATCCCGCAAGGGTGTCACTTTGAGTGACCTTGCCGAGATCGATCCCGAACTCCTGACAGGCAAGCCCGGTGAGGCTGCCGCCATTCCCGACCTGCCCTCACTTCCCGAGAGCAAGAACAGCAAGACCGCGGATCAATCCTCTAAAACAAGGGAGATCCCTACAGAGATAAACCTCGACAAGAACGAGGATGCTATTGCCAAGGGCAAAAAGAGACGCAATGCGGGACTCTTCTTCGTATTCTTTGCAGTCATACTGGTCGCTGTTATCGCTGTGGTATCCTTCGTCCTCGATTCGGGCATGGACGAATCGTTCATCAGTCCGCTCAATGTTCACGGAAGAGATGTATCAAGCGGTGAGTTCAGCTTCATGTATCACTATGAGCTCTTAAGCGAAGGCGTCGATCTTTTCGCTGCCGACACAGAAAAAATGCTCTCATCCCCTTACCTCGATGACGAGAATTTCGCGACATACAGAGACTACTTCAGATATGTTACCGCTCAGGACATCCAGAAGATCGACATCCTCTACGACGATGCGACTTCACAGGGATACGAGATCGAGAAGGCCCACTACGACCGTGCCAACGCCTACATCAACTGGCTCAAGGGCAAGGCTGACGAGCTTGGCGTTCCTTTGGACACTTACATCAAGGGCGTCTTCGGAAGCCAGGTCGACGAGCAGTGCATCATCAACACCCTCTCACGCAAATATTTCACGGAAGACTACGCCGAGGGCGAGAAGCTCATTCAGCTCTCCGCTACCGACGCGCAGGCTGAAAGCGCATATGCACAGTCAAGAAACATCTACGACCTTGTAAGCTACAAGATCTTCAGATTCACATACGAGCAGAGAGAGCAGGCATTCATCGATACGGCCAACCTCAATGCCCAGAGGATCATCGATGCCATGGGCAAGGATCCTTCGAAGTTTGAATCCTGCGCTGCCAAGTACTTCACCGGCGCTGCAGCAAACACCTTGCAGCAGGAGGATTCGACCCTCATCGCAAACTGCCGCTACGAAGACATCTCCCATCCCGAATTCAGGACCTGGCTCTTTGACGAGTCCAGACAGGTCGGTGACGCCACCATCATTCCCGATGAGGACGGTTTCCCGATAATCCTTGTTTTCGTAAACAGGGAGCGCATGTCCGAGAAGCTCCGCAACTGCTACATAATCACCGTCAACAACCAGATGGTCGACGAGATGATCCCTGACATCGCCGCAAACCAGGCGCTCGCCCAGGAGATCTACGATTACGTTGAAGATACAGGCACCTGCAACGAGATCGAAAACCTGTACAACGACTACATTCTTGCCGGAGGTCTCTCCGTTCTCCACGACAGCCAGATCTACAAGGCCAAATACCAAAGCGTCCTTGCCGACTGGATCTTCGCCGAGAGGAACATGGGCGACAAGACACTCCTCGAGGAAAACGGAACATTCTACGTAGTATTCTTCGTATCCGAATCACCCAATCCCGAGTGGTATGACAGGGTCAACAGCTTCCTGCGCATGAACAACTACCAGCAGTTCATCACATCGAAAGCCGATGAATACACCTGGACCTTCAACGACGACGGATTGAGCCAGATCAAGGACGTTCCGTAAGGGGCATAATCACCCGCCAAATAAAAAACTGTCCCAAAGCATTTGCATGCTTTGAGACAGCCGTCAAAAACTATAATACCTTTAACCGGATCAGCCCATGCTGAGCTGCTGTACCAGTACCATTATGACCGCGAAAACAAATGTGATTAGCATGGCGCCGATCAAAATCCATGCCAGGACCTTTGTTCCTACACTCTTGCTGTTTGTACTTCTGTTTCCGCTCATAATGATCTCTTCCTTAATATAAATTCATTAGTAATGACTTACGCGTCCGCGCTGTCGCCTATCGTGAGAGGCAGCGTGATCTGCTTGCCGTCACGGATTATCTCGAAATCGACCACATCGCCGACCTTATGCGAATCGCGCACCTTAATAATATCACCGGTGTCTTTTATTTCAACACCGTCAACAGTAAGAATCTGGTCGCCGAGCTTAAGTCCTGCAAGATCACCCGGACCGTCCCTTACGATCTCTGCAACGAAAACGCCGCCCTGCGCACCGAAATACGATTCATCAGGCACATATCTTACCGATATGCCGAGATAAGGGCGGTCAACGACCTTTCCGTAGTTGATAAGGTCTTCGATGATCTTCTTTACGGAATTGATCGGAATGGCAAAGCCCAGGCTCTCGGATGTGGTAGTCACGATTTTCGAATTCGTGATGCCGATGACTTCGCCGAAAGAATTGATAAGCGGTCCGCCGCTGTTGCCCGGATTAATGGATGCATCGGTCTGAATGACTTCTACATAATAACCGTTGCGGACAAACTCCCTGGCTGTAGCCGAGATAACGCCCACGGTGACAGTATCATCAAGTGTTCCCAAAGCATTTCCTATTGCAACCGCAAGCTCGCCTGCCTGAAGAGTATTGGAATCACCCAGAGTTACACAGGGAAGTTTTCTGTCCGTATCGACCTTGAGGACCGCAATGTCAGTCTGCTCATCAGTTCCGACAACTTCGGCTCTTACGGGCGTTGTCTGGCCCGGAAGGATGACCGTAACATAATAAGTGCTTACCGCCGCATCAGCCAGAACTACAACGTGCTGGTTGGTAACAATATATCCGTCCTCAGTGATGATGAAGCCGGTGCCTGAGCTGAGTTTTGTCTCCTTGCCGTCGTCTACACCTACTATGCTGAGTGATACCGTGGCAGGACTTACGAGCTGAACTATTTCAACCGTTGTGAGTCTCTGCTTGTCTGACGGAGCGATCGAAGCTGCTTCCTCAAGCGAGAACCACGGTTCGGGAAGATTTGCAGATGTGATCTTATTGGGATCAGCAAGGTCTTCGATCACGCTTACGGGATCATTGTTTGCAGGAGTGTCATTAAACGCTCTTGTATATGAGAGGATCCCTTCAAGACCGTTGTTCAGTCTGAAGATGTAATATGTCTGGAAGCCGGAGTACAGGACGCAGGCAATGAGCAGCACCGATACGATTATCAGTGGTGTGCGGTACTTCTGAGTGCCGGGAGCGGCGGAGTCGGCAGGAGATGGTGCCGGTGCCGGAGCCACAGGAGCTGCAGGTGCGACCGGAGCAGATGCCGGTACTTGAGCAGGTGCCGGTGCAGGTGCAGGTGCAGGAGCCGTCTGAGCAGGAACTGCCTGAACTTCCGGAGCAGCCTCCACCAAATTACTTATATTATCTCTATTCTCGTTTTCCATTGCGTGACACCTCTTATTCCGCATCTCCGGTAATTGTATCCCCGGAGCCTTACTTATTTTGGGCGATTTTGGATCAAATCTCAAGTCAGGACAAAATAATCTTTCCGCCCTTCATAAGGAGCTTATCCGGATCCGATAATACGAGCGTTCCTCCCGACAGATCAAGGCAGAACCTGACAAGCTCAGATTCGGCTTCTTCCGGGACGGTAATGTCAAAGGCGACATCCTGGCCGTAGTCGATATTTTCGAGCGCCCAGCATGACTGGCTTGCTTTTCTTGAGAGCATCTCGAAAAGAGGATACGAGCAGTGCTCTCTCCACCTTAAAGCCGGGATCAGCTCCACGGGCTCGCCGTCCGACAAAGCCTGTCTTCCGCTGTCTGTGTAAGCCCTCTTTAGGCCGCCTTTTCCGAGAAGGGTGCCTCCGAAATATCTGGTTACACAGATAAGGGAATCCGTAAAACCATTGGATGTGAGGAGCTCTAACAGGGGCTGGCCTGCAGTGCCCTGAGGCTCACCGTCGTCGCTTGATTTCTGTCTTGAAGCCTCGCCGCCCGTGACCCATGCATAGCAAAGATGCCTTGCATCAGGATACTTCTTGCGCTCTGCGGCAAGGTATTCAGCGGCTTCTTCAGGAGATGTTATATGAAAGCTCTTTCCAATAAAGACCGATTTTTTGACCTCGATCTTTGAATCACCCGATTTACTAAGCGTTATACTTGGGCTCAATCCTTGGTGCTCTCCCTGAACTTCTGATAAGCCATCATGAGCAGGGATTTATCCTGGCTGTACGTAATCTCATCAAGTGCTTTGGAGACTTCTTCGAACCTGCATGCGATCGTACCGGTCTCAGGATCTGCCTCGCAGACCTCATCAGAGGTCTCCATGACAAACCAGGAAATATTGTTATGAACAGGCTTTCTTCTTGATACTGAATAAAACTCGTAATTTGTCTTGCCGCAAGGAGCTATGACCCTGGCATCAACGCCTGTCTCGGTCTTGACTCTTTCCCTGGCAAATTCCGGCATGTTGAGATTGCCGTTTCCCTTGATTGCGCCCTTCGGAAAGCCCCATTCCTGCTTATCATTACAAACAAGTAAGACCTTGTCGCCTGCAAAAACTATTCCACCCGAACAATTCCTAACGATCATAGATAATCTGTTTCCCCAAAAGTCAAAAATTTATAACCTGATTTTATCACACGTCGGCTTACTTTGCTCGCAACACTCCTATTTGTTCTTTTTTAAAGAGGTCTGTATAATTGTCCTATGTCTATAAATGGAGATATAAATAATAATACTTCTAATAATAACGACATTGAGGTCGCAAAGCTCAGACGTGTTCTGACGATCCTCCTGTCGGTATCTGCTATTCTCGCGGTAGTTCTTGTAACTGTCGGCATCTCAAGGATAGTCAGATACATGCAGACCTCCGAGACATCGGGAAGCACTCCCGTCATTGCCACCATCGTTTCCACGGAGATGACATTTACGGAGCCTGTCGTTTACCATACCGAGCAGCTTGAGGCATCCGATCTGGTCGAAAATTATTTCAGACCGCTTCCCGAACTTCCCGAAGAAGATGTAAAGACACCTGAACATGTCGAAGTCAAGGCGCTCTACATCGGTTCCTGTTCCGCAATAGACAAGGCCGTTGAACTCTGCAACAACAGTGAGCTCAATGCCGTAGTAATAGATCTTAAGAATGAATACGGCCTCCCCTACATGTCTCACGTTGAGACAGCAAGGGAAATAGGCTATGTCTGGGACGCATACGATCTTGACGGAATAATCAAGAAGTGTCATGACAACAACATCAGAGTCATAGGAAGAATCGTATCCTTCAACGATCAGCTTGCAGCAAAACATTTCCCTGAGCGCGCGATACAGGACGCAAACGGCAATGTCGTCAAGTTCAGCAACGAGGGCAACAACCCCTTCTTAAGTCCTTATAACTCCGTCAACTGGGATTACCTCATTGCTATCGGTATCGAAGCATGCGAACACGGCATTGATGAGATCCAGTTCGACTATGTAAGATTCCCTGCCGGAGCCACTCAGAATAAGGCTAAGCCTTATTTCGGCGAAGAAGGACAGTACCCTTCCAAAGCTGAAGCGGTCAACAGATTCCTTCAGGAAGCAAGGATCAGGATCCAGGATACTTACGGGATCCCTGTCTCGGCCGATATTTTCGGAATCGTATTAACATCGGAAGGCGATGCCAAGATCATCGGTCAGGACTTTGCAACACTGGGAATGACCGGCATCGATTCCTGCTGCCCGATGGTATACCCGTCCCACTATGCGCTCGGCACGATGGTCGGCGGACATACTTTCAAGTATCCGGACAAAGAGCCTTACCTCATTGTCTACAGCGTGCTCCACGCCTGCCAGACAACATACAAACAGCCGGGCTTTACTTCCGTTAGACCTTATCTGCAGGCATTTACCGCTTCCTACATCGGAAAAGGCAATTACATGGAATACGGCTACAGGGAGATCAACTCACAGATCAAGGCAATCAAGGATCTCGGCATCACCGAGTTCATCCTGTGGGATCCTTCATGCAAATACCCTGCGGGCTCATACGACGGAGATATGTCAGTAGAGACTGATTGAAACTGACGGCTTCAAAGAATACAATATACAGGTTATTTATATAAGAGGTGACAACATGCTTGACATTAAATTCTTACGTACCAATCCGGACATCGTAAAGCAGAACATCAAGAACAAGTTCCAGGACGAGAAGCTTCCCCTTGTTGACAAGGTAATCGAGCTCGATAAGGAATTCCGTGAGAGCAAGACACGCGCAGAAGCTTTAAGAGCTAACCGCAACAAGGTCAGCAAGCAGATCGGCGCTCTCATGGGCCAGGGCAAGAAGGACGAGGCTGAAGCTATCAAGGAGCAGGATACCGATATGGCTGACGAGCTCGAGGCACTCTCTGCAAAAGAGACTGAACTCGAAGAAGAGATCAGAAAGATCATGCTCGTCATCCCCAACATC
>JAEEGL011793283.1_pt1 | contig 13078 bp, 10 predicted proteins | sample 9134231 | NCBI WGS metagenome assembly JAEEGL01 (sample SAMN16246548, study PRJNA631951) | gut metagenome | biome: gut microbiome; feature: rumen; material: fiber-attached | host: Bos | place: Iran: Karaj | collected 2018-10 | reverse complement strand
CCATACCTCACCGCTGACGACGTTATTGATCGTCACTGCCTCACCGTCGTCGAACGTGATGCTCAGCGGCTCATAACTGGCCTTCGGCGTCCTGACCTTCATCAACCACTTCCCGTCCTTGCCAGCCTTGGCCGTCACCTTCTGGTCACTCCACGAGGTGCTCACAGTGACCGTCTTGCCAGGCTTGGCCCAGCCCCACAGGCGGGCGTCTGTCTGCTGTTGTAACACCATGTTGTCACCAATCACATGTGGCAACCTTACCTTGGCCTGGGCGCTCATCGTCACCGCCACAAACACCATCATCGTCAAAATCTTCTTCATATCTTTAACTCCTTAACTTAATCACTTGGTCACATAGCTCGCAGACCACCGGGCGGTGGGTGATGAAGATCATCGTCTTCCCGGGATACTTGGCGAAGAGCCTGCGGTAGAGTTCTCGCTCCGTCGCCTCATCGAGCGACGCACTGATCTCATCCAAAAGCAAGATACCACCCGGACGTAACAACCCCCGTGCAATAGCGATACGCTGGGCCTGACCCTCACTGAGTCCGCTACCACGTTCCCCACACTCGGTATCAAGACCGTCCGGCAGATCCAACACAAAGTCGGCCATCGCTGTATGGAGCACCTCCTTCAGCGCCTCATCCGTAGCATCAGGCCTGGCCAGCAGCAGATTATATCTGATAGTACCGCTCATCAGGGTATTCCCCTGCGGCACAAACACAAAGTTCGATCGTGTCTGTTCGCTGATCGTCTGCTGTCCCTGACTGTCATAGACGGTCATCGTCCCCTTATTAGGCTTCGTCAGCGCCAGCAACAGCCTGAACAGTGTCGTCTTTCCAGCTCCAGTATGTCCCATCACTGCCGTCTTACTGCTTGGCTTAAAATCAAAGGAGAAATCCGTCAATATCTCCCGGTCTCCATCCGCATACTTAAAACTGACATCCTCCACCTTCACGCCTATCGGATGCGTTTCATTTTTTACTAACACGGATTTTATGGATTTCACGGATTTTCCATGTCTCTCAGAATTCGTTAAATTCGTTGTTTCTTCTTCCGCCTCCACCTGTTCCAGTTCCGTCAGTCTGTCAATACTCGCTGATGCCTGTATAAACTGCGGCACCATGTTCAGCATCTGCAGGATCGGATTCTGTATCTGGCTCACCAGCTGCAAAAACGACGTCATCACACCAAAGGTAATCTCGCCGCTCCGCAGTTGCATCGCTCCCCAGATGAAAGCCGTGATATATCCTAAGCTGAAACTGGAACCTATCAGAAGCCGTGAAATGACGGTGAAGCGCGCCCTCCGCTGGATCTTGCCACGCAAATCCTGCTGCATGTCGTCTAAGCGGTTGGTGATCCAGTCGCCACTCTCTAAGGAGCGGAGCACGGCATTATGCTCCATCGTCTCCTGCACCAACATCTGGATGACGCTCTCCTGTTTGCGGATGTCGAGGGTCATCATTCTCATCTTGCGCCCTATCAGCTTACCCACAATGAGGAACATCGGTGTCAGCAGCAGCAATACCCAGGCCAGACGGGCATCCATCGACTGCATCAGCAGGAAGGCGCCCACCAACTGTATCAGCGTGACGGTCATATCCGGGAAGAGTGAGGTCGTCGCATCGCTCACCACGTCGATATCCTTTTCCAGACGTGAGCTCACGTCGCCGGAGTGCATCTCCTTCTGGTCGAACATCTGCCGGCGGAACAGGTGACTGAAGATGCGCAGACGGACACTCGTGGTCTGCCTCGCCCGGTCCTTGATGCCTAAATAGTAATAGGACTGCCTGCAGAGGATGCCGCCGGTGACCACTGCCACCAGTGCAACGATCATCACAATGATGTCTTCTGTCGTCCCCTGGCGGATAGTCACATCGATGAAGCGCTTACAGAGCCATACCATCAACAGACCGAGCGACACGCGCCCGATACCTGCTGCGACACGAATCAGCATATCACCTCTAATGCCCTTCGTGTTGCGCCATACCCATACGACGTACTCCTTCACTCTTTTCTTTTTTAACACGGATTATAAGGATTATAAGGAAAGAGTCTGCGACGCAGCCAAAGAAAATCCATAAAATCCATAAAATCCGTGTCGAATAATTCATCACTCCACCAATCCCAGCTCCTTCCATGTAGCCAGGATACTATCGACATCGGCCTGCGCCTTGGAAGGCTCCACCGGATATCGCTCGCAGATAGCCTCTGACAGTTGTTCTGCCGTAAAGTCACCCAACTCCGTGCACTTCTCCCAAAGCCAGGCCGCCGTTTCGTTCATGCTAACCATTTTACCGAAGTCAACCACTTTCAGGCCCTCTGCCACAATCACTTTCTCGCCGCAAATCTTTCTCAACACAAAACCTTCTTTCTGTTTCATATCGTCAATCTTTAATTTCTAAATCGTTTTATTTTCGTGTCCTTAGTGTCCTTTGTGAATCTTTTCAGCGGCAAAGTTACGCATTTTACCGCTACCCACCAAAAATTACTGGAAATATTTATCCGTAAAACGATTTTTAGTCATTTTACAACCTTTCCATCCTATGGGAGAGGAAAACATCGCTAACAGAGTAAACGATGTCGTTGACACAAGCCTTGCCCAGCCTGTTTGTCAAGCACACAAACTGCTTTGGCTGTCAGTTTAGACCGTCCAAACTGATAGTTTATCAAGTCTAAACTGATAGTTTGCTCTTTCTAAACTAACATAAAAATTTTATATTCACATTCTTCCCTATTAATCACGAACCGAGAAGTTCTAAATAACAGTTTAATTAACTGTGTAGTCACAAAGCGAGGAGTCGAACCTCAATTTTCAATCTTCAATTTTCAATATTCAATTTTCAATCTTCAATTGCTTTCGCCCACCGTCTGGGCTGCTTTGCATTTTATTCCATCGTCCCTTCGATTTCAAGCGTGTAGGGTTCCTTTCTCGCATTTGTATAGACATCGAGGGTGCGCCAGAAGTCTGTTCCTTGTTCGTTGGTTCCGTCAAAATAAATGCGGATATACGACGACTCGCCCTTGGCAAGCAGTTTCTGCTCGAAAGTTGCAGTAAGGCATTCGCAGGAAGGGTCGACGGAGTAAATCACGAGCTTCTTGTCGCCTGCATTGCTATAGACAAAGTCGAAGGAGTCACGAGGATTGTCCCTATTCAGCGCGAGGTGGCAGATCGTGTCATTGAAGACTATAGCCGGCTCTTTCGGGGTTTTGCCCGTGCAAGAGACGAGAAGTCCGAGATGAATACCGCACATGAGGGGGAGAAGGCATCTGGCATGACTCATAGGATGTCCCGATCTTAAATCTTTGAAAATATCGAGAAGGTGCAGGTTCGCACCTTCTCGATTAATAGTCTTATTCCGAAGAATTACTCAACTACCTGTGGCTTACCGCCATCACCCCAGAAACCGCCAACGATAAGTTTCTTACAAGTGATTGTAGCAAGAATAGAACCACCTACCTGATTAGCGCCAAGAATGTCGAATGTACATCCTGCAGGGTTAGTAATTGTTCCACTAACCTTCATGTTACTAGTATCACCTTCTGTACGGTTACCGAAGATAGCTTTAGCACCACCAGCGAGAGTGAAGTTAGCACATGTGATGTCAAGAGCATCGACTTTAAGGATTGATGCATCAAACGTAGCGCCGCCGCTGACGTTGATGTCCTTTACAACTGCGAGTCCACCTTCATTCTTCTTCTCTCCAGCATATTTCAGTGTTGCGCCATTATCAACGATAAGATTCTCCTTGACAGTAATCTTCTTAGAAGTATAAAGACTAGATGTAACTGAAACAGTAAAATCACCATTTACAGTCAATTCACGCTTACCAGTACCCGTGACATATGGGACATAAAGACCTCCATCCATAACTGTAAGCTTGCCGACCTGAATAATCTTATTATCACCGTTACCACTACCATCAGCCGGGTTAGTGAATGTAGTCACTGAAGAAGTATTAACTTCAATATCAATATACTTACCGTTATGCTGATAATTAATATTCTTCTCAGCAACACCGAGGTTATAACTCTGACCTGGACCAACCATTTCGATTACGCTACATGCAGTCCACTTCTGATATGCATCGTCGAGTTTAATCTGCTTGTCAACGCGGCATCTGTATTCACCATTCTGCTTCATGAGCTGAACAGCAGTACCGACAGCAGCGTCCACATTGTGGATGAAGAAACCATTGTTGGTCATGTTCTTACCATCAGTAGCAGAAGCATTACCATCCTTGTCAGTAATATCGAACTTACCTGCCTTCTCTACCACGATGGTACCATCGTTGGTAACTTTAGCACCCATGAAATTGAGGTCGCCAGTTGCACTGACAGTAACCGTCACGTCTTCAGCAATATTGATATCAGCCTTATGAGAAACAGCTGCATCTACTTGTACATTACCAGCCTGAGCATCCAACGTCTTGCCAGCAGCAACTGTAGCAGCGGCAGTCTGGAAAGTTACAAGTGGGTTATAATCATTATAGTTGGCAGCTGTAACATTTGCCTCAGCCTGCTTCATTGTAACATTAGCCACTTCTCCACCATTAATAGTCAGACGACCACCCAAAATTGCTGGGGCACTGCAGCAAGCCTTGCCAAGAACGTCGATATCTGACTGCATCTTAGTATTAAGTTCGAGAGTTATATCCTCAGGAACGATAATCTTGTCACCCTTAATAGTGAGATCAGGCTCATTGATGGCCAAGTCATTCTCAAGTGTGATATCGCCGATTACTTCAATTGTAGCGTCTGTGCCTGCAGCCTCAAGAAGTGCCGTATTGAGTGATGCATCGTCAACAGCGATGAACTGAGTCTTGAAGTCGTCAGCGGTGACAGGAATATGTACAGTCTGAGCATCACTCTGGTTGAATACGAAAGTGCCTATATTAATTTTAGCCCACTTACCATCCTCGCGGTGTACGAAAGCTACAAGGTCTTCAACCTTTGTGGGGAGAACGGTGATATATGTCTTTACAGGATTCAGATAGTTCACAGCTGCGGGAGCTGCTAAAGTAGCGACGATAGTCTTAGTACCTGTAAAGTCAGCATAGAGTTCTGTTCCTTTTTTCTTTGCTACAATCTTATCAGCGGCAAGTTTAGCCTCCTTGAGAAGCTGCTCTTTTTTACTCCAAAGAACAATCTCGTCAATTTTTTTACCATCTGAATAACCTTCTACCATCAAATTAACAAGTGAAGAGAGGTTGAACAAGCCAAAGCCGCCTGCCTTTGCTCCACCATCAATGTGAATTGGGTTAGAATAGCGGAATGTAGCATCGCCAAGATACGTATCTTCCTTGTCCGAACTAGCAGCAGGGAAATTAATTGTAGCTTTTGCAGGGATTGTACCAACTTCTTTGAAATCCTCATTGAATGGGTAGTAGACGATATAGTCACCACCGAAGATGGCCTTGTTGTCTGTCTTATAGACTCCTGAATTCCAGTTAATATCATCAATGGTAAAACCCTTAGCGATAGGATCAACAAGATCGAGGTCGGTTTCATCAACTTCCTCATCAGCAAGCTGACCGCCAGCTTTGAATTTGATTTCGTTATACCAAGCACCGTTCGTCAACTCATTACATTCAATAACAGCATCCGTTGCACCTTGTATAAGCCAACCATAGTGATAGAACTGATAGTTAGTGTAAACTTTTGGACCACCATCACCCAGCCAGCAAAGACCAACAGCCTGATCTAGTTCGTCAACGTCTTCAGACAACAGGTCACCAGCAGTGGATGCAACATCCAAGATAGGAAGGAATTTGTTTTTGAGTACGCCTCCTGTCATCTCCCAGTGAGTACGGGTAGTAGCGCCACCTTCACCAACACCGGCAAGAGCAAAGTTCTGATCCAGCTGAATAAGGCGAGAATCCTGCTCAGGAGCCTGATTTGCGCTGAAATCACTAAGGTCATCACTGGTACAGCCAACGATAGCCGTTGCAGCAAGTACCATGAAAAATTTGTTTAATTTCATAATGTAAAAAAATTAATTAATACTAATAAAATGTTTCGTTTAGTAAGAATTAGAAGTCCGGATCGACAACAGGAATGTCCTCACTACCGCCTCCGGTAGGACTACCAGCCAGAATTGAAGACTTCACCTCCAGCTCCACGACCTCGACAGCGGGAGCCTCATAGAATTTCAAATCCTTTTTTTCCATAATTTTTTAAAAGTTTAAAATGTTAATAATGTGAATTAAAATGTTAATAATGTGAACTAATAATCTCTTTATTTCTTTTCCATATCTCGCTTTCCTGCACGCCGCAGACGCATAGCGGGCGCTATTTTGCGACGGCAATGGAGCCAGTTTACCCTATACTCCGCTGCAAAATTATGTTTTTTTTGTGATACGTGCAAGTTTTTTGAGGTTTTTTTTATGCAAAAGTGTAATTTTTTTGTTTTTAGGGCCTGAAATTGACAAAAACGAGGTTATTTTCAACTACGAATGACACAAATTAAACTAATTTTTGTTTTCCTAAACACTGATTCTTTGTATTTGAACACGGATTATATGGATTATATGGATTCTTGCGTCCCGTTGGTAGCAAGCGGCAAAGCCGAGCGATATGGAGTTTATCTTAGATACGAATGACCATTAATCGACACGAATATTCATTAATTAAATATAATAATGTACGCGCGAGATTGTTTGCCGTCACCGAAGAAATGTGAGGAATGGGAGGAGATTGTTGGGGAATTTTGCGTATCTTTGCGAAAAAAGGTATGGAAAACAAAGGGATTTTAGCACAGCTGAAGGCGCTGCTGACAGGGAAAAGGAGAATGCGCCTGAGTGAGTATCTGAACGAGTACCGAAGCAGGAACCTCGCCCTACGGCGTGGCAACAGTTTCGACACGATGGTTGGCAACATGGAGCACCATCTACGACTGTTTTTAGGATCAGCCTTCGACACATTGGCCTTGTGCGAGATTGACACGGAGCTTTGCAAGCGGTTTGCCTGCTATCTGAAACGGGCAGTCAAGAACACAGGAGAGCCTCTCTCGCAGGTGAGTGCCCACCATTATTTCTCGGCCTTCCGCACGATGCTGGGCGAGGCGGTGGCAGACGGTCTGCTGAAAGACAATCCTGCCCAGAGACTGCGGAAACAGGAAATTCCCAAGCGGCCCATAGTGACGAAGACGTATCTGGAGGCGGAAGAGGTGGCACGGCTGGCACTGACACAATGTCGCTCGGATGTGGTGAAACGGGCATTCATGTTCAGCTGCCTGACAGGACTGCGACTGAGTGATATCCGAAGATTGCGCTGGCGGGATATCCTCAAGGAAGGCGACGGCTGGCGGTTCTCGATCATCATGCAGAAGACACAAGAGCCGATGCAGTCGAAACTGAGCAGCGAGGCCTGCCGATGGTTAGGGCTGTCCGATGATGAACATTTCATTGGCAGGCACCCTGCTGGCGAGACGGTATTCCCGCTGCCCAGCAATTCGACCTTGGGCCGGATACTGCGACAATGGACTGCCGAGGCGGGCATCGCGAAGCCCGTCACCTTCCACACGGCACGCCACAGCTATGCCACGATGGCGCTCTCGGCAGGTGCCGACATCTACACCATCTCGAAACTGTTAGGCCATCGCAACATCAATACTACAACGGTCTATGCTGCCATTGTGGATAGTCAGCGCGATGCAGCAGTAGAGAGTGTGGGCAGCCTGCTACAACAGAGCCTCAGCAAGTTTTATGAAACATAGCGCCCGCTATGCGTCTGCGGCGTGCAGGAAAGCGAAATATGGAAAAGAAATAAAGAGATTATTAGTTCACATTATTAACATTTTAAACTTTTATCAAATTATGGACAAGAAAGAACTGAAATTCTATGAGGCTCCCGCCTGTGAGGTAGTGGAGTTGAAGGTCGAGTCCCAGCTTCTAGCTGGTAGCGGCATTGAGGGTGTCGACAACCCAGATGACCTCAATGGCGGTAATGACAACCCGGGATTCTAATTATTATTATTAATAACTAAAATTTAAAAAAATGAAAAAGTATTTGTATTTAGCATTGGCATTGCCAATGATGTTTGCTTGCTCATCAGATGACCTTCTTGAGAAGGGAGCTGTTAGCAACGATCAATTCTCAGGCATCGAAAAGGTTGATGCTACATTCTCTATGGATGAGGGTGTTGGAACCCGTTTTGATGGAGATGAAGAAAAAGGTGTTGATCCTATTTGGGAACCTCAGGAAGGCGACCTTTGGGGTTTTGCTTGGATGGGTGACGGAACTGTAATTGCTAACAATCCTGCAGACGGTAAGGCCTACCAGAATCATAACCTGATTCAGACGAACGGAATCTTCACGCCTCAGACATCTATCTATGTAGGTAAGTATTATATCTATCGTCCATACGACAAGACCACTGTAAGTCCTCAGGCAATCAACTTCACGTCTTTGGAGGAGCAGCCTTTGGCTGAAGGTTACGAAAGTGCAAAACAGCCATGGAAGGATCTTGCTAAGACTGCAATCAACATCGGCGACAAGTGGACTGATGTTACAGCAGCTGGATCGCCTGACCTTGCTGGAAAAATATGGGACAAGGCTGGTATCAAAGAAAGCTATAAGATTTATGCAGCTCTCTTCTCAAACCAGACAGGTCTTGACCTGACTTATGTGAAGAATAATCCAACCTTCACTGCTGCAAAGAGGATTCAGGGTGCTACAGATATCGATTTCACAATTGCTGCCGGTGATGCTGTTGGTGCTGCTGACATCTATGAGGCAACTGTAGATCTTGCTGGCCAAGCCAAGTCTTTCACTTATGCTCCTACTAAAGAGCCTAATACTGCCATTCACGATGGTAAATTCTGGGCAGACAAGAAGGACTTGCCAACTGCTGGACAAGATGGCTTCGTCTTCACACCAGGTGCTGTCAAATTGATTCCTGCAGATGCTACAAATGGTCTTTCAACTGGTGATAATGGCAGCAAGGCTTGGTTCTGGTTCAACAGCCTGCCTGTTACCGCTGGTAATGGTGCTTTAGGAGACGCTGTCCAGGCAGTTTTCACCTCAAGCTATGGTGTTGTTACAGTAAATTCGACTGTTGGAGCTTGTGCTTGGGCATTCGAAAAGTATAACGCTACCGCTACTTCTCCTGAGTGGATTCAGTTGGCTGGCGTTGATGCTGCTGCCACTCCCACAACTCCTGCAACATGGAATCTTGCTGGTGCTCATAACACATTCATTAACCAGTATGGTAACCACAAGGGTAAGTATGCTCTTACGGTTGACTTCTCTGCTGGTGTGATGGATGGTATGCACATCAAGAACGATACACACCTCCAGAAGCTTCTTAAGTACTACATCGCTTCAGGCAAGGGTGAGACCGTTAAGTTGAATCTTGATGGAGATGCAAACAATGAATTTAAGATTTCTAAGCTCTCTATCGCCCTTCTTCAGACTATCAATGCTGCAGGTATAAAAGTGACGGTTCATGCTTGTACTACACACGGCACTCCAAAGATCATCGTTACTCAGGAGGGTCAGACTGGTGACCTCGCTACTGCTACAGAGGTTCCGGAACTTAATAATGTATTTGATGCTGCTACAGATGTTTACCTCGCAAGTGGCACCACCTGGACTTGGAAGCAGCGTACTGGTCTTAATCAGCTCACTGTTGATGCTAACGTGAAGTCTCTCACAAACGAAGGTACACTCACAGTTAATGCCGATAACATTGATCTGAGTATCGCTAGTAAGACTATTACAAATGCCGCAGGTGCAACAATGAATATTACTAAGGTTACAACTGCTAAGACTGCTCTTACTAACCTTGGTACTATCAACGTTGGTTCTGCATCGAACACTGGTGCTGAGCTCCGTGCATATGATGTTGAGATTAAGAATGACGCAACAGACCATACAGATCTGACGAAGCGTGGTACTATCAATAACTATGGTGTAATTGGATCATCTGACGGTACAACTGGTCTGGTCAATAACTATGGTGAAATCAACGTGATGAACAATGCCGCTATCACTCTGTTGAAATCTAACGAGTTAGGTATTCCTGCTTTCAATACTCCATTTGATGGCACACACAAGATGGGTTCTGTAGTAATTCCTACTCCAACCGCACTTGTATCTGTTTCAAATGGTGCAGAAAATGGCTTCATCAAGTACACCTGGACTGGTGCAACCTATGCAACGCCTGCAGGTGTCGTGAAGTACAACACTATCGTTGTAAGCGGCGACATTACATTCACAGCAGCTGAACCTGAGATTCAGTACATTGAGTTCAATGGTACACGCACTCAGGTTGTCAACCCAACGGATGGGTCAACTACTGATCCTGGTTATCTTACTGACTTGAAGGGTATTAGAGTAAATGCTGGCAAGAGCATTATCATTGAGAAGTCAAACGGTATTGTTTGCTCAACTAGTGCATTCCTCGGTGCAGGTGCGACAATTTACAAGGGTGGTGTATTTGCATATCCTGCTACCGCACCAACTAATAACTACTTCGGCACATGGTCAAAAGATCAGGTAGTTAAGTGGTAAAAAAAAATCACGTTCTCATGAAGTGTCTGACACTAAGTGAGATAAACTAAACCCAATCTGGGGCGCAGGCCAAACACCTTGCGCCCCAGATTCTTTTTCATGACGTTCGGAGTAATATCACGGTGCCTTCTTCGTTCGTCCTGCACGAACGTCTCCATGATCACGAAATGCCAAACACGATGTTAGACTTGGAAAGTCAAAGTGTGGATAATAGTTTGCAATAGTTTAGACAGTGTAAACTGCCAGTTTAGAAAGAGTAAACTATCAGTTTAGACTTGGCAAACTATCAGTTTTTTTAGTCTAAACTGACGGTCAAAGCAGTTTTTGTGATGTAAATGACGTGCGGGCTCTTCGGTTTTCTATATGGCAGCAATCTCTTCGGAAGTCAGACCTGTATATTTTGATATCAATTCAATAGGTAAATGGTCTGCTTTCATCCTTCTTGCATTTGCTAATCGTTCTTCTGCACGACCCTCTGCACGACCCTCTGCACGACCCTCTGCACGGCCTTCTGCACGACCCTCTGCACGACCCTCTGCACGACCCTCTGCACGACCCTCTGCACGACCCTCTGCACGGCCTTCTGCACGACCCTCTTCTCGGCCTTCTGCACGGCCTTCTGCACGACCCTCTTCTCGGCCTTCTGCACGGCCTTCCAGACGTCCTTCTCCCTTGGCTGTGAATATTTGATCTGCCAAGATGACACGATCGTCTAAATAACGGCGATATGCAGCCTGTTCCTCTTTGGACATTTTGGACATTTGCAACTTCTCGCGAGCTGCTTTCAGACCGGGAGCATCCGCATCCTCTGGGATGTCACTTGTGGAAAGGAAATAAATCCACTGCTCGAGCGGTACTTTTGACCATCGGTTGAAATCATTCACTTTGAGAATATAGTATTCGGGATAGAGCTTATAAACTTCATCGACACCAAACTGCTGACGCTGGAATGTCGAAAGCTTCAAGACCTCGTTGTTATGGATTCCTCTGAACTCTGTCTTTCCATGATAAACGAAATCCTTTCCCTGCCCGAGGTCAAAATAAACGATATTGATGGAATAAACCTTTTTGACGTTATCGTAATTCTGACCACTGTCGATATATTCTGTCACCAACTTTGATGCTCCAAAGAGGATTCGCTGGAAGTAGGCATACTCAGACTCGCCCTGTACCTCGATAAGCAACAGTTCACCGTCTGAATCCTCTGCCAAAATGTCTACGCGGTTCATCTTGGCATCATCGCGGTCTTTGTTGCTTTCGCTTTCCAACAACTTATGAATCTTGATGGTCGACCCAAGAAGGGTGGATACAAAACCTTCGAGAACATCAAAATTTGCCTTATCACGCAACAAGCGTTTAAGAGCCCAGTCGAAACTGACAAATGTTCGTTCTTTCTTCATATTCTTACAATTTTTGGCAAAGATACGCACTTAATTCCATTCTACCAAATTTTTTTCTCATTTTTTACTGATACAGTATTCCTATGCCGGTTGACCCAGCAAAATACGTTTGTCATGAAATCGAATGAGTCAAAGGTTGTAAAACATTTGCATGTTTGATTTTTTATTCGTACCTTTGCAGCCCGAATAAGATAAACATTAAATGAAAGAGTTGTATTATAAGGTGGCAGAGCATGTGTTCGTCCTGAAGACGGGCGAGCACGACAGTCTGCTTGGTGACTTGCGACAGTATGAGCCGTTTCTGACGGATCCCACGGACGAATTGACTTTCAGCGTGGAGGTTGTCGACGAGCTGCCAGTGACCGATATCCACGAGGAATTGCGACAGGAGGAAGAGGGACAGGCCATCGTTGCCGGACACTTAGACGGCGGAGAGGCTTACTTCGAGTTCTGGTTAGGTAAGAAGGAATGCTCCATCATGGTCTCAGACAAGAACTACCGTCAGGCACAGGTCTGTGTAAAGGAGAACTGGTCGTTTGGTGTGAACAACGCCATGATGGTGATGTATGCCTTGGCAACGGCCAACAGCCAGACGGCACTGTTCCACTCGTCGGTGGTCAGCTATCAGGGTAAGGCGTATATGTTCTTAGGGCAAAGTGGTACGGGCAAGAGTACGCACTCCAGCCTTTGGCTGAAGTATATCGAGGGAACGGAACTGGTGAACGATGACAATCCCGTGGTGCGCATCATCGACGGTGTGGCCTGTGTGTATGGCTCTCCCTGGAGTGGCAAGACACCTTGCTATCGGAATGTGGTGTATCCCGTAGGTGCCATCGTGAAACTGGATCAGGCACCTTATAACGAAATCAAACGGCTGAAAGGCGTCTGGGCCTATGCGGCTGTCGTACAGTCGATATCCGGCAAGCGATGGGACAAGCAGGTGGCAGATGGCCTGCACGAGACGGAGAACCTGTTGGCACAGTTGGTGCCCGTGTGGCATCTGGACTGTCTGCCCGATGAGGCCGCCGCCCGTTTGAGTTGTAATACCTGTGCACATGGAAAAAATGCATAAGACACTACCTACCAATGAGGTCATCGCCGGCGTCATCACGGCATTGGAGACGGTGCCTCGCGTGGTGCTGCCAGTGAGGGGCACCAGCATG
>JAEEGL016610413.1_pt1 | contig 13079 bp, 12 predicted proteins | sample 9134231 | NCBI WGS metagenome assembly JAEEGL01 (sample SAMN16246548, study PRJNA631951) | gut metagenome | biome: gut microbiome; feature: rumen; material: fiber-attached | host: Bos | place: Iran: Karaj | collected 2018-10 | reverse complement strand
GAAACTGACCGCTACGGCAGTCTGGTTGCAGGTGTAAAAGGTTCACGTCCCGGAAAGCGAATTCTTTTTGACGGACACATCGATACCGTGCCTGCAGAAAATGCCTCGGCCTGGACAACGCCTCCTTTTGAACCGTCTGTCCGTGACGGAAAACTGTACGGCAGAGGAACAAGTGATATGAAAGGCGCCGATGCTGCATTTGCTGTTGCTGCCGCAACATTTTTGCGGGAAGTAGGGACTGATTTTTCAGGTGAGTTATGGTATGCAGGTGTTGTTCAGGAAGAGTGCTTTGAAGGTGTCTGTGCAAAAGAAGTTGATCACCATGTTCATCCCGACCTTGTTATCATCGGCGAAGCCTCAGAAGGAAATCTGAAGCTTTCCCAGCGCGGCAGGGCGGAAATCACTCTTGAAACCTTTGGGGTTCCCTGCCACAGTTCCAATCCTCAGAAAGGTGTCAACGCCGCTGCGCAGATGTGCAAACTGATCACGGAAATCTTAAAGCTCCCGCCATCAAAGGATTCCCGTATGCAAGGCGACGGAATTTTAGTTCTGACCGACCTTCATTCAGAACCTTATCCCGGTGCTTCTGTTGTTCCTCATTACTGCAAAGCCACGTTTGACCGCCGTCTGCTGGTCGGAGAAACCCGGGAAAATGTTCTTGCGCCGATCCAGGCAATCATCGACAGAGAAAAAGAACTCGATCCGACACTGAATGCGCGCGTCTTTTATCCGCACGGCAGTGCCGTGTGCTCTACCGGCGAAACAGTCAAAGCAGAACGGTTCTTCGCTCCCTGGCTGTATGAACCGGATGAAACGATGCTTCGTGTACAGGCCGCTATGCAGAAGCGCGGCTACGATCCCAAATTCACCGGTTACAGTTTCTGCACCAATGGAAGTTACTATGCCGGTGAGGCTCATATTCCGACATTCGGATTCGGACCATCACGCGAGGATCTTGCACATACGGTTGACGAGTACGTAGCCCTCTCCGATCTGTACGCTGCGGCAGACTGTTACCTAGCCGCATTGTATGCTCTTTTAAAGCCCGAAACCTGTAATTAACATTCTCTCGCCACTTTTCATTCGATATAATTTCCATTCCCAAAGGTAAATCCTACATGGATTTTATCTTTGGGATTTTTTTTGACGACTATGTTCGAACTGACTCTATCATTGCTTTTATGTTTATTCTTGCTTTCTTAAACGGTACATTGTATAATACCAATATTCGCGGCGTGCAAAAAGCACGCCGCAGCCAGTTTCAAGGAGTGCAGAATGACCATAACCATTGTATGCGACGTTCTCGGCGAAGAAAACAACGGAACAACAATTGCCGCGATGAATCTGATCCGTTCACTTAAAAACAAAGGACATAATGTACGCGTTCTTTGTGCCGACCAAAATCGCAAAAATGAAAAAGACTATTATATTGTACCGACTCTGAACCTCTGGCCTTTCAATAAATATGTAGAAAAAGTTGGTGTCACACTTGCAAAGCCGGATCGTCATGTCATAGAGCAAGCTCTTGACGGAGCAGATATTGTTCACATCATGATTCCCTTCTCACTCGGCAACGCTGCGTTAAAAATCGCAAAAAAGAATCATCTTCCGGTCACAGCTGGTTTTCATTGTCAGGCAGAAAACATCACCGCATATCTTGGGATGGAAAGAATCGATCTGATCAGCCGTTTTATCTATTTCCTGTTGTATAGAATCTTCTATCGAAAAGTAGATGCCATCCACTATCCGTCTTCATTTATCCGTGATATTTTTGAGAGCCGGATTCAAAAAAAGACGAAGGGTTATGTCATTTCGAACGGGGTGAACCCGTATGTGATGAAACGGGAAGCAAAAAAGATTTCTGAATGGGAAGAACGGATTGTGATTCTGACGACGGGCCGTTATTCAAGAGAAAAAGCTCAGGATGTTTTGCTGCGAGCAGTGCACCATTCAAAGCATAAAGAAAAAATCCAGCTGGTTCTGGCAGGGCAGGGAGTACGGGAAATGTATTACCGTATGTTGGCACGGAAGCTTCCGAACCCTCCGGTGTTTCGTTTCTATACTCGTCAAGAAATTGTTGACGTGTTGAACAGCTGTGATTTATATGTTCATACGGCAAACATGGAACTCGAAGGCATCGCATGCCTTGAGGCGATTAAATGCGGTAAGCTGACAATCGTTTCCGATTCTCCGCTTTCAGCAACCCGCAATTTTGCAATCGATCAAAGCTGCATTTTTCAGCATGGAAAGCCGAAGCAGCTCGCCCGTGTCATTGATTATTGGATAGATCACCCGAATCAAAAAAAAGAATACGAGCAGAAGTATCTCGATAGTTCATACGCGTTTGATCAGGATTATTGCATGGATCGCATGGAAAAGATGTTCTATGAGGTGGTAAATGCAGGCTAAGAAAAAAACGGTTTATTATCATGATCCGATTCACGATGATTTCGCTGGAACGCATATTGAAACGAACATAATCGATGACGAATACCGGTATGCGCACAGCAAAGCGTGGCATTGGATGGCAAATGTTCTGTATTATCCGATTGCGCTTCCACTTGTTTGGCTGCTGCATCGCGTGGTTGGAGGCATCCGCTTCATCAATCGAAAATCGCGTAAAAAAATCAAAGGCGCTTGTTTTTTATATGGCAATCATACCGGAATCTTTGACGCCTATACTCCTGCTCTTCTGTCCTGTCCGCGAAGAGCGGCAATTCTCGCCGGTGCGGATGCGTTTTCAATCAAGGGAATCCGCACGCTCGTCCAGATGCTCGGTGCGATTGCGATCCCGAACCGTATCAGCGGAATGAAGCACTTTATAGAAGCCGTATCAGATGAATTCAGCCATGGACGAGATATTGCGATTTTCCCGGAAGCGCATATCTGGCCGTATTATACAGGCGTTCGTCCTTTTCCCTCTACCTCTTTCTCATATCCGGTCAGGATGAATGCTCCGGTGATTGCCTTCTTTACAGCATACTCAGAGCCGGGTACCATCGACCGTCTGCTGCATCGGAAAACAAAGATACGAATCTATCTGTCGGACCCAATCTATCCGGATATGTCCCTGCCTTATAAGGAAGCGCAGCAAAAATTGCGTGACGAAGTTTATTCTTACATGGAACAGACGGCAAAGTCATACAGCACCTATACCGTTATAGACTACGTACAGCATTAGGTACTGTCATTATATTGTGATAAAGGCGGAGCATTTTGCTCCGCCTTTATTTGTTGATCTTAATACAATTCGTCTTCGCGAATTTTCTTCGCTGCCTGTTTCATTCGCTGCTCTTTGCTGAGCATTCTCTTCCGCATGCGGATGTTTTTCGGCGTGATCTCCACAAGTTCATCATCCGCGATGAATTCCAGACACTGTTCCAATGTAAAGTAGGTTGGAGGCGTTAAACGGAGCGCTTCATCGCTTCCTGCCGCACGCATATTTGTGACATGCTTTTTCTTGCAGACATTGACAACGATATCTTCTGCTCGCGCGTTCTCCCCAACGATCTGCCCTTCATATACCGGAACACCCGGACCGACAAACAAGCGGCCGCGGTCCTGCGCATAGAACAGTCCATAGGAACTGGTATCTCCGGTTTCATGCGCGACAAGGCTTCCGGTCTTCCGTTCCATAATCTCACCTTTGAACGGTTCATACCCGGCGAAAAGATGGTTCATTACGCCGTTTCCTCGGGTGTCGGTCATCAGTTCGGAGCGGTAACCCATCAATCCTCTTGCCGGAATGATGAATTTCAGGCGGGTTCCGGTATCACCGATCGACGTCATGTCCGTCATTTCCGCTTTACGCTGACCGAGTTTTTCCATAACGGAACCGACATATTCCTGCGGAACATCGATCGTCAGCTCTTCCATAGGCTCCGTGATTCTGCCCTGTTCATCCCGGTGCAGAATAACTTTCGGTCTTGATACGGCAAATTCATACCCCTGCCGGCGCATCTGCTCGATCAGGATGGAGAGATGCAGCTCGCCTCTTCCGCTGACGCGGAATGTATCCGTTGTTTCCGTTTCTTCAACGCGCATGCTTACATTTGTCTTGACTTCTGTAAACAACCTGTCGCGGAGGTTACGGCTTGTTACGTATTTTCCTTCCTTCCCTGCAAACGGACTGTCGTTAACTAAAAACAGCATGCTCACTGTCGGTTCATCGATCTTGACAAACGGCATGGGTTCAACTTTCAGTGGATCGCAGGCTGTCTCGCCGACGTTCAGATCCTCAACGCCTGCTACGCAGACGATATCGCCGGCATATGCTTTTTCCACTTCAACGCGCTGCAAACCTTCAAAATTGTACAGCCGCGTTATTTTTGTTTCCCTTGTCCTGTTTTCCTGTCCGCCGCAAAGCACGATCGGCTGACCGCGGTATGCTGTTCCGCGTTCGATCCTTCCGATTCCGATCTTTCCTACATACTCATCGTAATCAATCGTCGAGAACAGAATCTGAAGCGGCTCTTCTGTCTCCTGTCCCGGTGCGGGAATTTCTTTCAGAATCGTATCAAAAACAGCCTGCATGTTATTTTCCATTTCATCCGGCTCATATCCGGACTGTCCGTTTCGTGCAGACGCATATACGATCGGGAAATCCAGCTGCTCGTCGCTGGCGCCGAGTTCGATAAACAATTCCAGCGCTTCGTCCACGACTTCATAAGGACGCGCTTCCGGACGGTCGACCTTGTTGACAACCACAACACACTTTTTGTTCAGTTCAAGTGCTTTTCGGAGAACGAATCTCGTCTGCGGCATGCATCCCTCAAAAGCATCGATCAAAAGAAGGACGCCATCCACCATCTGCAGGATTCGCTCCACTTCTCCGCCAAAGTCCGCGTGACCCGGCGTATCAACAATATTAATACGTGTATCGCCATACAGCACAGCCGTATTTTTGGATAAGATGGTAATACCGCGCTCCCGTTCCAGATCTCCGGAATCCATGATTCTGTCGGTTCCCTGCTCGTTCCTGCGCAGTGCTCCCGCATCTTTTAAAAGCTGATCAACAAGCGTTGTCTTGCCGTGATCAACGTGTGCTATGATAGCTACATTGCGAATATTCATTACTGTTTTGCCTCTTTACCCGTAAATTGAGTCTCCATATTATACACCGCGCTTTTTTTCCTTGCAAGCAAATCCCCCTAAAACACTCGGCTTTTTCGCTTTTTTTACGTTTTTCGATGATAATACAGCAAAACCCCGCCGAAAGGCGGGGTCGCTTGAGCATTCTTTAGAATTCAGACATACCGTATGTATTTACCATCGCGTCAAGTTTAACACCCTCTTTGCAGAGCGGGCACTCATAAGACTGTGTACTGATATAATCCGGCATCATGTCTTCTGTATGGAAAATGGAGTTTACAGGATATCCAAAGCAGGACGACAGCATGCTGAAGATCGCGCAGATTCCGACCGCTTGCCCTCCATAGTATTGAATCGCCTCAAACGCCGCCTGCGCAGTGTATCCGGTTGTCACAGATGCTGCTAAAATCAGAACTCTTTTTCCTCTGATCATCGGGGAAACATTATCACGGAAGAGCAGCTGGCTTCCTGTCGTGTGCTCAGGCGTAACAACATAAATGGATCTGTTTTGATTCACACTGTTAAAACCGACCTTTGTCAGTTCACTCGCCATACATGCTCCGATTACTTCCATTCCGTCCAGGCAGAGAATCGTATCGATCACCATCGACGATTTGAATTTGGACGCAAGCTGAATCGCCGCTTCTCTCGCTTCCGAGAGATTATGCTTTGTCAGCGTCAGATCGATATAATAATTTATATGACTGTGACTGGTTGCAAAGTGTCCTCTTGCTACCCGCAGCGGAAGTGTTCCTCTCCGGGTCGGGTATTGAAAAATCTGAACCGACATAGCTCCTATCTCCTTGCATGTGAATTTCATGTAAATAATATAACAATCCTCTTTCTTGATGTCAACTTTCTTGCGAAAAAAGCAGCTTTTTCCTATCTAATATATTACTCCAACGGTGTTTTAACCTCTGATAAAAAATTAAGTGCAAGCGTTTGCGTTCAATTGACATCGCTTGTCTCCGCGTGTTATATTGTAGGTGGTAAAAGTTGACATTTCATATGATGTCGCTTATGGAAACTTAAATCGGAAAAGAAAGGATTATTGCTATGAAAACTCCGGATTTAACAAAGTATGGAATTACCGGCACCAAAGAAATCATCTATAATCCATCTTATGAACTTCTGTTCAAAGATGAAATGGATCCTTCTCTGACCGGCTATGAGAAAGGTCAGCTTTCTGAACTGGATGCTGTGAACGTCATGACAGGTATCTATACCGGACGCTCTCCGAAGGATAAATTCCTGGTAGTTGATGAAAACTCCAAGAACACTGTCTGGTGGACCACTGACGAATATAAGAATGACAACCATCCCGCATCCGAAGAAACATGGAGAGCTGTCAAAAAGATTGCTCTCAACGAACTTTCCAATAAAAAGCTGTATGTTGTCGATGCATACTGCGGAGCAAACAAAGATACCCGCATGGCTGTCCGTTTCATCATGGAAGTTGCCTGGCAAGCCCACTTCGTCCGCAACATGTTCATTAAACCGACGGAAGAAGAACTTGAAACGTATGAGCCAAACTTCGTTGTATATACTGCTTCCCTTGCCAAGGTTGACAATTACAAAGAGCTCGGTTTGAATTCTGAAACTGCGGTTGTGTTCAATATTACCAGCCGCGAGCAGGTCATTCTGAACACCTGGTACGGCGGCGAGATGAAAAAGGGCATGTTCTCCATGATGAACTACTATCTGCCTCTTCAGGGAATCGCCTCGATGCACTGCTCTGCAAATACCGATATGAACGGTGAGAATACCGCAATCTTCTTCGGCCTTTCCGGAACCGGCAAAACCACCCTTTCCACCGATCCGAAGCGTTTGCTCATCGGCGACGACGAACATGGCTGGGACGACAATGGTGTCTTCAACTTTGAAGGCGGCTGCTATGCAAAGGTCATCAATCTGGATAAGGATTCCGAGCCTGACATTTACAATGCAATCCGCCGTGATGCGCTTTTGGAAAATGTTACTCTGGATGAAAACGGAAAAATCGATTTTGCAGATAAGAGCGTTACCGAAAACACCCGTGTTTCTTATCCGATTGAACATATCGAAAACATCGTCAAGAAAGTCCGTCCGATTTCTTCCGGTCCGGATGCGAAGAATGTTATCTTCCTCTCCGCTGACGCGTTCGGCGTATTGCCTCCGGTTTCCATTCTGACTCCCGATCAGACAAAATACTACTTCCTGTCCGGTTTCACAGCCAAACTGGCCGGCACAGAACGCGGTATTACGGAACCCACTCCCACATTCTCGGCATGCTTCGGCCAGGCGTTCCTGGAACTCCACCCGACAAAATATGCTGAAGAACTGGTCAAGAAAATGGAAAAATGCGGTGCTAAAGCCTACCTCGTCAATACCGGATGGAACGGCACAGGCAAGCGTATCTCCATCAAAGACACGCGCGGCATCATCGATGCGATTCTGAATGGTGATATCCTGAACGCGCCGACCAAAGTGATTCCGCATTTCAATCTGGAAGTTCCGACCGAACTGCCCGGCGTTGATGCAAAGATCCTTGATCCTCGCGACACCTATGCTGATCCTTCCGTCTGGGAAGAGAAGGCTGTTGATCTTGCAGGACGCTTCATCAAAAACTTCAAAAAATATGAAGGCAATGAAGCCGGCAAGGCACTTGTCCCCGCGGGTCCGCAGCTTTAATCTCTGTACTGCATAACATCTGCGGCGCATAACCTACAAATCTGTTACCGTCCTCCGTCTTTTTGACAGAGGACGGTTTTTCATCTGAGCCTGAAAAACAATGAAATTTCTATAAAGAACTTTCAGTTTATATGGAATTGAAAAAACGCTCATGATATAATGATATTTACAGATTTATGCACTGCTTGATTCGGTGCAGCAGATAGGAGGAACCCCCATGAAATGCCGCTATTGTGGAAGCATTGACAGCCGTGTAGTCGATTCCCGTCCGAGCGATGACGGTCTTTCGATCCGGCGCCGCCGCGAGTGCAATGCCTGCGGACACCGTTTTACAACATTTGAACGGATTGAAGAAAACCCAATCATGGTCGTGAAACGTGACGGCCGTCGCGAACCCTTCGACCGGGAAAAAGTTGCAGCCGGTATCCGGAAAGCTTGTGAAAAACGTCCGATTTCTGCGGATGAGCAAAACCAGCTTCTGGATGAAATCTGCCGTGAAGTCTATCAATCCAACGAATCCGAGATTCCGACAAGCATGGTCGGCGAAATCGTCATGAAAAACCTGCGCAGTGTTGACGAAGTCGCATATGTAAGATTTGCTTCTGTTTACCGGGAATTTAAAGACACTCAGACCTTTATGGAAGAGCTTCAGCGTCTTCTGAATGAGCAATAGCAGAATGAACAAGGAAACTTTCCTTAACCTGTATCGTTCCGTATCCCGCGGTTATATCTACAGAGAACTTGGGGGCGGTATCGGTGTCTACCGTTTACCGGCCTTTGATGCGTGCGCCTCTGTTGACCATGGTTTTTCCGCACGTACAGGCGGAGTTTCAACGGGCGTCTTTTCTTCCTTAAATCTCAGTTTTACACGGCCGGAGCAGCGGGATCATGTCATGGAAAACTACCGGCGCTTCTCTTCAGCGGCAAAGATTCCCTGGGACAGTATGATCATGGATTCCTATGAACACGGTACCACTATTCTGCGTGTCGATCACAAAGATTGCGGAAAGGGATATTTATACGATTCACTTCCTCCCTGCGACGGACTGGTAACAGACGATCCCTCTGTTACGTTGATCACAGGGCATGCTGACTGCATGGCGTTTTTCTTCTTCGATCCAGTAAAAAAGGCAATCGGACTCTGTCATGCAGGCTGGCGCGGAGCAAAAGCCCGTATCGGATCTGAAGTCATCCGGATGCTTTCCTCCTGTTATAGCAGCCGTCCGGAAGACATTCTTTGCGGTGTCGGTCCGTCAATCTGTCCTCGTTGCTTTGAAGTCGGTGATGATGTTGCAGAAGCATTCGAGCAGGACTTCCCATCCTGTCCTCTCCGTGGAATCAACAGGGTCGGAAAAGCCACCATCGACCTGTGGCAGGTAGCCGTCTGCCAGTTTGTTGAGAGCGGAATTAGTCCCGATCATATTGAACTGATGGGCGTATGCACAATGGAAGATGACCGGCTGTTCTCCTACCGGCGTGAAAAAGGACGTACCGGCGGAATGGCGGCCTATTTGAGAATCTTGAACAGCAGGTGAAAAGGTTCCTGTTTTAATTGACAAACCACTCTAAAAAGTGTACAATTCAAAAGATTTCTTTTCGGATGATTCATCCGAAATACCAAGGAGTTAACTCGCATCATGAAGAAAAAGAATCTGAAAGTACTTTTAATCGTTATTGCCGTGGCAATCGTTGTCATCGCCGCTGCTATTTTCGCTTCGCTTCTCCGTAAGGATGGCAGGGGCATGAACGCTTTCGACCGCAGCAAAGTCGTTGCAACCGGTGGCGGTCAAAGTATCACCATGGGCGAACTTGCCATGGGCCTTGATAATTCCATCAATTATTATCATCAGTATTACAATACAACTTATACCGGTGACGAACTGAAGCAGCTGCAGGAAAATGTTGCAAAGGATCTTCTGCTTCAGAAAATTTATGCTTCCAAAGCCACAGAGCTTGGAATCGGCCTGACCGCAGAAGAAATTGCTACCTGTAAAAAAACTGCTTCTGATCAGCTTGCCACCTTGGAAGAGACTATCGGTAAACAGCTTTCCACCAGCGGAAACTTCTCCAATGCGAATCTTCAGACACAGATCAATGAATATTTCACCCGCCAGCTTGGCATGAACAAGTCACAGTATAAAGCATATATTGAATCGCAGGAAAAAGCCTCGCTCTCTCTGAAGAAACTTCAGGACTACTATGCTGACAGTCTTTCCGGCTATACTGATGAAGAGTTGCTTGCTTTCTATCACGAGCATACATCCGAGAATTACGGTGACAACTATGTTGATGGAAATTATGCAATGCAAATGTATTATTATATGCTAAAATACAGTTCCACTCCTTATCTATATGTTCCGGAAGGTTTCTTCTATGTTGATGTCCTTTCCTTCAGTGCCGATACCGAGGAAGAAGCGAACGCTTTTGTTGAGAAAGTGAATGAAAGCGGAGATTTCGATGCGATCGCTTCCGAATCCGGTGTGACGTCCCAGCATGATTTCCTCCCCGCTCCTTATGCAGTCGGGCCTAATGACTGGTTCTATATTCTGGATTCTCAGGAAACATATGATGCCGCGGCCGCTATGGAAATCGGTGAAATGAAAACATTTGTCGTTGCCAACACAGATGCTGCAGAAAATGCTCCTGCTTATACCGTCCTTGTTGTCAAACGTGTTGAAGGAGCAATCTGTGAAAACGGAGCTTCCTCCGGTGTCGTTGATATCGATTACTACGGCCTCCGCGACAGCATCAAATCCGATTTTGAAGAACATCGGTTCGCAGATCTCACAGAAACCTGGCTCACCAATCTGAATCTTACGGACGCGATTCATTCGTATCCAGCAGAGTAAACCTATGAGCAAGACAGTAATTCGTGTCATCTGCATCATACTGGCTGTCATGATGCTCCTCGGCGTCATCGCCGCACTGTTCTCAGTCATCGGGTATGCCTGAACGACAATATAGTTGAATAAAGACCGGCGCCAGCCGGTCTTTTCATTATTCTGCTTACTTTAGCTCTGTTGTTTATCAGTCAGCAAGATTGTTCGCGCCGTTCGATGTCCATGATCATGTCAACGCGTTTCTGATGACGTCCTCCGCCTTCAAACTCCGCATTCAGGAAAGAATCCACAATCATTTTTGCCATCTCGTCTCCGACAACGCGCGCGCCAAATGCGATGATTTGAGCATTGTTATGCCTGCGGACCATCTGAGCCGTATATGGTTCCGAACAGACTGCTGCGCGGATTCCCTTCACTTTGTTTGCGGCCAACGAAATCCCGACTCCTGTTCCGCAGATCAGTACGCCTAAGTCCACTTCTCCTGCAACGATTGCCCGCGCTACTTTTTCACCGAATTCCGGATAATTGCAGCTTTCTTTGGTATAGGTTCCGTAGTCGACCACTTCGTAACCTTCCTTTTGCAAGTGCTCAACCACAACCTTCTTCAGATCCAATGCAGAATGATCGTTTCCGATACCGATTTTCATATTCGATACCCTCCTTCTGTTTTCTGACTTTTACTTTATCAGATCGCTGATATCAATGTTTTTCCCGTCGATCAGCACTTTTGCGCCGGATGCCGCTTCTTTGGATTCTGCATGAGCAAGAAGCCATTTATTGCAGGCTCTCAGCATTTCATCTTCCTCATTCTGAATCCGGATTTCCGGTTTTTCTCCGTTTGTTCCTCTGGGAAGAACAACCAGGACCTGTACGCCGACGCCCGCCTTTGCCATGCACGGAGCGTAATGCAGTGTCGTGGCATATACTTCCACCAGGACCCCTTTCGGGACAACGAATCCAACCACTTTTTCACTGTTCAAGCGGCCGTTTTCCAGTTCCTCCCGTTTTGCAAGAAGCAGTACAAAATCCTCTGTTCCAAGGTTCAGCTCACTGTCGCGATGATACTCCAGGCAATTCATCTTTGTGTTGGTTCCGTTACAATAACCAATCTGAATCGGCATTCCGCCATATGCACGGAGCCTGAAGTCCTTCTCGACGGAAAGCGCTTCGAGTTTGGGATCACTGGCGACATAGATCGTTTTTCCGTCTCCCGGAATCGGTGTTTCGTTTCGAAGAACAGATAGCAGTTCTTCTGTATCATAGCCGCTCAAAATCTGGCCATATTTGATAAATAAGGGATCATAGACCGAGTACAGTTGCATCCTCATATCTCCTCCATTTTTTATTTCCTAGTTCAGTATACATAACTTGACCTTCATTTGCAAGAGAAACCGCTTCCTCAATCGTTCCGGCAATTGACAGGAAACGCCAAGTGTATTCCCATCACAGATGCCGTTTCAGAACTGATGCTAATCATTTGCTTTTCAAAAAAACGTGCAAAAAAATATATAATGGAAAAGCCCTCTGATGTTTGACTTGACAAGCAGTTTATGATACAGTTATAGAACATTCGGAGTTCTGATAATCCATATTTTTATTCCCAACTCCTTTTGAATCTTTTGCCTGGAAAAATTACATGAAACTGAGAAATATCATTCTTGCAGTTCTGCTTTCAATTTTGATACTTATTTCCGCTCTTCCGGCTTCTGCCGTAGAATCAGCGGAGTCCTCTGCCGATTCTTTTCGTATTCCCTGCATAATCAAAGGTCCGGAAGAAGTCAGTTCTTATCTGAACAACCTGACGGATGATGATCCATATACCAAGGTCACCCTGAAACGTAACGAGGCGGTTGTTTTCAATCTGCCTGATAATTCAGCGGTTAAAGGTATTTTCTTTGACTTCTATGAGCGGGCACTGGCTGTCGATATCAAACTTTTTGATGCAAAAGGCGCTGTCCTTTCTCACGAGGTTTTGAAAGATACCGATTATCTGGTCGATTATCCCATCAATGTGGAAGGTGTCGCTTCCATTTCCGTCATGTCCGGAAACGGTGAAACCGTGATCAGCGATATCACCGTCTATTCGGACGGTTTCGTCTCCCCGTTCTCCGATTCTTCTTCCCATGCCGATCTGCTTGTCATTCTGAACAGACCCAAAGACGAGTTGGAATTATACGGCGGTCTTCTGTTTGAGCTCTGTCTGGAACGTGGTCTTTCCGCTCAGATCGTCTATATGACAAAAACCGACGGCTATGAGGTTCATCAGTGCATGCAAGTTCTGTAGCTGATGGGCATCACCCGTATGCCCATATTCGGTAATGCGAAGAGCACCAGTTCTGATACGGAGAAATCCGTGTTCAGCACATTTAAAGGCGAGAGCGCGCTATTAAAGCAATATGTAACACTTATTCGCACGTTAACGCCATCGTTGATCCTGACGCTGGATGCTTCTGACCGGCCGGCACGTTTTGCCGACGG